>Ga0181577_10003942_pt1 | contig 11505 bp, 13 predicted proteins | sample 101ome_21_FD_132468 | JGI IMG/M metagenome (GOLD analysis project Ga0181577, IMG submission 132468) | Coastal salt marsh microbial communities from the Groves Creek Marsh, Skidaway Island, Georgia - 101413BT metaG (megahit assembly) | ecosystem: Environmental > Aquatic > Marine > Intertidal...
ATATATGATGCTGATCAGCAGCTGACAATAGGGTAGCGAAAAATTTTTTGACGGATTGACCAGATCGTTGGACCGCGCCTATGCTATAGGTCCAAGAAAAAGGGCCCCACCGAGGGTATCGGCGGGGCCAGTACAGGGAGGCAGTATGCAGAAAACCTCCGGCGGTCATGAGCAAGACCACCATATCTCGTGCATACGGCCTCCGTCAACACAAGATGGAGTGAAACGTGATGACATTGAAACAGGCCGCGATTGAGCTGGCGGAAGACGGTTTCTGGGTTTTCCCGTGCAGGGCAGGCACCAAAATTCCGGCAATCAAGGGCTACCTGAGCACGCGGATGACGGTCGAAGAGGTCGAACGCTGGTGGGATAAGCACCCGAATGACAACATCGGCATGAACCCAGAGGCCAACGGCCTCGTCGTGCTGGACCTCGATCTTTACAAAGACGAGTGCAACTGGGATCGTGACGTTCCGCCGACGATGATGGTGCGATCCGCCAGTGGCGGCGAGCACCACTACTTCGAGGATGGTGGCGAGCGGTTCCCCGCCAAGTTCAACGGCTACAAGGGCGTCGACATCAAGCACCGTGGCGTCGTGGTGATGCCGCCGTCGCGCTTCGAGAATGGCGAGTATGAATGGGGCAACGACAGTCAGGTGTCGGTGATGCCCGACTGGTTCCCAACCAAGGTGCAGGTCACGGTCGATCCGATGGCCGCTGCGCTGTTGGGAGCGAGCCGAGGCACCGATGTGCAGCGCCTGATCGAGACGGTGAAGCAGGCAGACAACACGCTGACTGAGCGCGAGGAATGGCTCGCGGTCGGTCACGGCCTGCACTTCGAGGCCGCTGGCACACCGCACGAGGATGCTGCACGAGAGGCGTTCATCGACTGGTCGCGCCGCTGGGATGGCAGCGACGACGATGACACGCTCGAGCTCGAGGCGATCAAGATGTGGGACAACGCGACGCCTCCTGAAGAGGTGCTCGCCAGTGGCCGCAAGCCGATGACCGGCGGCAGCGTGATGCACCACCTGCGGCCTAAGAAGCCGGAGCTGCCAGCCGTCGACCTGAACGATGGAGAGTACGTCGCCATTGATGGTGATGAGCTGCTGAAGGCTGAGCTGCCAGACATCGATTGGATCGTCGACGATATGCTGCCGGCCGGCGATCTCGTATCGATTGCTGGACCCAGTGGCGTCGGCAAGACGCGCTACATCTCTCTGCTGATCGCGTGCCTGTTGACTGGGCGCACCGACCTGATGGGGCTGCCCGCTGCCAATCGTCCGGTGTCGACGCTGTACTTTGCCAACGAAGAGAAGGGCGAAGACCTGCAGCGCAGGATCAAGTCGGCGATGCATGCCAACGGTCTGGTCGGTGGTCGCCGGTCATGGGTGCGGGGCAAGGATGCAGGCCGTGTCAGACTTTTGACGCAGGATCAGGGCGCGCTGGTGCCGAACCTAGAGCTACTCGACAGCATCGTCGACAAGGTGAAGAAGGATGACATCGAGCTGGTGATCTTCGACCCATTCAACACGCTTGGCGGTGAGGAAGAGAACAGCGCAGCGTCGGTCGATCAGGTCATAACCTGCTTCCAGTACATCGCGCAGCATACCGGCGCTGCTGTCATGTTCATCCACCACACGCCCAAGGATCGCAGCGAGGCGCCCGACGCGCTGAGCGGTGACAGCAACGCATGGCGTGGCTCAGGGGCGATCTACTCGGCGCTGGACGAGGGCTTCACGCTGTTCCCCTATCTGCCGCCGTCCTGCCGCGCCGGCAATAACGCCAAGGACAGACGCCGCAGGCTGTTCCAGATGCAGCGCGACGGACAGCTCGGCCGGTACATCGTCGCAGAGCACGCCAAGCAGCGTGAGGGTGAGACCCTGCCTGCCACCGTCTACAAGTTCGTGTCGCACCCTGTGAAGACCGGAGGCAAACCGATTGGTGCGCTGCAGTGGGTGCCGCTGACCGACGCTGAGGGCGAGCTCGAGGACGCGCTGAACGGCGTGACCGCTCTTGCTGATGCGGGCCAGCGCGTGGCATGGGCCAGCGCTCTGGTGTCGATGCTGGGCGAGGGAGAGCATTTCGTGACCCTGACCTCTATCGATCAGTTCTTCCGCGAGCACCACGTCGAGTTCTGGGATCACGACGGCAAAGACAAGATTTTGCGTAGCCGTGGGAGAGGTGCAAAACTGCTCGAGGTGCTGTCGTCTCAGACCCGTGCGGTGGATCATTTCGTGGCTCTGGATTGGGACGAGAGGCGGTCGCCGACGAAGCGGTTGAAAGTCTTGATCAGGATCAGCAGCTGAAGGTGCAAGGTGCAAGAGGTGCATGCACCTAATTCTAATGAAAGGTAATGAAATCAATGACTTACATGTATTTAGGTTTTGCACCTGTGCACCAACAAAATGCTGATAAATCAATGGGTTATTTAGGTGCAAATGCTGCCCCCCTAAAGGGGGGCTTTACGGTCTGCACCTCAAGCCCACTTTGGGGCGGCTTTCAGGGGCTTGGAAAGTACAACGCCCTCGGTCGTTTTTCAGCTGGGGAACGGGTCGGGAGGATGACCACGACAGCTGGATGGACCGAGGGCGTCGGAGCTTGTAAGCTCTGCTCCACACCACATAGAGCGAGGTAAAGGTATCATGGTCGAGAAGAGAGTTCTAGGGGTCGATGCAGGTCAGAACGGTGGGCTTGCGATTGTGCAGGGAGGTCAGCTGATCGCCGGCACGCGGATGCCGACCTACAAGATTAGGGGCAAGGCGGTGATCGACGCGCGCAGGGTGATCGAGTGGATCAACGGCGACTGGTCCGAGTACAGCCAGAAGGGGTTTGATGTTGCGGTGATCGAGGCAGTGCACGCGATGCCGAGGCAGGGCGTCAGCTCGAGCTTTCAGTTTGGGCGGATGCTTGGCGGGATCGAGGCGGTCGTGTCGGGCTTTGGCAAGCCGGTGCACTACGTCACGCCGGCAACATGGAAGAAAGCGATGGGGCTGTCTTCCAGCAAACAGCAGAGCATCGACACCGCCAAGCTCATGTTTGGCAGCGACGCTGACCAGCTTCTCCGGTACAAGGCTGACGATGGGGTTGCCGAAGCGGCCCTTATTGCGGCATACTGGGCTAGAAACTGATTATCTGTTGCTGATCTATCGAGGAAACATGGCTGGAGATCAACCACGCAAAGGGCGCTTGAACAGGGGCGGGCGGAAAGCCGGCTCCAAGAACAAGACTACCATCCTGCTCAAAGCGGCCATCGAGGAGAGCTTCGAGAACGTCGGAGGCGCAGAGTACCTGACCACGATGGCAATTCAAGAGCCGAAGGCGTACCTCACGCTGCTTGCCAAGATACTGCCGGCCAAGATCGAGGCCGATGTCAACGTGTTCCAAGGGACGCAGCTGGTTGAGCGTTTGCAGATAGGCCGAGAGCTGGCCGCGCAGACGCTGGGGGAAGATAATGGAAAAGAACAGAGCGTACACTAGCCACGACCACGAATGGGGCCCACCGCCGCCAGCGCAGGGCTCTGACAAGGTCTGCGTCCGTTGCGGGGCACGGGCGTCGGTTGCGCCGGAGCAGTGCTCAGGCAGCCACCCAGCGGCGATAACGGAGACGGTGCACGACTATGACCCGATGGCATGAGCTCTCGCTCGGTGTACCGGAGATAGACGACGCGGTCCTGATGATCGAAACCAACGACGCCGGCGGCATGCCGGTCCTCTACCTCGAGGCCGAGGGGCAGTCATGCCTCCAAGTTTTCAACTGGCGGACGCGCCAATATGAGCCCGCCATCAAGGTGATAATCTTATGACCGACCTTGCCACAGCGAACCAGCAAATCGCCGATGAGATGGCGGCGTGTTACGCCGATCCTCTGCGTCATGTGCTGGTGTCGTACCCGTGGGGGCATGGCCAGCTGAAGCAGCGCAAGGGGCCGCAGGATTGGCAGAAGGATATTCTGCTCGAGATCGGCCTCGAGGTCGCGTCGCGTGGCTTCGACGGCACTACGCCGGTGGCGCCGATCCAGTTCAGTACGTCATCAGGTCACGGGATCGGCAAGTCTGCCATCGTGGCGTGGCTGATCCGGTGGATCATGGACACTCGGCCGTTCGCCAAGGGCGTGGTCACCGCCAACACCGGCGAGCAGCTGCGCACCAAGACGTGGTCGGAGCTCGCCAAGTGGCACGGCATGGGCCTGACGCAGCACTGGTACACGCTGAACAGCGGCGCCGGATCGCTGAACATGTACCACAACGAGTTCCGCGAGACGTGGCGCGTCGACGCCCTGACCAGTCGAGAGGAAAACAGCGAGGCCTTCGCCGGCTTGCACGCTGCCAACTCGACGCCGTTCTACATCTTCGACGAGGCGTCGGCAGTTCCGGATCGCATCTACGAGGTGCGAGAGGGTGGCCTGACCGACGGCGAGCCGATGACCTTCGACTTCGGGAACCCGACGCGGAACAGCGGTCGCTTCTACCAGAACATGGTCGGCCGCTTCCGCGACAACTACATCCGGCGGTTCATCGACAGCCGCGATGTCGAGCAGACAAACAAGGAGCTGTTTGCACAATGGGCAAAGGACTACGGCGAAGACAGCGACTTCTTCAAGGTGCGTGTTCGTGGGCTCTTCCCAAGCGCTGGATCGCTGCAGTTCATCAGCGCTGGCGATGTCGAGAAATGCATCGAGCTCGAGGTGTTCGTCGCTCCCAGTGAGCCGCTGGTCATGGGCGTTGATGTCGCCCGCTTTGGCGATGACAGCAGCGTGATCTACCTGCGGCAGGGTCGTGACGCAGAGAGCCAAGGCATCCACGTTTACCAACAGATCGACACGATGACGCTGGCTGCCGAGGTGTCACGCATCGCCAACGAGAAGCGGCCCGATGCCATCATGGTGGACGGCGGCGGCGTCGGCGGTCCCGTAGTCGACAGGCTGCGCCAGCTCGGGCACGACGTGATCGAGATTAACTTCGGCAGCAAGGCAACGCAGAAGGGCTATGCCAACATGCGAGCCCAGATGTGGGGCAACCTGCGCGACGCGATCAAGGCAGGCATCCGGCTGCCTGATGACGAAGACCTGAAGACCGATTTGACCGGCGTCGAGTACGGCTACAACATCCGCAACGAGGTGCAGCTCGAGCGCAAAGAGGACATGAAGAAGCGGGGGATGTCGTCGCCAGATATGGCCGACGCGCTGGCCCTGACCTACGCCCTGCCGGTGCATCAGATGGCCCGCGCCGGCTACGATGGGTCCAACTATCAGCAGGCCAGCCACGAGTATGACCCGTTCGATTGAGCCTTACCTCGACACGTCAAGCACATTCGTGTACATTCGCCACCATGATTGATGCACTTGTTGTCTTTGAGCATAACAACCTGCACCCGCTCAGCTCTGCGCTGAAGTCGGGCTATCGTCACGTCTGGTGCGCCGTGATCGATGATCGCAATGTCGGCTGGGTCAGCCACGACCTGCGCCTCACCGGCTACGTCAGCTCAGTGTTGTGCGCGCCGGAGTACCCGCTGGCTGAGCATCTGGCGGCCGACGGAAACCACGTCATCGGTTTGTCGCGCACCGATTACCGCGCAGCCGGTCCCTTCATCCTCAACAACTGCGTCGGCCTGACCAAGGCCGTCTGCGGTATCCGGTCATGGGCCTTGACGCCTTGGCAGCTGTGCAAGTACCTGACCAAAACCAAAGCGGGAGTTTCCCATGTCACGCCTCAGACTTTTCTTGATCCCAGCCGGCTTCGGCGGCAGCGCATCAACCAACCAACCGGCGCCACCTCCGATCCCGTACGCTCCGCCGGCAGCGCCGACGATGCGGGAAGCTCGTTCCCGTAGCAACGCAGGGATGAGGGCGCCGGCCAGCACCGGCATCGGCGGTACTATCCGCAATGAGGGCGGCGCCCGTGGCATCAGCGTGAGCGATACCGCACGCGCCCTCAAAACTCTGACGGGTCAGTAATGGCCCAGCAGCGAACCAACGCGGCAACGGCACAGCGGGTGGCAGAACGTCAGCCCCCATCACAGCCGGCCAAGCCGACACTATCTGGAGAATGACCGATGGTCGCGCAGACGCCTGAAAACCTGATGAACAGCTCGCTCAAGGGCAAGCGTGGGGCGCTCTATCTGCGCTGGAAACGGCTCGAGGATGATCGCTCGAGCTGGCGGTCTCATTACATCGAGATCACTGATTACCTGTTGCCTCGTCGCGGCAGGTATTTGATCGAGAGCCAGAACAGCAAGGGCCGCAAACGCAGCGGCAAGATCGTCGACAACACCGCCGGTCAGGCGCTACGCACGCTGTCGGCGGGAATGATGAGCGGGATGACCAGCCCAGCTCGCCCGTGGTTCCGCCTGCAGACGCCAGACCCTGAGATGATGGACGCTCAGGGCGTCAAGGATTGGCTCGGTCAGGTCGAGCGCACGATCCGCTCGATCCTCACCCGATCCAACTTCTACAACAGCGCGTCGTCGATCTACACCGAGCTGGGTGCATTCGGCACCGCAGCTCTGTACCGCCGCCGCCATCCAACCGACGTGATCTCGTTCCGCCCGTTCACCGCTGGCGAATACGCCATCGCCGAAGACGAGTACGGTCAGGTCAACACCTTGTGCCGCGACTTCACGATGAGCGTGTCGCAGATCGTCGAGCAGTTCGTGATCCAGCGCGACGGCAGCGAGGATTGGTCGAACGTGTCCCGATCCGTCAAGCGGCTGTGGGACCAGAAGAACTACGACGAGCGCATCGAGGTGATCCACATAATCCAGCCTCGCCGGATTGAGGATCGTGACCTATCACGCCCGCTCGACCCGAAGAACAAGGCGTTCATGGACGTGTACATGGAGAAGGGCGCCGACGGCGACAAGCTCCTGCAAGAGGGAGGCTTCGATACCTTCCCCGCGTACTGCCCGCGCTGGGACGTTCTGGGCGGCGACGTGTACGGCTACAGCCCAGCGATGGAGCAGCTCGGCGACATCAAACAGCTGCAGCACGAGCAGAAGCGCAAGGCCCAAGCTATCGACAAAATGGTGAACCCTCCAATGGTAGGGAGCATGTCTCTAAAGGGTAAGCCATCCACTGTACTTCCGGGGGGTACGACCTATGTCGACCCGCAGCAGGGCACCCAAGGTTTTCAGCCTGCGTACACCGTTCAGCCTCGTATCAACGAGATGATGATGGATATTCAGGAGGTGCAGAACCGCATCCAGCGGGGCTTCTACGCTGACCTGTTTGCCATGATGATCAACAGCGACCGCCGCATGATGACGGCAACCGAGGTCGCCGAGCGCCACGAAGAGAAGCTCGTGCTGCTTGGTCCGGTTCTCCAGCGCCTGAATACCGAGTTCCTCGACCCGCTCATCGAAGACGTGTTCCTGTTTGCCCTCGATGCAGGCATGCTGCCACCTCCGCCTCCAATGCTCGAAGACGTGGACCTCGAGGTCAAATACATCTCGTTGCTGGCGCAGGCGCAGGAGGCCGTTGCTGCTGCTTCCATCGAGCGCACGTTTGCCTTTGCTGGCAACCTGACTGCCGTGTTCCCTGATATCGTCGACAACCTCGACGCCGACGAGGCGCTGCGGAACTATGGCGAAATCCTCGGTGCCAGCCCTGAAATCCTACGCGACGCAGACAGCGTAGCCGCAATCCGTCAGCAGCGAGCCGAGGCGCAGGCGCAGGAGCAGCAGATGATGCAGCTCCAGCAGGGCGCTCAGGCAGCTAAGGTGCTGTCCGAGGCTGACACTCAAAGCCCGAACGCGCTGACCACGCTGCTGCAAGGGGGCGGGCAGACTGTATGACGTACGATGCATCAGACCCAGCACAGGTTGCCAAGGCGGAGAAGGAAGAGGAGGATCGCCGGCGCGATCTCGACTACGTCCTGAAGGAGCCGAGAGGCCGCCGCTTCCTGTATGAGCTGATTTATGGTACATGTCATGTAGGCAGGCTAAGTCACATACCGAACGATAGTGACAGCACAGCCTTCAACGAAGGGGCCAGATCGATTGGCGAAGCGTTACTTGATCAGGTCAGGACACAGGCGAAAGCCAAGTACATGCTGATGCTGGAAGAAAACCACTTCAGCGAATAGGAAGAGAGAGAAGAACGATGACTGATGAGACTGAAGGCGACCTGCTCGCCGGAGACGAACAGACAACTGACACGACGGCGACCGACACCACCGACGCCGCCGATACCACGCTTGCTGACGCCGACACTGGCGACGCAGGCGACACGAATGCCGCCGATCTGCTGTCGGATGACGAGAGCGGTGGGAATGAAGGTGTGCCGGAGACGTACACCTTCGAGCCGCCCGAGGGCCTCGAGCTTGATGATGAGACCAAGGGCAGGATTGATGCGTTTGCCGAACAGGCACGCGAGATGGGGCTGACACAAAAGCAGTATCAATCCCTGATCGAGTACGACATCAACCGCGCGCAGCAGCTCAACGATACGGCTGTTGAGAGCTGGGACCGTCAGGTCGCTGGCTGGAGAGAGAGCGCCAAGACTGACAAGGAGATCGGCGGCGAGCAGTTTGCCGAGAACCTCAAGGTCGCGGAGAATGCGATCAAGCAGTTCGGTGACGCCGACCTGCGTGCTCTGCTCAAATCCCCAAGCCAAGACAACCCGAACGGCCTTGCAATCGGCAACCATCCTGCGGTGCTGCGTTTCCTGAACCGCGTGGGCAAAGCAATCGCTGAGCCCTCATTACTGCAGGGCGATGCCGCTCCGCAGACTGAGGGCACCTTGAAGCGAATGTACCCGTCCATGTTTGACAAATCGGCGTAATAGAAGGAGGGCCCAACATGGCCACACTTGGCGTCAAAAACCCGACCCTCGCAGACCTTGCGAAGGTCACCGACCCCGACGGTTCCGTCGCGGACGTGATCGAAATCCTCAACGAGACCAACGAAATCCTCGCGGATATGACTTGGCTCGAGGGCAACCTGACCACTGGTCACCGCTCGTCCATCCGCTCGGGGCTTCCATCCCCGACATGGCGTAAGCTCTACGGCGGCGTTCAGCCGACCAAGTCGCGTGCCGTACAGGTCACCGACAGCTGCGGCATGCTGGAAGACTACGCAGAAGTCGACAAGGCTCTCGTAGACATGGCTGGCGATCCTGCTGCTTTCCGCCTGCAGGAAGACCGTCCTCACATCGAGGGCATGAACCAAGAGATCGCGGACACGCTGTTCTACGGCGACGAGACCACGGCTCCTGAAGAGTTCACCGGCTTTGCTCCCCGCTACAATGATCTGTCTGCCGAGAACGGCGACAACATCATCGACGCTGGCGGCACAGGCTCGGACAACGCTTCTATCTGGTTGATCTGCTGGTCGCCAAACACTTGCCACGGCATCGTGCCGAAGGGCTCGACTGCTGGTCTCCAGCAGCGCGATCTGGGCGAAGTGACCATTGAAGATGCAGACGGCAACAACGGCCGTATGCAGGCGTACCGTACGCACTATCGCTGGGATGCGGGCCTCACCGTCCGTGACTGGCGCTATGTTGTCCGCGTCGCCAACATCGACCGCTCGCTGCTTACCGCAGACCTGAGCTCCGGTGCTGACCTGAACGATCTCATGCATCGTGCAGTTACCGAAATCCCGAACCCCTCGTTCGGTCGGTGTGCATGGTACATGGACAAGCAGGTTCTCGGCTTCCTGCGTCGCCAGACTGCCGAGAAGGTCTCCAACTCGACCCTGACCACTGAGATGGTTGGCGGCACGATGCAGACCTCGTGGGGTGGCTATCCGATCCGTCGGTGTGATGCCCTGTCCATCAACGAAGCTCGCGTTGTGTGAGCCTGAGAAAGGAGATCAGCTATGATCCTTGATGAACTTCTCGAGTTCGCCGATGCGACCAGCGTTGCGGCAGCCGCCGGAACCGCCCTCATCGGTGACGTTATTGACCTGCAAGAGGCGCGTGACATCGGCAATGGTGAGCCAATGTACCTCGTCATTCAGGTGGACACTGCAATCATCACCGCCAGTGCCGCCGGCACGGTGAAGTTCCAGCTGGCGTCTGACGCTTCTGCTGCTATCGCCACCAATGGTACTGCAACCGTGCACTACGACACCGGCACTATTGCCACTGGTGCCGCTGGTGCCGGCCTGACTGCTGCTGGCGCTACGATTGCAGCTATCGCACTGCCGATGGAGGGTAATGTCTATGAACGCTACCTCGGCATCCTGTGCGTCACTGCAACCACGACCACGACGGCAGGTGCGATCAACGCATTCCTGACCAAAGACGTGTCGAAGTGGAAAGCCTATCCGGACGGCGCCAACTAAGCACTTAACGGGGCCCGATCATCGGGCCCCGTTTCCATCTATCTAGGAAGAGAGAGATAAGCCTATGACCATCAACGTACGTTTTGACAAAGCCGGCTTCTACCACCCTGCCTACGGGCGCATGGGTCGTGGCAAGAACGCCGGTCGAGTTTACGCCCTCCCCGACTTCTTCGAGGCTGAGGGCAAGCTCCCCGCATCTGCACAGATCATCGAAAGCAAAGCCGAGCTCGAGGAAATCCTTGAGGAGGAAGAGCAGCCGAAGCCGATCAAGCCCAAGGTTGTCGACGAAGAGCAGCTGAAGCGCTCTGAGCAGGCAGCTCAACCAAAGGGCGGCAACCGCCGGCCTCCGGTGCGCTCGCGCCGTAAGACCAGTTCTGAGGAATAATTCATGGCATCCGAAGTACAGATCGCGCGTCTCGCTCTCCAGAACATCGGAGACCGTTACGACATTACCTCCCTAGACGAGGCCTCCCCAGAAGCGGAGCAGGTCAATCTGGTGTTTGATGACGTGCGCGATATGGTGCTTCGGGAGCACCCTTGGAAATTCGCACGCAAGTACGCGACGCCGACCGCACTGGCCGGCGACGCTCCTGCAAACTGGGATTACATGTACACCTACCCGAGCGACGCGCTTCGGGTGATCCGGATCGTCAACCCGCTTGGTGACGACCAGCCGCCGATCCGTTTTGAGGTGGCGCGCAACAGCTCAGACGCCAAGGTCATCTTGTGCAATGAGGGCGAGCTCACGCTCGAGTACACGGCACAGATCACCGATCCGCAGGAGTTTGACGCGCAATTCGTCACCGCTCTGGCGTACCGTCTAGCCCAGTACATCGCGATGCCCATCACTGGAGACCGCCAGATCATGGCGGACATGAAGTCTTTAGCTGACATCGAGGTCGGCAAGGCGCAAGCCTCCGACGCAAACGAGGGCTTCGAGGCCGTGAGGCCAGCCGAGGCAACGTGGATTACCGCAAGAGGGTAACGTATGTCCAAACTGATCCAGCCTAGTTTTGCTGGGGGCGAAGTCTCCCCAGACGTTGCTGCGCGCGTCGACTTGTCGAAGCGCGCCGTCGCCGTAGAGAAGGCGGAGAACTTTACCGTCAAGGCCACCGGCGGCATGGAGAGCCGTGCAGGTATGCGCTTTGTGGGGCAAGCCAAGTACACCCTAGCGACCCGCATCATCCCATTTGAGTTCAACAGCGAGCAGACCTACATCAT
>Ga0181577_10003946_pt1 | contig 11498 bp, 12 predicted proteins | sample 101ome_21_FD_132468 | JGI IMG/M metagenome (GOLD analysis project Ga0181577, IMG submission 132468) | Coastal salt marsh microbial communities from the Groves Creek Marsh, Skidaway Island, Georgia - 101413BT metaG (megahit assembly) | ecosystem: Environmental > Aquatic > Marine > Intertidal...
CGTGTCTACCGCTCCGCTAAAAACGCCATTGACGCAAACGGCGCGCTCTTGATTGATGAGGTTGCTGTCTCTGCTCAAGATACCGTGATCATTGATAACAATGAGAACATCCCCGGCACGTCTGAGATCTTGTTCTTGAACTTTGCGCCTGACTACATGTGCTACTATCAGATGCTCAGTCTGGTTCGTCGCCCGCTCGCGCAGATCTCAACCACATTCCCATTCCTTCTCATGATGTTTGGGGCGCCCGCTGTGAAGTTGCCAACTAAGATGTACTGTGTACGCAACGTAGGTATTAACGCTTCTAGTGGCCTTGAGGGCATCAGCGATGCTGCTCTTCTCGGTCTTCACACCTAAGAGTTGATTGAGGAAGCCCAATGAGCACAATCAAGATCAAACATCCTCGACTCAAGAACGCTGAGCTCTCGCTTGCTGATGGTCTGGTAACCGTCAACGCAGAAGGGATCATCGAGGGTAATCTTTCAGCAGCTCAGCGGGCTAAAGCTTCCCTGATGGGATGGGAAGTGATCAGCGAAGAGGCGCCAAAGCCTAAGCGCAGGCGTACGACGCGAAAAAAGACCGCTTCTAAAAGCGATCAAGACGGGTAAGGATTCCTAATATGGCCACCATTCAAGAGCGCGGGTATGATGTGCAGTACCTCAAGAACACCTATCTGCTAGGTGTAGATTTAACTCTTGATGATGGGTCACCTTACCCCGAAACTATCTTTACAACGTCCATTGAGCAAGCCGCGCGCGCAGTCAGCGACGAGCTCGGCTTAGTGTTTGACGTGCAGATGTTCTCAGAACGTCACGACAAAGAGCCCGACGCGGCGCCCGCTTGGCATCCTATTAGGTCACGCTATCGGCCGATAATTGATGTGGAGGCGCTAAACATTGTGTACGGTAACAGCACGACGCGCGCAGAGCTCCCCCCGCAATGGGCTCAGATTACAGAGCCCATGGCAGGGCAAATTCACATTATCCCCACAACAGAGGGTGCTTCTAGCTACATCATCGCGGGCGGTACGCCTGTTATTTTGGGACTCGGCGGGCTCAACGCTGAGTATTATATCCCCGCTTACTTTGAGCTTGATTATCGCGCGGGCTTCCCCTTCTACGAGGGCACAGCGACGATTAGCGCGGGTCAGAGTTCCGTGGAAGTAAGCACGCCTCAGAGGTTTGTTGATCGCTACGACGTGAAGGCGCCCGGGGCCACGGTGAGCGCCAAAAGACACGATAAGTTCACCTTGAGCTTGAGCGCCCCCGCAGCACAAGACACAGATATATCATGGACAATCGACACGCTGCCCCAAGATATCGCGCGCGCGGTGATGCTCAAGAGCTCACTCTTAGCGCTCGATGTGGCAGGTGATCTCATCGCGGGCGCAGGTCTCGCGATGGTCTCTACCTCGATGGATGGCCTATCACAAAACATCAACACCACGGCGAGCGCGACAAACTCAGGTTATGGTGCACGTGTGCTCCAATTCACTAAAGAATATAAGGAGTTAATCGCCACACTCAAGGCAACCTATCGCGCAATAAATATCATGGCTCTCTAAGATGATATTAGGTTCACGCATCCCCCCAAAGCTCAATCCGCGCGCGGATTTTAAGCCTGAACAATTCCGTAAGGTGATCATATCACATGGCCTCGACGTCGAATGGCAACAAGCCGCCGAGTGTCCTTGCTCTCAACCTTCATCTCATTTCGGCTTCTCGCTTCCCGGGGCCCCTTCGAGCGCAAGCGAACAGGCGCGCGTGGATTGCCCCGCGTGCCACGGTCGAGGCTACCTCTACCATTCGGCGCAGACGGTTAAAGCCGTGGTCACAGGGGCGCGGAAAGAAGAGCAGAGACACGGCCCCGCAGGTGCGACCGAATACGGGCGCGGCTCTATAGGGATGACACTATTACCTGAACACTTACCTGTGTATGGGGACCGTTTCACGCTCATAGATTCCGCGATCGTGTACCGCGAGACAATCAAGCGCGGTACAGGTGCCACAGACACCACACGGTATCCTATCGCCACGCGATCACATGACCTCGCAGGCGGCGCGGTGAGCTTTGGTGTACGGCACCTAATCCCCGCCAACGCTCAAGGGGTTGTTGATCCTTCGGGGGCATTGGTGGAGGGCTCTGATTTCACGGTGAATGGAGATGGCGCTATTGAGTGGATCAATGCACCCAATGAAGGCGACCGCTTCAGCGTGACCTATTACGCGCACCCTGTTTACATCGTCACGAATCACCCCCACGCAATCAGAGACACCTACATCAATTTCAAAGCAACCGCGCCTTATCACCAAGAGCTTCCTATATACGCAGAACTACAATTAGAGTTCTACGGGCAGGATGATAACCGATGATCAACCTCAGAGATTACGGGCTCGACCCGCGCAACCGCCAAGCGCGCGCTAAACGTGTTGCCGTTGCGATCGCGGCAGCTTGGAAAGCCACAGCTCATGATGCGGGTGATGATCTCGGTTCGGTGCTCAGAGACTATAAACGCGGTATCACGATCACGGAAACGAGCCCTGATTTCGTGATCGTGACTTTACAAGGTGTGGTTCCTAATTTGTTAGAGCGCGGTCAAGCGCCACATGATATGAGAGATTATCTCTTGCGTACAGTGCGCCCCGGCGCGGCTCCCATTCGACGCGATAAAAAAGGCCGACCGTATCGCTTCATCATGTTTAGGCGCAAAGTCACAGAAATTAGGCGCATGGGAGACGCGAGCGCTTACAGCGACGCGAAGACCCTAACCGCGACTATGAGCGGTAGTGAGGGTAAATTGATTTACGGTTCACGTATGGAGAGCGGGCGCGCGGCTCACTATATCAACAAGAGCGGCGTGAGATCTGTATCAGACGCTTTGAGCGGTATGGTCAAGCTTGTTGGTGTAAGCACCTCTGAAGGCGCCAAAAGAGGCGCAAACACCACTTACGCCACGTGGCGTACCGTGAGCTACAAGCGCCCTGAAGCTTGGCAACACCCCGGCCGACAAGCGCTCAATCTCGCTCAAAGTGTTATCCGCAATATCAGCGAGATTGTAGAGAGTGCGGGCCTATGATACATCATCACCTCACAACGGCTTTAAGAGTTGCTGTAAACTACTATTTAGACGCAGATAATCAAGCCTCAACAATCGCTCAGCTCTATGCTCCCGCTCATGATGAGTCGGCACTGATTCAGATCATCGAGGAGTTGCGCAACGCTCCGCCTAAAGTGATCCCTCATGCTACCGCAGGAGCTCAAAAACTCCCGCTCATCGTCGCGCAACAACTCAGCCGCGCTGTGATTCATCGCCCGTTAGGGGGACACTCAGGAGGCTTAGAGCAGACGATCAGCCGCCAAACGGCTATGGTTGAGATCATGGCGGCAGGTGTCGAGGCTACAGAGACGCTTTCCCAAATGGTTGTGCTCGCACTGCACGCGCTCAGGTCCGACTTTTTGCGGAATGGTTATCTATCATTTCAGTTCGAGGATGTCGCAGAACTAGCACCTCAAGAACAGCTCGCGGCCGAAGAATTAGGCGTCTTTGTACGGCGGGTTAACATTAGCGCGATGCTGCACGATACGGCATCACGTAACTCATTTAGCACAGATGAAATCATCGGAACACTGACCCTCAATCTATCCCCTTTAGGTAGAGTGAGACCTATTTAAATTTCCCATAGGAGTGCAATCAATGCCTAGTATTCTAAACTCTTCAGGTTTTCCGCGTACAGCGCGACCCGGTATCTATTCGAGGATTGACGCGAGCGCTCTAAGCGGTGGGGATATCACCAGCGGACACATCGCTATTGTGGGCGACTTTCCACAATTCCCCAGTCAACAACCCTCACAATTTACATCTCGACGGGCCTTACAGGCGTATGATTTGAGCGATCATGATTTAGCACAGCTTGCTCAGCTCGCCTTCAGCCCCTCAGACGACCCCGCCGTTAGCGCGGGCGCGTCTAGCGTGAGAATGGTAAACGCGCGAGAGAACACAACTCAGGCCAGTTTAGAAATTGGCCCTCTAACACTCAAATCTAAAGTGTGGGGAGAGCGGGGGAATCGACTAGGCGCAACGCTCACCATTGCAGGTGATACATACACTTTGAACCTTTCGCGTAATGGGCTCACTGAGCAGTTTGAGGCCGATAACGCCGATCTCTTCAGCCTCGAAAATGAAGACGCCTCTCATGATTTGATTTTTAGCCTAGAAAACGGTGTTGCGACACTCACACGCAATAGCGTAACATTGATCTCCGTGAACTCTACAGAAGCGCCAACACTCAAAGAATTGGTTACTTTACTTAACGGTGTTGCTGATGTAAGCGCTACACTCATTGAGCAACGTAGTATTAACATCTTAGAGCTTGATCTTCTTAACCAAACGATCGGCACAAGTGCAACTGAGACGCTAAAGGCGCCTGCTTATCGCCTCCACCAGACGCTTTTAAATTCGGTGCTCGTCTCGGCTTCACTGGACAACATCAGCCCCGCCGCCACATTAAGCGCAACCACTCAAACGGCTTCGGGCGGCGTTAACGGGGCCACCCTCAACTACACTGAAGCGCTCCAAAGTGTAGAAAGTTCAGATGTTCAAATTGTTGTGCTCTTCACGCTTGACGCGAGCTCTCAAAGCAAACTAAGCGAGCACCTCACAGCAAGCGCAACAGCAGGATATGAGCGCCAAGCTTACTGTGCTATTGCCTCTTCTGAATCACTCGCCAGCGTGAAAACACGCGCGGCAAGCCTGAATAACCCGGGGATCGCGCTTACAGCACAAAGTATTGATCTCATCTCTCCACGCGGTCAAAGCGTCACGCTTGATCCCCGCTATACCGCGCTGATGTTGGCCGCGATGCAAGCGGGATCAGACATAGGGGAACCCCTGACGCGCAAACGCCCGCGGATCACCAAAACAACGCAATCTTGGAATGTTCACAATGATATTGAGCAGGCGCTACAAAGCGGAATCATTACGATATCCACAGATAATCTAGGGCCTCGCGTTGAGAGATCGATTACCACCTATCTCACGGACAACAACCCCGTGTACTCGGAGATCAGCGCTTATGAGAGCATGCTCACGAGTTTGAGAGATATTCGTATAGCGCTCGCGGATCAAATAGGACGCCCCACGCGCGCTTCTCAGATCTCCTTGATTTCAAGCAGAGTCCAAAGCCGCCTCACGGCACAAGTGAGAGATGGTGTGATTAAGGCTTTCCAAAACATCACGTTGGAAGATCTAGGCGATGAGATCGCGATTAGCTATGAAGTCGCGCCCGTCGAGCCACTAAACTTCATCAGCGTTACCGCCGTAGCAGTGCGCCTCTAAATAAGGGTTTTTAAAAATGCCAAACTATCAAGGTATCAGCGGCGCGAGCTGCAAAGTTTTTCTCACAGGTACGGGCCAAGAAATCGGTTGGGCTACGGGCGTTAATGTTTCAGAAAACCTACAAACTCAGCGCGTTGACGTGATCGGTGAGATTGACTCACAAGAGATCATCCCCGTGAGGCGCACCGCAACAATTACCGTTGACGCAATTAAAATCAGTCAGCAAGCCCTTGAAGACAATGGAGCATGGCAAAAAGGATCAACTGCCGACATACTCAACGCGGGGGGAATCGATATGGCGATCATTGACGAATCAAGCGGAGGGGCATTGATCACGCTTGAGGGATGCAGACCCACTACGCGCAACTTTAGAGTAGACTCGAGCTCAATTTTCAGCGAGAATTTAAGCTTTGAAGTAAGACGTCTAGTGTATCCTAATCAGTAGAGTGACCTATGAGCTTAAGAGAGATCGCGGCTAGTCAAGAACGAGCGCAAAACAACAAGACAAGCACGCCCCTAACAGGTTTGCAGAAAGTCCTTCATATTTCTTTTGAGCTCCAAGGGGAGACGTTACAAGCTACCCTCACCGCTGAAATTTTAAGCTTTGACGCGAGCCTTCGACGAGATCGCGCGCTTGTCCAACTCGCAGCCCCTGAGCGGTATGATGATCTCCCTGCTATGGTGAAGTTGCGCTTGTACGCCCTAGCGACACTTTCCCAAGCCCTCAAAGATCCTCCAGAATGGGTAAATGATTGGATCGGTCGCTATGATCCGCTTCTCTTTGCGATCTATGAGGAGGTGAGCGCACATGAGCGCGCATTTTTTCGAGGACACATGGAGACGGGCGCAGATGGCGAGGGAGAGCAACCCCTTGTTAAAATCAGGGCTCTTGACGCCCCCCCCGCTTGAGCGAAGCTCCCTTGATCCGCTGAGATATCGCGCACACCCCGCGACCGTTTATGAACATGTGCTACTCTCGCTAGATGAGGAGCAATTCAGGGCACAAAAGCCCGCAGAGCTCACCCCTGATCAACCCGCTCAAACGGGCGTTGCTTGGATAGATGAGCTTGAGCGCGCATTGTATGGAGAAGAAAAATGAGCGAGACAAGCATCAAGGTGAGAATCGATGATAACGAGGCGCTTCAGGCCCTGCGCGAAATGGCAGGGTTGGTTGATCAAATCGCGGGAGGCTTAGGGGGGCTTACTGTACCCCCCGGCGCAATCCCACCGCAGGCTTCGCAAACCCCAAGCGGTACGCCTGACACGACAGGGGATCCTTCAGACCGTGGCCATCGAGAGCGGACCACGAGACTACGAGAAATCCTCAAAGCCGAGACACGCGCGACCGTTGACACGCTGACCAATCCCGCTAGCATGGGCCATATCTCGCAACGTTTCGGATCTATGCTCACCAACATCTCTAAAACGATGCCTTTTGGAACGGGCGTATTAGCATCCGTTGCGGGTGCTGCATTTAAAGCAACATCCCAATCGTTACAAGCACGACAAGCACGCCTCGCAGATGTGATGGGGCTTGAACTCCAAGAGGCGGAAATTGCGGGGATAATCGACTCTTCAGACGTTCAGAAATTCAGTGAAGATCGAGCAAAGAACCTTACCCCCCTAGGTTTTGACTCCTCATCAACACGAAGCTTGATTGCGGGCGTTGCGGGCGCGGTAGGCTTTAAAAGTGGAGAATCAGATTTCTCAACGGGTAACCTTCTAAGCTTAGCCGCGGCGGAACGTTCAGGAATGAGCGCGGGCGCTATCGCATCTTTGGCCGGGGCGATTGTCCAAAATACGGGCGTAGGTGTAGGTCAAGCGCTTGAGCGCTCGAACGCGCTTAAAAATATCGCTCAGAATGACCTAGACCTCAGAGGGCCGGGCGTTGATCGCTTTTTAGGAGGCGTCAACAGTATCCTTGAGGGACTCACAGCACAAGGGATTATGGAGGGAGACGTTGCTAAAAGCATAGCCAGCGTGGCAGCGAGGACAGGACAACGCGGACAGCGGCCCGCGCAGATTGTTCAAGGCCTCCAAGGGATCGGAAGAGGCGCTTTTAATGCGATCTCCTCACCCTTTCAAGGGCTCGCACAGTCGGCACTAATGGCGCAAATATACGCCGAATCAGGCTCTGTTTTTGAAGCAATGCAGAAGACCGAACAGATGATAGCAACTCCTGAAACGATCCCAAGCAGTATCGCTCAAGGGTTAGGTGGTCAAGGCGCAACGCTAGCACTCGCCTCTATCCCCGGGCTCGGGACTAGGGACGCTCAAAGACTTGTCTCTAATCGTGCCTTGGTTAGCGCGGGACAGACGCGCGGCGGCCGAAACTTTATGGTTAGCGGTGCTTCACTAAATCTCAACGCGGCGCAGGCGCGCCAAACCACCCAAACTCTTCAAAGTTTGAGAGATCCTAAATCGGTAGAGACTTTCAAAAAGATGATAGAGTTTACAGGCCGTAGTGAACGCAACCTCTTAAAGATGAGTGAGAATATCGACGCAATTATTAAAGTCACGGATATCGCACTATCCATCCAAAACGAGCTCGCGGGCGCTGTCAATTCGTTCAACTCTATCTTAAATAAGTTGAGCCGTATGATTCCATGAGCCAATTAAAAAACATCACGCTCTACACCGATTACGAAACGTATGACGTCACACCTTATGTGTTATCTTATCAGATTCAGACCACACTCACCACGCCCTATGAGAGCGCACTGATAAGCCTCAAAATACCTACGCATTTACAAGGCGCGATACTCCCTTTTTACCGCGACACAGGCGCAATTGATTTAGACGCTTGGGTTACAGTGCGCGACAGCAGAGACACTTTAGATCTAAACCCTCGCGTGATTTTTTGTGGGCGTATGAGCGCCGTATCGTACGGTGAAACGGTTAGTGATGAAGGCTTGGTCGAAGCGTCTAATATAGAGCTCAACTTCTCCTCTTGGTTGGCCCCTTTGATGGAGAGTCAGATCTACTTATCAGGGAAGTCGCTTCTCAACGGCCACATCTACGACATTCAAGACTATGGACGTCTGCTCAAACGCACTCTATCGAGCGTCTTTAATAGGGATATCGGAGGCGTATTAAGAACGCTGTACAATGAATTAAGCCCCTCTTATCGCTTCCCCTTGACTCTCGCGGGCGGTGCTTCTCTGAGTCAAATTCCTATCATTCACTCGAAGTCACGCGCTGCGACTTATGCGCCCGACCGCGCCCCCTTATATCGAGGTGTTTACGGACTGGCCATCAATGCCGCGCAAATAAGACCCACAGGCGCGCCTTGGTCGATCCTCTCCAGTTTTTTTGATGTGGATCCTTCACTTATTGAGTTGTTCCCTACACTTGAGCCCGCGCACGCTAGAGGCCCAATCTCTGATTTCATGGGATCTACGCCGGTGATTATGTACCGGCTTAAACCCTTCATTTTTGGGGCTTTGCGATCTCAGAGCATCGACCCTAACGCGCCCGCGAACCAAGAGCACGCGCGCAATATTGAGACTCTTCTCACCGCTGATGAAATTCTTGAAATCGGCGTGAGTCTCAACGCCCAAGATCGAATTAATAGTGTTTACGTTGATTCCCCTTTAAATGAATCGCGCGGGATTGAGGCTTTCGGCCTTGTTGGTACCCCTACTTTAGAGCGCGATGATATCGCGCGAAACGGTCTGAGGATGTACCGCGGACAATGGCCTTTCTTCCCGCAGGGCTCTCAAACAAAGAGCAGCTCTCTAAGCAGCGAAATCAATTATACGATTGAGATCATCGACCGACTTACAAGAGGTGCTCATCGTTACATGTCAGGCACACTGAGAACCGTCTTTCGACCTGATCTCAGGCCCGGTTTATGGTTGAGGGTGCAGTACCCGCAAGCACACAGGGGGGATTTAATCGTCTATTTAGAGACGATTACTCACAGCGTAAGTGTTGACCTCAACGGTGTTGAGATCAGGCGCAGTACGTTAAATTTCACCCGCGCTTTCTTTAACTCCGAGGAACCACACCATGATTAAGCAGTTCATGAAACGATCTTCACGGCTTGAGATTATGACTGTGATTGACCGCTACAGCTCAGGAGGTGCGCCCGAATGTGATCTTTTAGATTTCAGTGGCGTACTTCATACAGGTGTAAGCATCATGAGCGCGGGCGCGAACACATCACTCTTAATGGCTGTGCCTGAAATCGGCGCTGAGGTAGTCGTTTTACTCAGCGCCGGCGGTGCGCCTTATTTGCTTGGTGCGTTGCCTGATGACCTGCAATTCAAAGACGAGATCGAAATCACAAGCGCGGGCGAATATCCACCTATAGACATAGGTTTAGACCATGCACAAATCAAGAGCGCGGGCGCGCGCTTAGTCGCGGGTGATGAAGCTCTGTATCTATCCCCGCGAACCCGCATTCAAGGACATTTAGCGATTAGCGCGGGCGGCTCGCCAACGCAACATCTCGCGATTGCTGAGCCTGTCATTTCAGATCTTGAGCATCACCGCGCGTTAATCGCAGAGCTTCAAGCAGCTGTACGTAGTCTCCAAGCGGGAATCGCCAGCTTAAAAGATGCGGCCGTTCTCGATCTCCCTACAGGTATCCCTACCAATCTAGAATTGATTACTACGCCTTCAGACTCTCTAACGACTCCCTCTACGATATCTGTTACAATAGCCTCTGAAATTGCTGAAATTGAGAGGTAATTAATATGGCTAACAGTGGGTTAACATTACCCGGAGCGCTTGCCGATTTAGCCCGCGTTAACGTGCGCTACTTGCTCGAGTGGCACCGCGACGGAATCCTTTATAAAGCGCTCTCTCTCCCCCTCGCGCCCAATGCTCTTTCTTTCGCTTCGGCTGCGCCTCAAAGCGTCACTTATACTTTAGGTGAAGAACCGATCAGGGAGCTGAGCGGATTCAAACGGCGTACTTTAGAATTATCGGGAAGTGCAGGATATGACGCCCGCCCCGCATACCGCGCGGACGGCTCCATTTCAACACTTTTAGGCCCGATCATCCTCATTCAATTCAGAGAGTTTATCGAGCGTTATCAAAGCGTCGCAAGCACCGAAGGTCCACAAAGAGAAGACCATTCTGTGATCTACCCTCAACATGAGTTGATCTTTCGAGCGCTGGATGAAGACTTTCACCTTAAGGTTGAAGTCAGAGAGTTTAGCATCCAGCGAAGCGCAGATGAGGCGAACTTAGCGCCCCAATGGTCACTACAACTCGACGCTTATCAAGATGCACTTCCGCCTAATGTTGACCTCTTCGACCTCGCAGGCGCTTTAAGTGTCGTCACTAGCGCGATCACAACAGCGGCCGATGCAGTCGGAGCCGTCGCGCTACTCACAGAAGGCACGAATGCTTATTTACGAAACGGTATCAGCGGTCCTTTAAACGCGCTCAACGCGCTCACTAATGCATTACGAGATACAGTTAACAATATAACAGAAATCGCGGATATACCGATAGATATCTTACGTCAGGTAAGCACCACGGCAGGACAGACGCGCTCTATTATCAGTCAAATAATAGATGAGGTGACCAGCTATGATGATGAGATTAGCGCAGAGCTGAACCTTCTCTCAAATATTTTAGGATACACCCAAGACATCGAAAACGCGGCAGCATCTACGGCGGTGATTTTCCCGCAATCCGCCGACCCAACAGAGGCGCCCCCCGTGACACTGGCGACCACACAGCCGCTCATTGAACAGCCCCCTCAAGTAATCAGCACAGCCTACCGTTTGCGTCAAGGTGAGGATCTATTAATCATAGCGCGTCGCGTTTTTGGCGACGCTGACAGATGGCCCGAACTTATGAGCCTGAATGGATGGCTGAGCTACGACGCCAACGCGCGCGGTGAGCCCCCCCGCGCAGGGGATCTGATCCTTGTACCTGATCCTCAAGGCGGTGTTCAAATATCGAATGATCTCTACGGTCAAGACCTACGGATTATAGAAGGTGACCTCGAAATGAAAAGTAACGACTTTTCAACAATTTCAGGCGCGGCAAATCTTGAGCAGGCAGCACACCACAGGCTACAGAGCACGCAAGGCGCAAGCGTACTTCAACGTTACGGGCTACCCGCTCGAATAGGCTCACGCTTAACCACACAGAGCGCGGGTTATCTTGGGGCGCACATCCGCGAGCAACTCACACTTGACCC
>Ga0181577_10003947_pt1 | contig 11495 bp, 15 predicted proteins | sample 101ome_21_FD_132468 | JGI IMG/M metagenome (GOLD analysis project Ga0181577, IMG submission 132468) | Coastal salt marsh microbial communities from the Groves Creek Marsh, Skidaway Island, Georgia - 101413BT metaG (megahit assembly) | ecosystem: Environmental > Aquatic > Marine > Intertidal...
AACTAGGAGGTGAATACTATGTCCGAGACTACTGCTGAAAAGCGTGTGTACGTTGAAGATACGGATTTCATCACCGAGTGGCAGGCTGCCAAGGACGTGCAAGACGCGATGCAAAAGCTGGGTTATTCCAGCGTTGCGACGATGAACGCGCGTGCGAACAAGCTCCGAAAGGCGCTTGAGCCGCACGGGATGACGCTGAAGCGTTTCCCGTCCCGCAAGCCGACGTTGAAGGACGAAGCCTACTTTGCCGAGCTGGCAAAGATGGACGTTCTCACCGCCATCGGTGATGCAAACACTGACGAGTGAGTGGGCTTGCCCACCAACTCAACCGGACCCCTACACGGTTTACGGAGTCTAACTCCGGGTCCACTAGATGGAAGAAGTTCAACCATTAAAGAGAAGCCTATACGTTAGAGCTGCACAACTAGGAATCCAATCTATCGAGATTTGTATTTCTGGTGGCTATGATGAAGGATACGTTGAGATCGAACTGAATAGGCCAGCTTTGCCCAATGTCAATGATGAAGACATTCTCGCCCTAGAGCGCGAATTCGAGGACTGGGTCTACGAAGTCTACGAGACGAGTGGAGCTGGCGATGGAACGTCGTATGGTGATAGAATCACCTACGATCTGATCGAGAACACGGTTTCCAATCATCAGTGGTACTATGCAAGACAAGAAATTGACCACCCAAACGTTGGGCTTAGCATTGTAGGTGAAGAAGAGTGACTCCTTGGAAGCACTCTGAATCTACCGTACACAAGTGGGGAGGAAACCCCCAAGACTACATTGAGATCCACAATTGGCTGGATGAAACCAAGCAGTACACAGGTAACTGGACGCACAGAGCGTTCCGTCACCATGCTGCTGGTGTTCAATGGGGTATCGAGCGCTTCGGGCACGCCATCCGTAACTCGGATGGAAAGATGGTGCCAACGAAGATGATCATTGAAGGTCATATCACTGAAGACTGTGGGTTCGTTCCCACTGTTCAGGATTGGGCCAAGGTCATCGGTGCTAACCCCGAGCCATGGATGCTCAGAGTCGCGAAGAAGAGCAAGCATATGCTCGAACTCGTTGACTGAGTCACTAGAGAGTAATCTAACCTGAGGTACATCCGATGACGGACCGGACCTTTGCGAGCGCCGCAGGGACACGCGATGAGCTAACGCTGCTCAAGCGATTCCCGCTACGGACTATCGTCCGCAGTCGCCTGAGCAACGCTCAGGGGCGCATCATGGAGACCTACGTCGCTCGACATAGACCCATGACTAAGAGGAGGGCCAAATACTGGGCTACTCTCACCAGGGATAAACCAATACTGAGGAAACGATGACGTACCCGTAACAATGAAGCCACTTTCGTGGTGCCCTATCATCGAGAACAAGTTCCTTGTTCACGATGCTGCGGCTAGATTCGCTAAGGAGTCGGCAACGACCACGGCGACTTCATTGTTACGGGTTGGACCTCCAGCTAATGATGTCAACCATGACATGCATATGCAACTTCATGCGAAGTTCGAAGCGGCTGAGTGCCGGCTATGGTCAGTCGACCATACGCCTAACAAGACTCATCCGACTCAACGTCAACAAGGATGCTTCACACCTACAGGACTCGGCACGCATCTCCAGAGATGCCTCTGTCGAAGCTATGATACAGACCGGTAGTGAATCAACCTCTGTTGAAGTTGCCTCGCAATCGCTTGTTGCCCTCCGAGAGGAGGCATGAGGCTCCAAACTGGGACATCCCACCAGATGAGTAACACTGCTGAGGTAACTATGACGCAGCTTGCGCTAGTATTGCACACTCCGCTTCATGGTAACCTTGAGGTTTCATAGGGCATTCGCCCTAACCGCTTTGCGGCCACCTCAATCTTACCATTTCTTTGAAGCGGGTTTAGCAGTAAAACGCAGTCGGGGCTGAGATATCAGACCGCAGCACGCAAGCTAGCTGGTGCTCATCACCAGAGAAACCAATACTGAGACTAAGGTCGATGACGTGTGTAAAGCACGCACTGACCAACAACCGCACAAAGTGATCATGGCCTTGACCTATGTCATCGCCCAAAACACTTTGCCTATGCTATGTGTCGTGCCTAACAACTCACTAACTTTGACCTAACAGTCCGGCTACGCCCGATCTTTTTGCAGCGTTGCTACAAGATCGAGCTGGAGTGCGGACTTGTGATATTGTTGGACAGAGCCCGCGCTCCGTTTCAACGCTATCACTACGCCCAAAGTTAGAGACTGGAAGAGGATAGCCTCTCCCAGTCCGATGAGTTGTGCTGAACGACACATTTGTTGGCCAGTGCTATGACACTTCGTGTCTACACGCTAGAGTCAGCGAAGAGCTAGAGCAAGAAGACCGAGTTCTTCTTGCTCCTTCTACGCTAGGAGTACACATGGTTCTCACCAGGAGAGTTAACAACTGAGGTAACGATGACGTTGCCCACCTTCCGGCCTTTAGTAGGGAACAAGTTCCCTCAGGGCAGGGGGATCTTAGGCTTATGAATCGGTTATACAACCAGAGCTATTTTTGTAGATTTGCGGCTTCGCTACATCTACTGCAATAGCTCCTTTAGACGGCACTGTTTAGGCAAGCGCCTTACACAGTTTCTTCTAATTGTAAACCCGATCCAACGCGACAAGGCGACTTGCCGGCCCGAATGTGGGCCACATCCTTTGGATGAGACCTTTCCAGTCACGACGATCTGCAGCGACTGGTGCACCCAGACTGCTGTAGAAACGTTAACTGCTAGGCACTTACTAGGGGCTGGTCATTGCTGGACTTTGCAGCTGGTGGCTGTTTAGAATTCTAAGCAATCCCAGACAGCCCACACACTAAGGTCGCAAGCACGCCGCCCCCCACGGCTAAGTGGGAATATGGCTCTCCACCAGAAGAATCAAACTGAGCTAACGCTATGACGTAGCTCACTACACTCCTCTCAGACTAACTGAGAGGACCACTGCTAGGAGTACAGTGAGCCTGGTTTAGCCGGCTGGGCTAAAACTCTGCTAGAGTGTTTACTACTCTAAATACTGGGAGTCAGTACACACTTGCTCGCAGTGCAACGATCTACTAAGATCTACGAACTGCAGAAACAGTATCCGTGAACCTTCACGTTATTCTGATCAGGATAACTGGGGTGCACCAGTGATAGTGTGGCCCTGTACGGATCCTAAACGGATCCTAGGTCCGCATACGCCATGTGGCTAGGTGAGCTAACTGGTTCTTCACCAGATGACACATTGGAAAGACAATGAGACGAGGTGTCGCGGGACAGCGAACAGTGGCAAGCGATGCAAGCTAACCGTTCCTGCCGGCGAGTACCTATGTGAACACCATGCTATGGATCTCGTGCACTTTGCGCGAGATGCCAATTACGTGACGGGTCTGATGAAGACCCGATTCCCAAAGCGGCATCACCCCGCGTGTGATAGAAAAGGCCAGAACGACTGTGATTGCCATACCTACTCAAGTGGGGCGCTTACTGCACTAGCTCTTCGTGAATCATTCAAGAAGAGCGCGCAGATGAGTCCGCTTTATCGACGTAAACGGCGCTTGGAACATCGCCTGAAGGTGAAGAAGATCCGAGCGTACTACAATTCGATTACAGAAGCGGAACTCTGGTTGCCAGTTGACTCTGGTTTCCGGCAGTTCCGCTTTTTTCTTTGGGACGATAAACGAGAGACGATCGTCGTTCGCGTGATCAAGGACAACTTCCGACACAAGAGGACTCTCCTCAAGTGGCTCAGGAAATTGGCTCCTTTGCACGTTTACTACACGACGAGTGCTTGGCTAAACCCGCAAGGGATTGGTCCGGACCCTAAGGGGAAGCATGGTAAGTCCAAGATGAAAAAGAAGGGGCGCTCGATGCAGCTAGCAAAGTACTACGATACTATGCTGTATCAGGGGCTCTACTTCGACGTTGACTATGACAACGCTGACTATAACCAAGGTGCTGATATGTTGATGCGCCTAAGAGATACTCTACCTACTACTCTTGAGAGAGTTAGGGTTGAGGATGTTGGTGTGTACCTAGATGGGCTTCATGGAGAGCCCATGATGGTGTTTAGCGGCGGCAAAGGGTTTCACCTTGTGCATCAGGACTGGTCTTCGACTGGGTTGGCTACCGCATCTGCGGAACGCTACCGAGAAGTCAGTCAGGATAACCAAAATTGGAACAAGGACGTGAAGGACGCGATTTGCGCGGGTCTTCGCGAAGATGACTCTGAGCTACTGCTGGACTGGGAGGTTACACGGGATCCACGACGGATCATCCGACTCCCTGGAACGGTACATGGAAAGACGTTGAGGGTTTGTAAGATCGTAACTGAAGAGGACTTTGAGTTCTCTGAGGGATCTTGGAAGTTCAACGCCGACTCACCGATTGCGTGAGTCACTAGATGCAAGAACTGTATGACCACCTAAATGAGGTGGCTGAGGGCTTAGGATGCGTGATTGAATACAAACACAAAGCGGATCCTATGATGTATGTCGAGGAAGAACCGGCTAGAGTTGTCATTCCGTACTTGGAGGATTACCTTCACTACGGGATTTACACATTCACTCCCAGGCTATGCTATTTTGCTGGCTTGCATGAGCTAGGTCATGTGTATCATGGCCACACTCAAGGCAGGCCGCCCTTTGAACACAAGCGATACTACTTCGACAATGGTGTGTTCAAAAGCGAAGCAGAGGCTTGGGAATATGCGCTAGACCACTCGATCATCGAATTTACTGATGGTGAAAAGAGGTTTGCGCTGAAGTGTCTTGACAGCTATCTGAGCTATTGTGACTCGTATCGAAAGGGACCATTTCGTTTGATGAATGGTAATCGCCACCATGTGGCGTTTATGCCTGACGAAATCACTCCTTACATTGAAAGCATTAGGAGTGCGCTTGGTGCGGTTACCGTTTATGGTACCTACTGAGCAACTAGAGCAGCATCCTGTGAGGGTTGTTACCCGATGACGGACAGGCGGACAGGCCGCCTGAAGTCGCGTCGACTGCATTCTGCACAAAGTTGCGGCCACGATATATACGCATGATATCAGTGGCACATTTGCCTATTGTCGCTCGTCTTCCCATGCGGTCAGACGAGCTCCAGTCGGTTAACCCCTGCATTTGCACTGGGGCTAATCGACGCGACAACATGGACTGCTCACCAGAAGGAAACACAATCTGAGCGAAAGCTATGACGATGACACGCTTCGCTAGGCATAAGGTTCCCATGCGGGACTGCTTAGCTATGCATCTGCGGCTGGTCACTTTGCAATGTTAGCCGAGCCAACAAATAACATGACCTGTGAGAAGAAATACAATCAGACTAACTTACTCAACGAGTTCGTTAGAGTGACTGAAAATTGTAGTTCTTCTACTATCATATTCTTTGTCGGGTCTAGCCAACATTACGCAGGGGCCTGCAGACAGTCATGTGGTACCTTCACCAGGAGAAACCAATACTGAGGAAACGATGACGTACTCAGCATTTTCAACGAGGGACCGACAAGCCGGATCCCGCCACGCGCTGGTGCAATAGAGAGCTAAGAGAGCCATTCGGCTCGGCTACTTTGCAACCAAGCGCAATGCGGATCCGAGCACTGTCGGCTCCTCGTTGACAACACTTCGCATTGAACTCCAATGGATTCAATGCAGACAAAACGCATCAACATATACAGACTAACAAACGCAAGAGCGAGACATATGAGCTAAGACTCTCTACCCGCTTGCGGGTGCTGCTATACAGCAGCCTAACCAAGACAAGAACGGTACGGGCTTAGTATGCTAGATATGCAGACTACTCTAGACTGAGACTTTGAGGGCGATGAATCGCCAGCAAAGATCCAGCAGCTAAGAGTGCTCAGCAGATGGCATAAGCCTCTGCTGGCCTGCTCTCTCGTAGGGCAAGCCCATCCTCGAGTATTTGGGGTTCCAAATACCATGAGAGACTGTATTGATGTGCGAGATGCTGAATGGCTCTCCACCAGGAAGTATGAGTTACTGAGGAAACGATGATGTATCATGCGCAGAGAGTGTTTGTTCTTATTTCACCAAACGTAAGAACAAACGCCCTCTCGACGCTGCGGCGTTCACCGCCGAACTGAAGTCGGCGTTCACTCCTAGACCTTTGGTCGAGTTACACGTAACTCTTAGCGATTTTGCAAAGAGGAGCGGACCACCATTTTGATGGCTATTGGACAAGCCGCCATCAATGGTAAGGACGGACAGGTGAGGGTGGATACTGGGACACGGTCCCAGAACACCCCTGAAAGCAAGCAGAAGACTTGAAAGATACACTGCAGACCAAGAGTGTATCCGAGGCCGCAAGGTGCGGATGTACCTGAGACGGAAGAGGTTGGATAAACCAAAAACCCTGGAGATCAAGCCCTAGGGTATTGACACCCTTGGGTGTCAAAAATCTCCTACGATCCCCACCTGCGTGGCGATCTAACGGGATGCAAGACGCAATGATCCCGAGCGGGATCATTCGCTAGAGATTGGAACATCCTCCCTTGCAACATCTCTGTACCGGAGAAAATAGAACGAAGAGAAACAGCAACATGTTGCTGTTCTCAAACGGAGCTAAAGATCAGTCAGAAGCGTCTATCTGCGCATGACTGGTACTTCCACCAGAAGAATCAAACTGAGCTAACGCTATGACGTTACTCACCCTCGAACTATCTAAGATAAACCGAGGGGACTTACAGCGATAGCATCGAGGGTGAGTACGGTAAGGGTGCCCTTACTGGGGTTGCGAAAACCGAGGCGTATGGACGAAAGGAGACTATGCCCTCGCAGTACAACGATTAGAATTATCTAATCTGGTACGAATGGACCACTCTGTGATTAGCACAGGAGTGAGTGGGTACTGGATCCCCAGATGGGCTGCCGGTCTGCAACCTGTACGCCTTCATCGTGTCCGATGACACCCAACTTCTCATACTGAGAAGTGGTGTGACGCCTAAGTCCCTAGCACGCTCATGCGGCTAGGTGAGTAAACTGGTTCTTCACCAGGAAGTATGAGTTACTGAGGAAACGATGATGTATCATGCGCAAAGCGATTGGCCCACTGCACTCAGTGGAGCGGGACCAATATCGCTACGCAAGTTTCGCCCCCATCTGGTTCCAGCAAAAACTGTAACCAACTGATGGTGGCTACGAGAGTGGTACGGTGACGAGGTCATCTAGACATACCACAAGTGGATCCAAGAAAGCTCATACTCGGTATAGACAAGCACCGAGTATGGGCTAACGGACCTAGGTTTACCCAAAGGGTACTCTCGCACGCCATGCGGCTAAATTGGTACGCACAAGGCTCAGACCTACGAAAAATGAATTCGAACTCACCTCTCACTAACTGAGAGGATACCTACCCGGACTAGCCGGGGAGTGTCATTGAGACAAACACGTTTGGCTCACTGACCTAACACAACGCGAGGATCCCGTTCCTCGCTAGGGTAAGAGGAGATTCAAATCCATTTTTCTGAAATAAGAGATCTCTGAAGACGGGTTCGCACCTCTCTTTGCGGAGACATCGAATAGTGCGTTACTGCGCATGACTGGTACTTCCACCAGAGAAACATGGGAGCAGACTTTTGTTATGCTTATGTGATTATTGAGGTTGATAGAGAGCTTGCGCTACAGCGACTGAACAAGATGACTCTTGCTCAGTTGAATGCAGCTGACAAAATGCTAGTTGAAAACGAAATGGAAAAGGACACAGTTCATGATTGGGCAAATTATGCTGGTCCTGAAGACGTTTACTCTCAAGAGGGTCTAGACTACCTATCCCCGGATATTCTTCCTGGGATTGTTGATCGAGTGACTCGTTACATCAACCTGACATATGACCTATGGGAGGGTAAGACCCTCAGTAGAGTTGTTTCCAAGATGAAGATCAGGGAGGTTGAAGCCCTGATGACTGGAGACACAACTTGGGGAGACAGTTGGGAGGAACTAGAGGCCTTTGGTACTCTAGGAGCTCTCAAAATCACCGAGTTTGACTACTAACTTAGGTTATAACTAGATGAGCACTACAGTAACTGTATGTGAATACTGGCGTAGTCCTTGTCAGAAGAAAGCTACCCACAAGATGTGTGGGAAGCACTACTGCGAGGAACACCACGCTGAAGCCCACGATCTAATGAGCGTGGCTTTGGTTGAAGAGGAAGAAGATGACATGCTGTGGCCTGAAGAGCGCCGCGTAGTTGTTTACTGACTCTACTAGATGAGTAACGACAGAATAGCAGACCGATTATGGAATCTGATGGACTGGGAACGAGAGGTGGAGTTTCATTACGAGAACTGTAATGATCGAACTGTACCGCCCACCTGTTGTATTGCTATGGATACGTGGGAACTGTATTGCGAGCTGAAGGGAATTGACGGTGACATCGTTCTCTCGTTCAGGAAGCAGTTCCCACCTCCCAAAGGATATGATGAAGACTTGGATCTCTTTGAGGTCTAGAATCCATATCCTTACTAGATGAGTGAAGACTCTACAAAGAAGATTGAAGACGTGCATGAAGTTGCTAACCGAGAGATCAGTCAAATGACTCTCCAGCGACTGCACGGCCTTCATTTGCGAGGCAAACTGCAAACTGATGACTACCAGCGTAACTACGTGGACCGCCGTACAAAGTGGAACACCAAGCTGCTGGAGTCGATCCTGTGTGGGATCGATATCGGTTCGGTTGAGATTGTCAAGGAAGAAGTCGATGATGATGAGATCTACTACATTGTGGACGGTCAGCATCGCCTGATGACCATCATGCGTTACTTGGACAACGAGTTCACCATGAACAAGGGTCACCTAACCAAGGTGAACCCCGATCGTGTTGGACGCCGGTTCAAGAAGCTGCCCGGTAAGTGGCAGAACCGCATTTTGGATACGCAGATCACGGCGTTCATTTACGAAGAAAACGAACACCACGACGCTGCCAGTATCTTCCTACGGCGAAACGAGGGCGCGAACAACCTGAACAGGATGGAGCGCTTGAACGCAACCTGGTGTCGCTCTGATGACTACAAGGCTCTACATGACCTTGCAGACACCAAGGAGTGGCAAGAGTTTGCTGTTGCAAACAATACGCGCTTTGAGGCGCTCCGTGTTCTCATGGAGCTGATCAAGGACGTGTACAGATACGAGAGCGGAGAGGACATTACCAAGACCAACTCCGAACAAACTCACTACACTGACAACATCCACAACAAGCTATCCGAGAAGGACCGAAAGGCGCTGGTGAAGCGCGTGAACGACTTCCTGGAACTTTGGCGAGTTGTGGCTGGCACTGAACAACTCAACGTCTCCAAGGCGTGGGACTGCACCGATGACCAGGGCAACAAGCCCCATCGGATCATGCAGCCTGTGCTGACGATTGTGTTGGACTACTTGGCTCAGCTGAACAAGACCGAATCCATCGCGAATGCGAACGCGATTCGAGCGGTGATCGCTCAAATGGTCACTGAAAATGCTGATCTGTTCTTCCCCGTGGGTGACACGCGGAAGTTCACTGTGAGTGATGAGACGATTAGAGCACTCTCCCTCTTCTTGATTGAAGAGTGTGAGATGCAGCTCGAAGATCACGGTGTCACGCTAAGCATCGCTCCGCCCGTTTCGAAGGCTCTCCGTCAGGAGATTCTGAGGGATAGGGTGAACGATGACGGAACGTGGACCTGTGCTATCTCTGGCGCTACGTTGACCAAGGAAGGGGACATCGACATTGACCACACGGTCAAGCGATCCCTCGGTGGTTTGACGGTTCCAGAGAACCTTCGTATCGTGCACAAAACGCTAAACCGATCTCAACGATACAACCTCTCTCCTAGTGAAGAAGAGGAATGAAGTGAGATCAACTAGATGAGTAGCGAAAGCGAAAGCGAAACTAAGGATGAGAAGCCTAAGATGCTATGGAGATCTATGAATTGGGGTCGCTTCGACCCCTATGAACCGATGAAGAGAATGACTACTGACACCTACCACAACTGGGTAGGTCACAACAAGGAGACTGATGAGAATCTGAATGAAATGATCAGATACTATTCTTTGATGAACTCCCTACACGGATTCACTCATGAATCTGCTGTAGCTCTGATCGAGGGACGGGCAACTTATGATATCGTGAACTATGGAGATGGAACGCACCTATTGCGAGTCTATGATAAGAGACTAGCAGAGGACGTTCATCGGTTCGATGAAGATACCGAATACATGCACGAGGGTCTGAAATACACGGTTTCCAAAAATCCTGAAGAAGCCTCCGAGTGAGGTAACTAGATGAGTAACGAAAGGAAATGGACTCAATTTGAAGATATTTCGCCTGACTTGAAAGACTTGCTAGATACAGTATTAGCGTCTCACGCGGTACTTATTGATTTGCTACATGACGCATATTGTTATGATGAACCGTTTGTATTCGATGATATAGACCGTAAGTGTTACGAAAAGGCGGATAGAATAGTATCTGTGTGGGAGAATGGAGACAAACTCTTGCAAGTTACAATCAGGAACGAAGCCTCCGAGTGAGGCAACTAGATGAGAATAGAAGACTCACCGCTAGATATGAAACTGTATGCTGTGAAGGAGATGCTAGACCATCTCAAGAGCATAGTGGAATCTATTGAAAAAGACCTTGCCTCCGAGTGAGGCAACTAGATGAATGAAAACAACATCACACATGAGACACCAACGGTGTACAAGAAGACAAGCACAGGCAAGATCCAGCAATGGAGAGCCTGGGTGGAAGAAACTGACACAGGATACCTGTTGAAGGTTGAATCTGGACAGACTGACGGAGCGAAAACTGAAACCGCTGGTCAGGTGATTGATGAAGGAAAGCAAGGCAGAAGCGCCGAAGAGCAAGCAATCTTTGAGGCGACTTCCAAGCTGAACAAGAAGCGCGATGAGGCTTACTTCGATTCTGTCGAAGAAGCTCAAACGCAAGTGAAGCTGCTGCCTATGCTGGCGCATCCGTTCGAGAAGCGGAAGCACAACATCAGCTACCCTGCGGTGGTTCAACGCAAGTTCGACGGAGTTCGCTGCCTCGCTGTTTTGAAGAGCGACGGCAGTGTGGTCCTTATGTCGAGAAAGGGCAAGGAGTTCCCTCACCTAAACCACATCAGAGACGACATCGCTGCTAACAACAGCGACACGAATCTGGTTCTGGATGGTGAGCTATACTCTGACACCCTGACCTTCCAAGAGCTTGTTGGGCTTGTACGTCGAGTCACTCTCAAGCCTGGAAACGACGAGCAGATGCTCGAGGTTTCCTTGAGAGTGTACGATTGTATTGATCTCAATAATGAGTCTGATTTCAGCGTTCGATACGAAACGATCACCGGCGTTTGCGCTGGTGCAACGTATCTGTCGCTCGTTGAGAACATCCGTGTGGCGAATGAGACTGAGATCCATTCGGCACAGGCTCAATTCGTAGAAGAAGGATACGAGGGCGCTATGGTGAGGAATCTCACGGGCGCTTACCGGATCGGCAAG
>Ga0181577_10003948_pt1 | contig 11493 bp, 14 predicted proteins | sample 101ome_21_FD_132468 | JGI IMG/M metagenome (GOLD analysis project Ga0181577, IMG submission 132468) | Coastal salt marsh microbial communities from the Groves Creek Marsh, Skidaway Island, Georgia - 101413BT metaG (megahit assembly) | ecosystem: Environmental > Aquatic > Marine > Intertidal...
AGTTCTTCGGGGCGGTTCTCGATGGGCTGTCCGGTAAGAGCGAATCGGTATGGGACAGTGCGCCCGATCTTCTTCAGTAGCCGAGAGCGTTTAGCAGACCTGTTCTTAATCATGGTGCTCTCGTCAATGACTACCGCCTGAATGGTGCCTACTTTGTCTACATCATTAGCCAGCGTCTCAGCATTGACAATGACGTACTTACTAGTAGCAGACATCCTCCACTGTGCATCACGCTTGCTCTTGGAGCCGTCTATCACAGTGGCTTTAGAGTCTGTGAACTTAGCAATCTCCCTTAACCACTGGAACTTGAGTGAGGCGGGGACGACTACTAAACAACGCTCTATTTCACCTTCCTCATGTAGTGCTTCGATAGCACCCAGAGTGGTGGGCGTCTTACCAGCACCCATGACCATGCCGAGCAGCATCTGACCACGGTCGACCATACGTTCGACCGCCTCCTGCTGGTAAGGCCATAGTGTTCCCTTAAACATAGACTGATGTGACGCTCGCAATTCCCTTAATGATTTGACTGTCTGTCATATCACCTAGATCCTTTACATTATCACAATACTTCCAGTACTTGGTACCTCGCCTGAGGGAGGGGAGCGATCTGGTTAGGCGCTTGGTCTCGTGATGACCAGCGGAGTCGTTGTCTAGAGCGACGATAACCCCATCAAACCGGTCTGATAGTAGTTTGATCTGTTTTGCTGACACGTTCGCCCCAAATGATGCCACAGCGGAGATATCAGAGCCTTCATATACGCTATGGAAACGTACCGCATCTAGTGGGGATTCTAATAGCAAAGCCGTAGAACCGAACGCACGTTCGATACCGAATAAGGTATCTCCCTTGTGGACACCCTCCGGGTGATTACGAACCCACCCGGTCTTCTTCAACTGCCAGCCCCAAAGTTCGCCTAGCGGGGATACGATAGGTATAACAATGGCCTTTCGCTCATCGTCCCACTTAATACCGTATCTACGAGATGCCTCTTCTTCTATCCTGCGGTGACGTAGCAGTTTGTCTGGCAGTGGTTGGAATCTGCTGTATTGACCCCAATCTACTTGGGGGCGAACCTCATGTATCTCCTGCTCCTCGGCAGTCAGCCTCTGTAGACCTGAGGTGATGAGGTGACTCTGTATAGACCAGAGTGCCGACGGGTCATCTGTCAGTTGACTGACTAGCATTGAGAGGTTGCCACGAGCACCGCACGAGAAGCAGTACCACAGTCCGCTGTCGGCGTTCAAGTACCACGAGTAGCGACTGCTTTCACGACCTTTGGTCAGGTGGTGTACAGGGCATCGTGCATTGATCTCGTCACTCTGAACACGGTGTACTTCTACACCTAAATCACTGAGTACCTCTACTAGGTCATCGCTGTGAGCCATATGGGTCTTCGCCCAGCCTCTCACGTAGTTTTCTAATCTCTAAAGCGGCGTCCCTTAGCAAAGCCATCTCTGGGGTACTCATAGATGCGTACTCTAGGCGGTACACAATGTCTGCTACGTCGTCAGTCGAACGAGGGGTCGATTTCGTCAACTTCGTACACCTCCTCAAACTCCATGGTGCGCCAGTCCCACTTTACATGGACTTCAGCGTGGGGGACGTTACGTCCCTCAACTACTCGGATAATGGCTTGGTCGTCTAAGTCTGGGTTGCGTTCAACACCCAGCACTAGGTCGGCGTCCTGCACAAATGCTGACGTGTACCCGATGGAGTCGGCGGTGATCGTCCGGGTGCGCTTGTTGTTGATCTTAGAACCAAGAACCTGCGAAGTAGCGATGATCGGTATGTTCTCTTTCTGCGCCAACCTCTTGAGGCTACGAGAGATGTTTGTCAGCGCCTGCGGGCTACCCTTCGGCTCCCCATACTCATCGTCCATGAGGTAGATACCATCGACATACACAGCGTCTGGATTCTTTTCACGAATCTTCGCTCCGATAGCGCTGACGGTGGTCAACCCTGTGGCGTCCTGAGACATCTCAAAGCGGTGCATGTTCTGTCGTAGAACCATTGACTTGCGGATGCGTTCACGCTCTGCGTCGGTCATGGTTCCGTCTGTCATAGCAGAGATAGGAACCCTAGCGTTCATGGCATCAAAGCGGGCTTCTTGCTCAGCGACCGTCATCTCAAATGAGATGAACAACGGCACCTTACCGTGACGGTGGCAGGCGGTAGCCATGATTAACTGGAACAGCGACTTACCACGTTTAGGCTCACCCACCATTACGATGAACTGTTGGGGCGAGAAACCGCGTGTCATGTTGTCCAACTTGTTGAAGCCGGTTGGGATGCCCGTCATCTTGTCCGGGTTCTCACGGATGTAGTCGTATCTAGCCAGTCGCTCTTCCCACCGTTCGATGATGTTGAAGTCAGTCAAACGGTTGACGTCCATACTGGCCGAGTGCATCCCGGCTGTAAGCACCTCCATAGCCTTTGATATGTCACCCTTATCTAGGGGTCCCATAGCGTTGGCAATACTGGACGTCACCACACGTGTGCGATAAGCGTCACTCAGTTCTTTGAACAATCCACTGAATGTCTCCGTAGAAGTGTCGATTACGTCGATGTCTCCGTAGGCGGTGTGGAACGCCCGCTCGCTGGGTACGGCACCGTGCTCATTGTTGTACTCAACAATCCAGCGGTACACGTCCTCCCAGTCGTTGGCGAAGAACATAGGCTTGATGCCTGCGTTAATCGACTCACTGAGTGACTGCTCCTCAATGATCTTGCTGATGACTAAGTGTTCAATTGATGCCATTAGATTCCAAAAGTCCCGTCTGGTAGGACGACCGTCGCCCTAAACCCTAAAAGTGCCGCATCGTCCTCATACGGCGTAAATAGTGTGTGTACGTCACGGTTGTACTTGAAGTCGTCCCGTAGAGTATCGAAGTCCGGGTAGGCGTACACACTTACACTGATTCCCTTACGAGCAAGCCAGTGCTCCACTTGTTCTACGAGGTCGTCCTCATAGTACGTGTACACCTCTACGCCCAAGTCCAACTGGTTGACCATGTGGTACACCGACTTTAGTGGCATCTCGTTGACACGCCAGCGGCGTACCTCTTGCTTAATCCATTCGTCGTCGGTCAGTTCCTTCTCACGACGAAATAGTCTGCGCTTCTGCGGTTCCTCTTGACGTGTGATTAGTAAGTCCTCAAACCAGCAGGCGATGTGCTTATGCGTGGTGGGGGCGATGTCACCTTTTTCCACGCATTACCTCATGATCGAAGTCAGCGAGAGGGTTGGCTAGGCGGGCACCATAGCGATTCTTAATGTCCTGTAGTGAGAGACGTGATGTGATGATAGTTGCCTTGCTCTTGTCGTAGCGTTTACGGATGAGACTACCCAACTCGTGGCTGGCAAATTCTGAAATACGCTCTTCGCCAAGACCGTCGATAACGACCACGTCGAACACGCCCTTGACGTACTTAATGACATAAGGGCTGGAATACATCTCAGGTAAGTTCCCATCGGGAGTGTCAAACGATTCCTTGAGCATCTCGATGTAGTCGTCCGCCTCTATCCAGCGTCCAGAGCAGTTGTGCTCAGACACCAAGTGCTTCAGGGTGCTGGCGGCAATTAGTGACTTACCGCAACCCGAGGGACCTTGGATGAATAGGTTGGGTAGTTCTTTGTTGTGGGGGCAATGGTGCCACCCGTCCATGTTTTCCCTGATGCGCTTGGGGATGTGTAAGTGGTGCAGGCGCTCGTCCTTGGGGCGGTTACGCCACCACGCTTCGCTCTTCCACTCTGTTGGGGTCGTGTAGTTCACCAGTTCTCCTTGTTACGCCTAATCGGTATGGCAACTATTGCCTGCTTCACCGTTTCGTGCTTCTTCCTAATGCTCTTTGGAGACCGCCCCGGTGAGGACAGTTCCTTAGGAAGTTCGATACTAGTCAGTGCTTCGTGTAGATGTCCAGCATCTTCTTCACTATTTTCTAGATTCCAGAATATGAGGTTCTCCAGCGACGACAACCGGTCTGACAAGTACGGCTCAGGGTCGTCCATACGTACGATGTCAGCAACCACTTCCGGGTACCGTAGTAACGCCTCGTCACAGTTTAGTAGTACAGCCTTCCGTGTCTCCCGTGAGTCTGTGAGGGGGCCATCACTGGGCATACCGTCCAACAACCACTGTAGTACCTCGTCGTCTTTAACGACATCGGCATCAGCCAGCAAGTCGTTCTGAACGTCGTTGGTACAGAATAGTGGGGCTGGTACGCCAGTTTGACCAGCCGACGATTGGTAGAACCTGTCGATGGTGTTCTTGAGTATGTCGGCGGTAAATCCCTGCTTCAACTTCCGAGAGAAGAACATGTTGAGCATACTCTTGTCGTCGTCGCTACACCTCTGGCTCATACTCATATCTTTGTGGTATGCAAAGTAGTTAGTCAACTCACGTACTGGCTTGCTCACATAACGGTTAGCGGGGGCGGTGTCTGTCCATCCCATGTCATTGTCCTCCGGGTCTGCTCCAAACGTGGGCATACTTATTCTGCTAGTGCTTTTAGCATGAACAGACGTGCCTGATCTAGTAGGGCGCTGGCAACAGAGGCGTTAGTCCCCGGCTTGGCGTGCTCAATAAAGTCGTGGAGCACTGAAGTGATCGGGTAGGACTCAGTTTCCTGCTGGGGTTCTACTGCCTGTTCTTGCGGTGCCTCTGGGAACAACTCTTCGATGATACCGCTCTTGGTCTTTGACTCCAGACCTAGCCGGTCTCCGTAGCGCTTAACAGCGGCGGCTGTCATGATCTCCAACTCATCACGAGTGAAGCGAGTGTCGTCTACCTCTTCGACGTTTTCGCTGGGGGCGGGTTCTGGTTCTGGGATGTCGTCCTCGATAACGATGGGAGCAAGACCGTTGCTGAGTTCCTTGATACGCACACCATCGTTGATGTGGTCGAACACGTACTGGATCAGTGACGGGTTGGCTTCCTGCTCAGCGTCATTCCACAGAAACAGGATCTCATCTGCCTCTTTCAACATGGCGTCCAATGGATGACGGCTCTGTGTAACGACACAGTTCTCTGCGTCACGGAAATGGCGAGTGACTTCCTGCTCCGGTCGGTGGTACAACTTGAACTGTACTTCATTATCCAGAAGATAGCCGTACACGTGTTCCACTACTTCCGGCATGGGTCGGAGCCATCCGATGAGTACAGTGTCGTCCTCTGTCAGGATGTCACGTAGCGACTCCTGAAGAGCGGCCTCGCTGGTTTCTCCTGTGCCTACGATTGCGTATTTCATAACTCTCCTTCATGAGCGGGAGAGTTACCATACCGCTTTTTCTACGGAGTCGTCAAGTACGTGTCGATGGCGCTCTGTCCGTGGATGGCGTCAGTTGCCACAATCGTGTAGTAATCAGTAAGGGTTACTGGTAGCGAGTCTTTGAAATAATTGGTCAACAAAGCGCGTGTACGCTGGTACTCCTGCGTGTATACAGAGATTGACTCGTACGCAACACCGCTATTCTCACCCTCGATGGACCATCGATAGTCTCCGACTTTGTCTGTACCGATTGGGTCAGTGATCCACGCACCTCTATTGCTGTCGCCATCAAAGTAATTGCCGAGGTGGTTGCGCTCTGCCAACAAATACTTTAGTTCGTAGTTTCCTACCGACTCTAAATCTACTAGGAACTCGATAAAACCGATAGTCCATAAGTTTGTGGTCGACAAGTTATCCACCGCCGTAATGCCAGCCGCTGGGGAGTCTTCGGCTCTGGTAAGAGACGTCGATTGTCCGATGACATTTCCAGCGTCATCCACGAGACGTGCCCAACGTAGACCGCTAGTACCGACCGCACTGTGAACCGAGAAGTACAAAGTGTCTCCTAAGGTGACAGGGATCGGGCAGTCTATGCGGAACAACACATGAGTGACGCCTACGGATGCGCCCGTACCAGTCGCAGTATACAGAGTACCTGAATTAGTGTACGAACCAGAGTAGGCGGAGTAGTTAGTTGCGCTGGACGAACCTGCGGAGACAGCAAACTGGGTGTCTCCGTTAGAGTCCTCGTACACGACAATGAGGTCTCCTACATTAACAGGATGCCCTTCAAACGAGGATGCGGAGGCGCTGGCTGTCCAGTACATGCCGGGTATATACTCGGAACCCAGACCGGTGGGGTAGGTAGCACTAGCGCCGGATGTGTAGGTAGACGGATCGTAACTGCCACCGTTAATACGTAGTGTCTGTGCCTCTACCATGTGTGCCGGTCGGTGAGTGGTATTGCAATTGGTGATGTTGGCGTCTAGTGGATCAGTAAAGTAATTTACTCGTTGTGAGTAAAAGGCGATCTGACGATTGGTTGTGTCGATACCTATGTCCGAAGAGGCCAACGCTCTACCGTATGCCGCAGTTCCTTCAAATGTACCTTTTGCTCGTCTCAGGTTACCGATATCGTCAAGGACTGCTCTAATACGAGACGAGTTAATGATTTCTGAGTTAGCGGAGAAGCCCATGGTGCGGGCAAGGGCATCTAATGATTCTGTATTTGCTAGTGCCGGGTCTTTAGCAACCATTAGGTAATCAATGATGGTTCTTTCAACATCCATTTCAAACCCGAACACAGCCAAGAACTTGTACAGGGGGCCGACTACGTTACCTTCTGGTAACGCGCCTAATTCCTGTGTGGCGTAAAGCGAATCTGGGTCTACGTACTCCCCTAGGGCTATGTCCTGTAAGCGATAGTGCTCCGGTATACGCCTCCACAGCAATGACGTGGAGCCGTAGTTTTCCGGGCTAAGTACCTCTACAGTGGCGGCGTACTCATAGTAGTCGTCGCCCGCGTTAGATTGGTAGCGTATGAATAGGGTATAGTATGCCCACTGACCGCCAACCAAGTCCGTGTGCGTGTAATTAAACTCAGTTGAACCCTCTGAAAGCACAGTTCCTGCTGAAATTGTTGCGGCAGGTCCATACGGTGAGTACACCAATACAACCTGCGATGGTGCGGGGGACGGGCCGATGTCTTCAAGAGGAGCGCCCCAACTGATCTCGTTTACTCCGTATGCTACGGGGTACGCCTCTAGATAACTCTCGACAAACTCTACAGGAGGAAGTTGGTACCCGTCGGAGCGTAGAGAGTAGTCTGCGTCACGATCCCCAGATAGTGTCCACGTCCCTGCCGAGGCCGCATTACCCGCACTAGCGGCGGCGTCGTACTCCGTAGTATCGAAGCGGACGAATGAACCGTGGTCAACGGTGTTACGACGGAGTGTAAAAGATACGCGAGCCATCAGGTACTACTGGTGATGCCACCAATTACGGTGACGTTCACCGTCCCTTTCTTAGGAAGTTCGTAGTCACCTACAGTGATGGTGACTTCCTGTTGTGCGTCCCCTGCGTCGTCGAACGTACCTATGGTAGCGTAGTCAACTCCTTGAACACCCATGATCGCTCGGTACAACTGGCCCAGCGATATTGTCTGTCCAAATATCACTGAGTCAAAGTCGAACAGATTGTCGATAACAGCCTCGACATCCCGTTTAACGTATAACGCTACGTGTGTTGGTAGCACGTTTACGGTCACTGCCACGTCTATTGGACGCCAGTTGATAGTTGTGGCCGCTACTACGTCTATTCCTAGCATGGACTTGGGTTGTAGTAGATCAGTCACGGATGACTGCAATGTGGAGGAGACCGTTTGCGTAGTGTCACCGGTAGTCAAGTAGTCAGCACTACGGTCTTGCTGAGCATAAATGGTAACGCTAGCGTTACCAGCGGAAGCACCCCCGGACGGGTTAGGTACGTACTCAACGGCGGCTTTCGCTACGCCCTCTATGCTCAGCGCCAAGTTCCTGTAATCGTTGGCGGTCACAGCCCTGTTCTGGGATGAAATTAGGGACGGGATAGTTGCGCGCATTGAACTGATCGACTCTTCATCTCTACCACCTGTGAGAGCGGTAGAGGACACAACAGTGACGTTTGCCGGAGTTTGCTCTCTAAACCCAGTAATAGAGTTGGCTGGAATGTTGCCCAATGAACCACTCGAATAGGCATATGTTGCCGTAATGATCGAGTTGGATGGGGGGACAAATCCTCTACTGGCTGTGCCAAACGTAACTTCAATGTACCCAGTGGCCGTAGTGTTGAGTACAAATACCCGATCACCTGTGTAAGCATCCGAAAGGCGCAGTACACGCCGGTACTCTGTGGGGGTGACCCCGTCCTCATAGACAGTTACAACAACGGAATCTTTAACGACTTTAAGGTTGGTCAACCTGTACCGCTGGGCGTCCAGACCACTAGATGATGATGTTAGTGTCTCTGCGGGAGACGCTACAATAACTCCCTCCGAAACCGGTACATTGGTATTAGCATTAGCGCTTAGGTCTACGTCGGAGTTGGCATACAACTGATATGTGGTGTCGTCGTAACGTGCTACAAAACGGGTGTATTTAGGTATCGATACAACATCGTTTCCACTGTTGTTGAGTGTCAACGTACCGTTTGCGCTAGACCTACTGGCTGGGTCGTAGTCGAATAATTGGGCATATGCCAAAACCGACTCACGCTGTGTCGCTGTTGGTAGGAATGCCTCACCTGCGGCGCGGTCTACGTAGTAGTGTAAAACGTCACCCATCTGTGACCATAGGTCTACCATAACCATACCGAAGTCGGCTGGGTCTCTGTCTGTCCATTCGGGGACGATTCGAGCAGCACGAGCCAGCAAGTCTGCTTTGATAGTGCTGTAGTCTCTACTTGAATAGTCGAAGGCCATTAGAGCGGAGTTTCCTCTGTGAGTTGGTTAGTAACGGTAAACGTCAGCCGCTGTGCTGGGCTGAGTGGTAACGAATAGTAGACCGTGATTTCCGCTGTAGTTTCGTAAAAGTCGTCCTGCTTAATAGCGATATCGTGGATGCTTACACCCGATATCCTACTCTTTAGTTCCATGATAGCATCTGTCTTGAAGTCTGACAGAACTAGTTCGTCGATGGGTTCAAATAACAGAGTGTACAGGCTTGACCCATAATTGGCGAAGCCCATACGCTCTGGGGGATTCGTAACTAGTACGTCGATTATCTTTTGACGGACAATGGCGTCGTAATTACGTGTTGCAGCAACGCGTCCTCCCGTGAACCGGAACGGAACAGAGATACTCTTCATGCATTACCTCAGGCAAACATCTTGGCCCACGTCTTGGGGCCAACGATACCGTCTGCGGTAAGGCTATTCTTGCTCTGCCATGCCTTAATACGACGCTCACTAGCAGGGCCGATCCAGCCATCTTGCTTCGCACCGATTACTCCCTGTACCTTCTTGGCGGCGTCTCCGCGACTTCCTCGCTGTACGGGTGAGCCGGGGTAGGCGTTAGGACCGGCGTTAGATGCAGCCCGATTATCGTTAGCCTTTTGCATCAGTTCCCAAGTTGAAGGACCGACAATACCATCGACATGCAAGTCGTGGTCAGCCTGCCAGATCTTTACGGCTTGTTCGGTTTGTAGACCAAAATCACCATCTACCTTAGCGCCTGTTACTTTCTGGACGATCTTAACCTGATCACCCTTGCTACCTACCTGAAGCCATGGCTTCTTACCGGTGGGGGCTTTGGTGGTCTTCTTTTCTGGGACTTTGACCTCGGTTGGAGCGGGGCCAAGAGCATCTTCAAACACCTTGACGATGCGGTCTGGGTCATCGGCAGCGGCGTTGTCAATCTCCCAGTGAATCCAGTCTCCTCCGGGGGTTCCTGACACTGTCTTTTTGGTGTAGTCCACCCATGCGTTACGGTCTACCTTCCACGCACGACCCCATGGCTTGGGGTAGTAGTCGCACAAGTACTCCAGACCTAACTCGTCTGCGTGCTCCACGAGGAAGTCGCAAGCGGCCTTAGCGCTCTCGTAGTCACCAGTACCACGGTAAGGAGCACCACGCCAAGAGTTGTCCCCGGCGCGACCCGTGCCATGGACGGAAGGCTTACCCTTACCGCGCATGTTGCGAACACCCCAAGTACCGTTGTTCCAGACGCCAAAGTATGCCTCTAAGCACTTGGTGAGCGCTTCCGCACCAGCGCGCTTACCGGTGGCGTTCTTATCCCATCCGGTGTACTCGCGGGACATCAGTTACCTCCGAGGTTAACCGCCGATGCTGAAGTGTCACCGATTGGGCCTTTTGCCGCGGCGACGCTCTTAACAACGGAGAGGCCAGCAGCAACAGCAGCAGCCTTCAATGAGTCACCGATGCCAACTGACAGGATGTCAACGGCATTGGTACCTACCAATGCGACGAGCGTCTGTGCGAAGGTTGCAACTGCGCGTTCAGCAACGTCTTTAAGGAACTTTGGTTCAAACATGGATACCTCCATAGGTGTATCGGACATACATACCCTACCATACCGGTAAGGGGATAGTGCGTTATCTAGTTTCGGGTTATTTTTGCACCCAGAAACGCTTCGTCGATCTCCTCCGCCGTCAAATCACCGTCGATAGCGGCGGCGGCTAGGCGCTGAGCGACATTGGCTACAGCCACAAAACCTGCCAATAGTGCGGCTTTGTGCATCTCAATATCTCCAATAATCGCCGCACCAGAGATGATGCTGAGGGCTGAGGCGGTGAACGTAGCAAACAAGCGGATACCGATATCACCGGCAATGCGTAGTTTACTCTTCATCCGAGCCTCCCCAGATGGCGAACCCGATCATGTGGGCCACAATGGATGCGCCACTGATCCACAGTGCGTATTTCAGGACTTCTCCTGAGAGTGTAATTAGTACTAAAGCCGTACCAGATACCGTCCATACGAGGGCATATCCCTCTTTGAAGAGTTTCTTAAGCATCAGCGTCTCCTTCTGCCACCTCCTGTGGGGGCGGCGGCGACTGCCGAAATGGAGGCTGTTACAGCGACAACAGTTCTTCTGGTCCCTACATCAATCTTTGAGCCAGTGGGGACATACGTATCAAACGACCCCTCAAACACGTTTACTTCGCTCTCAAATTCTTCTTTAATCTCGTCTGGAGCCTCGGATAGAGCCGCACTGACGGCCTCTAGAGTCTCCTCGTCAAGGCTGTCGAAGTCCTCATTGTCGATCACATTGTGGAGTACTTCTACAGTTATTTCTTCTTCGTCACTCAACAACTCGCCCATTGACTCGGCAAGTTCTTCGTTCTGTATACGTGTAATCATAGCCGCCACAGCAGGAGCGGGGGCTGGTTTAGGGGGTTCAGTCGTAGTTGTGGTGCTTGTTGATGAGGTGCTCGTCGACGGCACCGTCGTGGAAGTGGTCGAAGTAGTAGTCGTCGTAGATGTCGTCGTTGTCGGGGGGACTGTCGTAGTCGTGGTTGTTGACGTAGTCGATGGCGGCGGCGGTGGAAGCGTTGTCGTCGTTGTGGTTGTAGTGCTTGTTGAACTCGTCGTAGAAGTTGTTGAAGAGGTCGTCGGGGGCACTGTTGTCGTCGGGGCGACGGTAGTGGTCGGAGGTACCGTCGTCGTAGATGACGATGTTGTCGTCGGTAACAACGTAGTAGTTGGGGGTACTGTCGTCGTGGTGAT
>Ga0181577_10003949_pt1 | contig 11493 bp, 14 predicted proteins | sample 101ome_21_FD_132468 | JGI IMG/M metagenome (GOLD analysis project Ga0181577, IMG submission 132468) | Coastal salt marsh microbial communities from the Groves Creek Marsh, Skidaway Island, Georgia - 101413BT metaG (megahit assembly) | ecosystem: Environmental > Aquatic > Marine > Intertidal...
ACGGCTATGCACAGCTTGTTAGTTTCTTTGGTACGTTCTGTCATTACCACACTAAAGCACTTAATGGTGGTCAAGTAAACCTTACCAACAGTACAACTGATTTTGGTAGGTATGGTTTGATTGCTGATGGTAAGAGTTCTTCTGCTATCTTTACGTCAACAGCTAACGGTGCAGCAACTGCAGGTGACATTACCTTTGCTATTAACCAGCCTGTTGATAACTGGTTTGGTTCTGCTACCCGTCCTTTGGACAACATGATGGTACAGGTTGGTAGTGATATCTACCCGATCCTGTCTTCTAGTCCTAATGGTCTTGGTTGGAACGTTACCATTAGTAACCCCAATCCAAGTAACCGTGCTGAGAACCTTGGTCTTACTAATAGTCATGCTAACGGCGCTGCTGTCAGCTTCTTCCTTCGTTCCCTTGTCAGTACCTCTGGTCATACGTTTGAGTACACTGGTAGTGGTACTGATTACACAGCACTGCCTGAGAATGGCGGTGTTGCTAATGAACTAAACCAAACAATTAACATAAGTGAAGGTCGTATATGGCAATCCAGCACTGACCAAAACGGTAAATTTAAAGTTGGTGATACGTTTGAAGTGGATCAAAAGACTGGTTTTGTTACCATTGATCCCCAGTCGTATTCTACTAACCTTGTTTCTGATCTAAGTCCTCAACTTGGTGGTGACTTGGATGTACTTGATAAGGTCATTACAACAACACTTGGTAATGGTGATGTTGTTATTACTCCTAACGGTAGTGGTAATGTTGTCCTTGATGGACTGCGGTATCCAGAAACTGATGGTACAATTGGTCAGTCCCTTCAAACTGATGGTGCTGGAAACCTTACGTTCCAAGATGCTATTACTGAAGTCCTTGGAGACACTACCCCTCAACTTGGTGGTGATTTAGATCTCAACTCAAATAATATTACTGGTACTGGTAATGTAAATATTACTGGTACGGTAACTGCTACTTCATTTAGTGGCTCTGGTTCTGGTCTTACAGGTTTGTTTGAGAATGTTGTAGAAGACACTACCCCTCAACTTGGTGGTGATCTTGACGTTCAAACTTATGCAATCAATACGTCTACCACTAATGGAGATATTGATCTAGATGCTAACGGTAGTGGTCTAATTAAAATCACTGAGTATAACCTCAGTCAAGTTCCTGTTGTTACTCAACATGATATTGGTACTGCACCTAATGAAGTACCTCTTAATGGGATGCTTGGGACAATGGCGTACCAAGATTCAACAGCAGCTAGTGTTGATGATCTTGTTATTAGCAATGGTGTGCTTGTTACAGATCTGCCTAGTGGTCCAATTGGAATGATTGCAAGAGTAACTGATGCAACTACACCTACTGTTGGTTCAACCGTGACTGGTGGTGGTGCAGCCGCTGCTTTGTGCTGGTATAACGGCACCAATTGGACTGTAATTGGAGTTTAATCAATGACTATCAAACATCTATATCCCACTCAACGTCCTTCATTGGACCTTAATTTTGCACGTACAAAGCGTTTGGATCCTCGTGTAACTTTTACACGTGGGTCCACCGCCACTTATGTTGGCAGCGATGGATTGATTAAATATGCCGTTGACAATGAGCCCAGGTTTGACCATGATCCAGAAACGGGTGAATCATTGGGGTTGTTGGTGGAGGAGGCAAGAACTAACGAATTTGATTATAGTAACCCAGTTTCTTGGAATCCGTTCGGTTCATGGTCAATAACTGCAAATACAACTACAGCTCCTGATGGAACTACAACCGCTGCCACATTTGAGAAAACATCAACAAGTAGAGCAATTTTATATCGATCAACAGCAGGAACTGCAAACCGAACAAGAAGTTTTTTTGCCAAGGCTGGCACAACATCTTGGGTATTTATAGAACAACCTTGGGTTTGGTTTAACCTGTCTAATGGGACAATAGGTACGGATAACTCTGGGGGTACAGCTTCAATCGAGGCTTTGCCTAACGGATGGTATCGTTGTAGTGTTTACCAAAGCAATTGGAGTAAGGCAAATATAGAAATTGGAATCTCTTCAGTAGATAATTCAACTAATGGTAGCATTGGAGATAACGCTCATTTTTGGGGTGGGCAGCAAGAGCAGGGATCTTTTGCTACCTCCTACATCCCCACCAGTGGCTCAACAGTCACCCGAGCTGCTGATGTCGCAAGCATCACTGGGACTAACTTCTCTAGCTGGTATAACCAGGGCGAAGGAAGTCTGTTCGCTCAATATATCTGCAATGGTGGCACTGTGGGCGCTTTTGCTGTATGGAATGGTGCTGGGAATGATCTTAATTACTGGTCTATAGGCGTACACTCACAGGCTGGTGGAAAAATGTCTTTTAGAACGAGGTCAAATCAAGGTACGGCGGCAGGCTCTTACTTCAGAGGCAGGATTGATCGAGATAATAATTTGGGCGAAGTAATTAAAATTGCTGCTGCAATTAACACTGACGACTTTGCTGCCTTCACATCTAGTTCAAGTGGTGACACTAACTTAAACACAGGTAGTTCCGTCCCAGCACCTGGTGGTTATCTACCACCTTCTGTTGACCGCTTCGTCTTGACTCACGACCTTGCGGCTTCTATCCACATCTCCCGCCTTACCTATTACCCCGTTCGCCTTCCTGACACCATACTCCAGAATTTGACGTTATGACGATTAAACATCTTTATCCAGTTATTGAACCGTCGCTCAACCTGGACTTTGCTAACAGCAAGAAGTTAGATTCACGGATCACTTTTACCCGTGGGTCTATTGGTACATACGTTGGAGATGATGGTCTTATTAAGACTGCTGTGCAAAACGAGGCACGGTTTGACCATGACAGTGATGGGAATAGCTTGGGGTTGTTGGTGGAGGAGAGTAGGGTAAATTCTCTTAGGTATAGCCAAGATTTTACTGATACGCTTTGGGTCAAAACTAGTGCCACTATAATTCCAAATTCGGTTATCGCCCCTGATGGGACATTAACTGGATCCACCATGAAGGCTGATGCAGGTACGGCGATTCTGCCTAGTGTTATTCAAAATGCGGGTGATTCAGCCATCAGGACTCTTAGCTTATATGCAAAAATGGGGACATATCGCTATCTTAAGATTAACCCTAGAGGACAACAATATGGGTTAGTTGTAGACTTGCAGGATGGTTCTGTTTATGCCACTGGAAACACGGGTGTTGTCAGCGCAGACATTGTTCCAGCTCCAAACGGATGGTATCGACTTATTTTAACCACGGATCAAATTTTTTCAACTAGGATATTTGCAATTCGATTTTCGACCAATGCAAACAATAATTCTACTTTTGATTTTGACGGCACCGAAACAGTTTACATCTGGGGCGCTGAATTAGAAACAGGATCCTTCCCCACCTCCTATATCCCCACCAGTGGCTCAACCGTCACCCGAGCGGCGGATGTTGCAAGTATTACGGGGAGTAATTTTAGTAGTTGGTATAACCAGAGTGAGGGGACAGTAGTTAGTAATTCTGTGACGACAGCAGATCCTGCATTTACATACACAATAAACGATGGAACCAACAGTAATCGACTTGGACTTAACATTGGGACGGATTATGGACAACCCTTCGTTACCGTATCTGGTACTTCATACCAGTATGGCACTGCTCCAACTTTAGTCGCAGGTGGAGGGCTGGTTGCATTTGGATACAAAGCAAATGATTATGCTGCTTATGGTGATGCTACAGCTTTAACTGGATCAAGTCCAACATCCGTGCCCACTGGTCTAAACGAACTAGCCATTGGATTTAGAGGAACCTACCAATCGGACACTCATTTAAACGGTCACATATCCCGCCTCACCTACTACCCCCAGCGTCTTCCTGACGCAACATTACAAGCGCTAACCCTTTAAACCATATGACTACTACTTACCTTCGTTTCCCCTCTGAAGAAGTATGGAAACAAGCCGCTGAAGCAGTTGGAATCCTTAATGTCGTTAACGTAGGCACTGAAGAACAACCTGATCTTCAAGAACAATGGAGTTACTACACCCACGAGTGGGCATGTGATGAAGTTGGTACCATTTATAACGACGATGGTGTCTATAACCAAGACACTGGTGAAGTAATCACCCCGCCTACCCCTATGGACGGCTGGCACATCAATTTCAAATCTAATAAAGATATTGACTGGAGCGGTTTTCCCGTTCACCCCCAAACCCCTTACCGCAAATTTGCTGGAGAATAAAATGATCACCATTATCCGTCCAATTCTTTTTTCTTTTCTTCAATCTCAAAGTGTCAAACTACTTATCGTAGATTTGCTTGCTAAACTAGCTGAGTCTACTGATAACGACATTGATGATGCAGCAGTTGAATTTGTTCGTAACGGTCTGTTTCCAAACCGATGACTATTGATAACATCTTAACACATCCTGGATACTACAACACTCCAGGAAATGCTTATACTGTTTCAGTAGGTGATACTTACACTAGCCAAGTTTTGTCTAATTATTGCCGTAAAGTAAGTCTTCACGCTAATGGTCATCCTGTTTATTTTAAATTAAATGATGGCACTGGTGAGCATTACATAAAAACAGATGAACGTATTTACATTACTGTTCCTGAAAACTCCACTCTTCATGTAAAAACAACACAAAGTAACAGTGGTACATGTTACATTAGTGAATATGAGTGGTAGCACCTGACTCTAGCAAGCCTCTTGTAAAATGATTGAAGCAGTCGTATCTGCTACCGTAGCTGCGCTAGCGGCAGGTGCAGCTTTAACTAACAGAATACACAATAGAATAAACGATATGGATCAACGTCTTGATACATTTGAGCTACGTGTTGCAACACAATATGTTCCAAAACAAGATTTTGACACTGCAATGCAAAAAATGGAAGATCACATGATCCGTATTGAGACTAAACTTGACCAAATGCTATTAAAAAATGGCTAAAAACCGTGCTAATGAAGACGTATTTAACGAACTTCATAATTTAATTACACGAGAGTTTCTAGCACGCATTAAATCTGGTGAAGCAACTACACAGGACCTTAAAGCAGCCTGTGATTGGTTAGCTAAAAATGATATTACTGGTGTAGCCGTTGAGGGTTCTGCTCTCAGCGGTCTTGCTGATATTATGCCTACCATTGATTTTGATGAAGTACAACGAGCAATCCGACGCTAATGGCTCCTCGTAAAAAACCTTATTCCCAACTGAAGAAAAGTGCGAAGAATTACCGCGACAATGCAGCCGCTAGGCGTCACAAGTACGCGAAGGCTGTCAAAGATGGTCAATCAGAATCTGCTACCCAATACAGAGTCAAGCACACCAAAGCCCGCAGAGACGCCGGTGTCTACGGTAAAGGAGGTAAAGACTTCTCCCAAACCACGAAGGGCACGTTCGTCCGTGAAGACCCGTCTAAAAACCGAGCAAGGAACAGAGCAAAGCTAAAAATTAAGCCATGACTCCGTTACTTCCTAGTCCTGATCACTACCTTTACAACCTAATAACCATGACATCCCCAGAAGCTAAACGCCTATGGAGGCGTGCTATTAAAGAGCACTTTAACTGTCAATGTGTTTATTGTGGAGAAACTTATGAACTACATGAACTTACTCTTGACCACGTTCACCCTCGTTCTTTGGGTGGAGAAGATCTTACTAGTAACATTGTGCCAGCGTGTTCCCGCTGCAATCAGGATAAAGGAAGTAACAACTGGCTTACATGGATGAGACAAACTTTTGGTCTTCATCCCCAACGTGAACAACTCATTCTATCCCACATCAAATAATGGCTGACAATAGAGACCCACGGAAAAAGTCTCGTACTAACCGTAATCGTCGTACTAGCTCTTCTAACCGAGCTGCACGTTCAAGAGCATCAGCAGCTGATACTCCACGTCCTACTTCTTCACAGACACGTTCTAGCCGTACGTCTGGACGTGCTGTAGTGACTCAAAGCGGCGCACAAGGTCAACGTCGAGGAGCACAAGGACCACGTAACCCACCCGTTCAAGGTCCTTCACGACGGACACCTAACGCTGTTGCTGGTGATACTGGACGCAGGGGTGGTACTAACAGATATGGTACAAAACAACCTACTGGTCCTAAAAGTAATGTCCCACGTCCACAAGCACGTGGCGATAAACTTCCTTCTTCTTCTGGAGCACGAAGGGTTGCAGGTGCAGCCGCCCGTGGAGCAGGGGTTGCAGGAGGGGCTGGCTTGCTACCTGCCTTGGCGCGAGCTGGTCTTATGATTCTTGGAGAAGGTGCTGTACGACCTTTTGGTGATGGCACTCTTAAAGGTAAAGAAAAGGTTAGTCGTCCAAACAACCAAAAACCTAAAGTTAAAGCAAAACCTGCTCCTAAACCTAAAGCAACGTCTTCTGCAGCTAAAGATTTTGACCGTGCATTTGCTGCAGCACGTAAAGCAGGTAAGTCTACATTTACCTGGCGCGGTAAAAAGTACAATACTAAACTTAAGTAATTTATCATGGCTTCTCGTCAAACTAGACAACAACGTCAAGAATCTCAACGACAGCGTAGGCAGCAAAAACCTGCTCGTGTAGTACGTAGGGGTCAACGCGCAGTCCTTAACGGTAAGCGTGTTATTGCTGATGGCAAAGGTAATTGGATGCCTGAAAGTCACTACGATCGTTACAGTAAAGGTTTTAGAAAAGGTAAGCCGGTAGGTACCTATACAGTTGGTAGAGACCGCAGCCAACCTGCTGCTACCGCAGCTGACATTGCACGTAGTGATGCCCAATACCGTGCATCTGGTGGTAAAACTGGTGTAGGACGTCGCGCTAGCACTACTAGTTCACGTAGTGGTAGTAAAGGAGCAAAATCTACAACCGCTGGTCGTTCTGGCAGCACTGCTGCTGATATTGCACGTAGTGATGCTCAATATAAAGCTTCCGGTGGGCGCACTGGTGTAGGACGTCGCCGTAACGTGACTCCTGCTTCTCGTCCTGCTGCTTCTCGTCCTGCTGCTTCTCGTCCTGCTGCTTCTCGTCCTGCTCCTAGTCCTGCCCCTCGTAAAACGGCTTATACTGAAGAAGAAGGGCGTATGATTTGGGCACGTAAATACTCTGCCGATAAGTATAAAGACCAAGCAATTGGTAAAGAAGCTCGCCGTTACCTGGCTAAGCTAACGAAAAACAAGACCCTTCGTAAAGAAGCTCAAGCTACCTATAACCGTGGTAGCGCTTAAAAGCCTCTAGAAGGCTCTTAAAACTCCTCTAGGGTGTCATCCTACCTAACACACCCTAGAGGCCCCTTACAGGCGCTTCTAGACACCACTCATAGAGAGCTACATAACATGCATACAAACGATCTTGAGGCTAACCTTAGATCAGACTTCAGATATTTCCTTACCGCTATCTGGGCTCACCTCAAACTACCACAACCAACACGGGCTCAGCTCTGCATCGCAGAATACCTTCAACACGGACCTAAACGTTTACAAATCCAAGCCTTTCGTGGTGTTGGTAAAAGCTGGATTACAGCAGCCTTTGTGCTTTGGACCCTCTTTAACAACCCTGACAAGAAAATTATGGTGGTATCTGCTTCTAAGGATAGAGCAGACTCCTTTTCTATTTTTTGTCAACGCCTTATTCTAGAAGTAACTTGGCTTGGACACCTTAAACCTAAATCAGATGATCAACGATGGTCACGAGTTTCGTTCGATGTTGGACCGGCTAAACCTCACCAAGCTCCTTCAGTTAAGTCTGTTGGTATTACTGGTCAGCTTACTGGTAGCCGCGCAGATCTAACGATTCTTGATGACGTAGAAGTGCCAGGTAACTCAATGACAGAACTCATGAGAGAAAAACTCCTGCAGCTCTGTACTGAAACAGAATCTATCTTGACACCTCATGCTGATTCTAGAATTATGTTTCTGGGTACACCTCAGACAACCTTCACAATCTATCGTAAACTAGCAGAACGTAACTACAGACCCTTTGTTTGGCCTGCTAGATACCCTAAAAAACTAGCTAACTACGAAGGACTCCTAGCTCCACAACTAGCAGAAGACATAGAAAATGGAGCTGAACCCTGGACAGTAACAGACCCCGCACGATTTAATGATGAAGATCTTATCGAACGTGAAGCAGCTATGGGGCGTAGCAATTTCATGCTACAATTCATGCTGGACACAACCCTTAGTGATGCTGAAAAGTTCCCCCTTAAAATGGCTGATCTTGTCGTTACCAGCGTCAACCCTAGTACTGCTCCTGAGTCAGTTGTCTGGTGCTCAGACCCCCAAAACATTATCAAAGACCTCCCCACTGTTGGGCTCCCTGGAGACTATTTCTACAGTCCTATGCAGCTCCAAGGAAACTGGGATTCCTACTCCGAAACAATCTGCAGCATTGATCCGTCGGGTCGTGGCACAGATGAAACAGCAGCAACTTATATCTCCCAGCGAAACGGTTTCCTGTACGTGCATGAAATGCGTGCTTACAGAGAAGGATATAGTGATAACACACTCTTGGACATACTAAGAGGTTGTAAAAAATATAAAGTTACTAAACTCCTAATTGAAACCAATTTTGGTGATGGTATTGTTGCTGAACTCTTTAAAAAACACCTCATCCAAACTAAACAAAACATTGACATCGAAGAAGTTAGAGCTAATGTCCGTAAAGAAGACAGAATCATTGATGCCCTGGAACCTGTCCTTAATCAGCATCGCCTTGTTATGGATCGTTCTGTTATCGAGTGGGATTTTAAATCCAACCCCACCTCTCCACCTGAAGAACGCCTCCTCTACATGCTCTTCTACCAAATGAGTAGAATGTGCCGTGAAAAAGGCGCAGTTAAACACGACGACAGATTAGACTCCCTAGCTCAAGGCGTTAAATACTTTACAGATGCTATGGCTATCTCCGCTAACCATGAGATAGCTAAACGTAAGTTTGAAGAATGGCAAGACCTTGAACAAGCTTGGCTAGATGACCCCCAATCAGCAGCTAATCACATGGTCTTTGGAATGACATACACTCAAAGACAAAAAGCTAGGAGCTTAAACGGTAAAAACAAAGGCTATAACTGGGTTTCTATAGACAAATAACCCGTAACCACCACATAAAACAAGGGGAGTGGTGCCCTCTTGTGTGGAAACAGCGGTCAAGGAGGAAGTAAAAGACAAACATTACTTCCTCCTTTTCTTAAATCGCTACTAATGGAAGATGAGGTGAAGGAGCGAAGCGACTGAACCATCTTCTCTATTAGTTCTTATTATTATTACTCTTATTCTTATTACTAATAAGACTATTAGTATACTCATGTATACTCATGTATACTCATATATAGTACCGGTAACAATAAGAACAACATCCACTCACCACCTACCTATCACCACACCGCTACCAACACAACCTAACAATAGTGACACATTCTGTACGTCTTGTTTCCATCACCCCTAACGCAGAAGAACTCATAGCATACTGTGCTAGAGTGTCTAACCCTACTAATCAACATAATAAAGAAACAGCCCCTCGACTCCTTAAATACCTCATTAAACACCAGCATTGGTCTCCCTTTGAAATGGCTAATATGGTGGTAGAAATTAAAACCAATAGAGCAGTAGCAGCTCAGATCCTAAGACACAGATCATTCTCCTTCCAAGAGTTTAGCCAACGGTATGCAGAAGTAGAATCATTCCCATCCCCTCCTTACCTTAGAAGGCAGGATGTTAAGAACAGACAGAATAGCATTGATGATCTGGATATTCATACTAAAGCTCATTGGCATGAGAAGATTAGTGAACTCTATATCCTAAGTCAAGAAGTCTATAGAGGTATGCTTGAAGATGGTGTCGCTAAAGAGTGCGCACGAGAGGTCCTCCCAATGGGCTCAGACACGACTTTGTACATGAATGGTACTATCAGGTCTTGGTTGCATTACATCGCCCTTAGAGCGGCTCCTGAGACCCAATTAGAGCATCGTAGGATTGCTGAAGGGTGTAGAATGTTGATTAATGATACTATGCCTGATGTCTATGAAGCTATGTGGTGCTGATTATGTGTAGTTTTTTATTGTCATTGGCTATTGTTGGGGGCGTTGAAGGCGCCCCTGACAGGTATATGGTTCAGTTCTTGGAGGGTAAGGTTGTTAGATGGGTGGTTGTACCAACGACTGAGGTTGTTGAGTGTTTAGAACCGCCTAAAAATTTTGACATAATTTTGTGAAGTCTATTATAAAACGCCGCGCCCGCCGCTACCCCCCCATGCCGCCCCCACAAGGCACGCTGAAGTAGTACAAAAGCACTGGTAGGCACGGAAAAGGCACTAACATGTAACGCGCGCGTGCAGGCGCGTTCCTATATTCCTCTCAAAATCTGTACGCCCTTAACCAAACCTTAACCAGACCTTAACCAAATCTTAGTGGTAATGGGAGCCGATCCGTGATCTCATAGTGTCATCGGGAGGCAAGCAACCGACAAGGGGAGGCAGCCAAAGGCTGAAAAGTACCTTTGTTAAGCTTTGTGACCGACACCTACAACCTGGGCAGCCGATCCTTTAGGATAGCTGCAAGCACCTAGACAACTGCATAAACATTCACGTGTGACCAATTGCCGACCCACAGGCTTTGTTTGATCATGGGTGACAGGTAGCAAGCGTGAAGCTTAGGATCGAATCCTTCTACCTGTTATTGCTAACCACTGAGGTTAGCTATCTTTTAGGATCATGACCCACTCTACCACCACCCTCACCTTTACTGAAGACCAGCTCTATATGCTGATGAATTCAATGGAGGCAGAGTTCACCAATCACATGACAGACGAGGAACTGAAAGCGCATGACAAGCTCTATGCTCGCCTCGCCAAAGCAGTTGAACGGGTCAGCTGACGACCTGCTGATCAGGCAGCATACGTGATGTATGGGATCGAATCCCTCTGCCTGTTATTGCTACTCGATGAGAGTAGCTATTGTTTAGGATCATGGCTCACAATGTTGGTGCTGTCAAAATGGACATCTTTGACAATGAGTGGAAACCATTGTTAAAACTGTTCAATCGTGCTGTCGCTAATGAAGACATCATGCGACACTTTGATGATCAAGAGATTGATCGCTTATACACATTCATGGATGCTCTTCAAGAGTTAGCTCTTGAGCATACAGTCTGAGCTAGTAGGTTAAGACCTGCAGGCAGGTTTGAGTCCTGCCCTAGTTATTGCTACTCGATGAGAGTAGCTATTATTTAGGTCCATGCGTGTACACATTACAGCTCGCTCTAGTAATGTTAAAACAGGTCCCATTCCTGTTACTACAACTGAGCGATCTTCATGTCCATCAACATGTCCCTTCTATGGCAAGGGATGCTATGCAAAGTCAGGTCCTTTAGCCTTACATTGGCGCAAGGTATCTGATGGTGAGCGTGGCACTGATTGGCAGGGTTTGTGTAAGTTTGTCTCACAATTACCAGCCAAACAGTTATGGAGACACAACCAAGCGGGTGACTTACCGCACGACAGTGGTGACATTAACTTCAGCGAT
>Ga0181577_10003950_pt1 | contig 11492 bp, 14 predicted proteins | sample 101ome_21_FD_132468 | JGI IMG/M metagenome (GOLD analysis project Ga0181577, IMG submission 132468) | Coastal salt marsh microbial communities from the Groves Creek Marsh, Skidaway Island, Georgia - 101413BT metaG (megahit assembly) | ecosystem: Environmental > Aquatic > Marine > Intertidal...
TTCCTGCGAATCTTCGCTATCAGTCTCTGGTTTAGGCTTTTCTTGGGCCTTTAGTTGTTTCTCTATCTCTTCTACTTCTTCTATCTGTTTCTTAACCTGTCTTGGTATTGCCATTTTTTTCTCCTCAAAGCACCAACTCTGTTCTACAGCGCCTTTCGTATGCTGCTCCCGTCATGGTGTGCTTCTAAATTAACTTACCTTCCGCGCATCTTCGATGGCTTTAAGTAAGTCCTCAAACGCTTCGGCTCGCCCTTGCAGTCGGTGGATTAGTACCATGTCGTCTGCTCTGACTAGCTTCTGCTTAGCTTCAGAAATCTGAAGCTCAATCAACTTTAATAAGGCTTCGTTGCCCGGTTCTTTTAGCCTTAGCAAGGCTTTAATAGCCTGCACATCTGCCATATTAACGTTAATCATTTTCTATATGATACACCATAAATTGTCAATGTGTTTATCATTTAATATCCGTTAGGTCTTGGACTCATATAGTTCGATTCCCGACCCCCTTGTTGACTTCCATCTTCTTGTAGGTTGTTAGGCCCTTGAAGGTTATTAGGAAGGCCCATTTCAGCATGCCGCATCTGCATTTCATGCTCCTGCATCATCTGTTGCTGTTGGGCTTGGGCGTCTTGTTTCTTTTGAACATCCTCACGAGTAGGGACCAAACGGTCGATATTCGTGTTGAGATTGCCTGCCAAATCCCTAAGGAGTTCAGCAGTACCCGGAAGGCCAACAATTTGCTGAGCCACAGGACTCTCCAGTACAAGACGTAAAAACTCAGTTTTACGGACAGCTTCCGCCTCTTTAACGACAAGAGACATAGCGCCTTTTGCAATAATTTGTACATCGCCTATCAAATCCGGGTCTGTAGCGTAACGTAAATTACGCTGATATTGTCTCTGCAACATAGGCGTCAACACATCGTGGTCGATATTACCTATGACCTGTTTAATAGACTTGCCCGCGTTAGATATAAGCATAGACAGACCTGACGAGGTTCGACCTGCGCCCGGAACGTGTTGTCCAGTCATATAACGAGGAATACCTGAAACTTCATCGGCGATAGCCATGAACCTATCGAACACAGCCATAAGTTCACCGGCATTAGAATTAGGTTGGAAGAAAGTAACTGGCGGCGAAGCATCTCCGTACTCGGATTGCTGGAACTGCCAAATCTTCCAAGGATACATCTGAGTAATATCTTCACCGGCAGGTAGACGAGATATATTTACCCCGACCTGAGGCCCGGAAGAAATACCCATGTTATTAGCTAGCGCACGTGCTGCCGCGTTACACATATTCTGTGCGTCAATACACAGGTCAGCGACGCCGTTGCCGTCGACTCTGCCCGGTACTTTTTCGAACGAAGTCATGTAATACGGTTTACGTCCTAGAGGGTCATAGTTCAACACAGCTTTAATTACTGTGTTGTTAACCATCCACACTTCACATGGATAGGACTTTTGCGGGTCTTGAATTTCAGTTTCGTCCATACCCCAATCAAGCAATAAATTGCCGGGGATAGAATCCCATAACTGAATAGCAGCTACAAGCTCGCTACCCGCTTCATCGAAATCTCTGTTAGTTGCATCTTCATAGTCAGCGTCATCATGTTCTAACCAATCAAGACCGCCTACTCCGAAGTCTGCAAGGATAGAACGAATAGAATCTTCGTCGTACCCTTCTACACCAATCATCCCTTCTACATCCTCGCGCGTAAGATGATGAAGCTCAATGATAGGCATGTTCTGAATGTCATCGCCCCAAGGCGCCCAATAGAATTTATACGGGTCGACCCTTTCCCACTCGTCGCGCAGTATATCAACCGCCGCGAGTCCGCCTTGTGCAAAGTTCAGCACCTTACGTTTGCGAGGTGTTGGTCCTTTCAATACTGCATACGGGAACGTAGCAATATCGTTAGTAAACTCAAACAATGCTTTGATGAAGCCGCCTTCTACAAGCTGGTCTTCCATTTTCTTTTCCATACGCTCGACACGTTTTTCTGCCTCGTATGTAAGTTCTCGCATCGCAGTATCTTTCATACCGCCTGCAAGTTCTTTAAGCTGCATAGGGTCTAACTGTTGCCCGCCTGCTTCGTAGTACTGTTGCAATGTACCTTGCATGATACGCTGCATACGTTGAGCTAAGTCAGGTGGAACTTCAGGAATTGGGGTAGGTGTGATTGACCAAGGTTTATCTGCGCCGGTACCTAGAAGAGTGTCACGCAACCATGCTGTTGCTGTTCGACACTTAGTACTGACGATACCCATAAAAATTTCCGAACCGCCTTGCTCTCGAATCTCTGCAAGTTTTTGCGGGTCGTACTCCATGTTACGAGCGCGAATACAATCTGTAAGTCTTTCTTCAATGGCGTCTTGCTTGTGGTCACGCATAATTTCCCATCGACGCCTTACGTGGGATGCAAGTCCCTTAATAAGAGTCTGTTGCTGCTTCTCTTCAGAAGCGCGTTTAGCTGCGGCCTCTAAATCAGAGGCTCTCGCTACGGGAATTAGTTGCGGGCCTAGTGCCATATCAATCACTCATATAAGTTGTTATCAATTTACCAGTGAACTGTAAACATGTCAACCAATTAAGTCCAACCTACGGCTGATACCTTTACAACCTCCCTGCGTCCAATAGAAGCCATTTGACCTCCAAATATCTCTCCGCCATCTGCATGTAAACACAAATATTGGAACGCGTCAGCAATATCTGACCACGGATGGGATTTTTCCGGACTTTCGTCCTTAACCCCTTTACTGTTTATTTTATACCTATATTTTCCGGCTAGGGCCTGAATTAACGAATTTGCGTTAACTGGGTCCACTACCAGTCCATATTTTCCATCGACAACTCTAGTCATAAACTTCTCTACCGCCGCTAATCGCGCCGCTACAGAGTTTGTCTTCGCAGGTTTAACGACGAATCCTTCCGCCTTATAAATATCTGCTACAGTACGTTCGTCTGTCTGAACTCGTTGGAACGCTGCCGGGTCAATTATAACTAGACTTCGGCGCCCCGAAAATTTATTTGACAGAAGCGGTTTTAATTTTTCACGGACGAAACGCAATGCCCCCATCCCGTCTGAGACAAGCGCGTCGTAAACGACTAGCCTTCCGTCGTACGCGAGCTGCCCAATCACCGCCGCCGGTGTCAGACCAGCGTCCACACCAATCAGAAGAGGAGCATCCGAAAAAATCGGATTGATTTCATCTTTGGCAGTGTGAGTAGTTCTATCGAACGCACGGAACACAGGTTGTCCTGAAAGCGACTTACCGAATTTGGCATGGATGTAAACATCAACCCAATCTTCCGTCTTACCTTCAGCAAGGTTCTCGTAGTAGTCCATAGGAAGAAAGTCTAACCAATCTGCCTCAGGAGAAAGACCCGACGGTTGAATTGTCACGTGGGTATTTTCTGGGGGTTCGTTAATTAAATCTTCCCAAAAAGTATCTTGGTCCGGGGGGTTAGTCATTCCCCACAAATGCGCGTTCGGCTTGCCGTCATCCGTTTGGCACCCGACACCATTCATCATTTTATCGGGGTAACGACCGAGACGACCTTGTGCAGCATTAAAGATGTCAGGGTGAATTTCTCGGAACTCGTCAAAAATAAAGAAGCTAGCCTGTAGCGACAGTAGTCGCCTTACGTCGTTAGCATCATCAAGTCCACGGAACAAAACTTCACATTCGATGTCCCCGACCTTAATTATAAATTTATATTCGGTCTTCATAAAGCTACCCATAACACCATCGGGTATCCACTTCATAAAATCCGGAATAGATGTGTCACGTAATTGCTCTCGCGTATTACGAACCCAAATTGCACGAGACCGTCTGACACCATCTTTACATGGAGCCATCTGAGACGCGTGGTGAATAATCTTCATAATGCCCGCTGTGGTTTTAGTCGAGCCAACGGGTCCTACAACAAGCGAAATAAATTTATCGGAATAAAAAAATCCGTCTAACGATTCTATGACTTCAAAGTTTACTTCATGCGTCATCAGTTGCTACCGGTTCTGCTTTGCCTTCGATAGTTATAGCACCTTCGGTATCTTTTGCTCGTGTAATATTTATTACTACCTGCGGGCCTGTACCAAAGGTCTCGGCTTTACTATCGGGTTCTAGTTTACCCATCTTGTTCAGGAGCTTTTGGAACTCTAAACGCGTAGCAGGGTTTATATCGGGGTTCTGCATGTGACGGAACAAATTATCTAAATTCACCGCGCCCATCAAACGAGCGAGGGTCTCCATCTTCGTTGGGTCCTCTTCAATCATCTGAAGTTGACCGCGTGAGAGGATAGGCTTCTCCCGAAACTCAGGGTCTTTAAATTTATCTACTTGAGCGCTCATGCCACCATCTAATCAAATTAGTAACACATTGTATATTAAATAATACACGAAATTACGCAATATGTTTATATGAAATGGGTCGATTTGTCAAAACCTGTTAATAATCAATAGGTTACAAGACAAAGTTCGCGTAAAAGTTGAATTTGCTAAAAAATAGGGGTCGCTCTACACGGACTACCTAAGGCTGGGTGGGTGGGGGTCCCCCCGTCGGTCCCTGTCCCCCCCTTTATCATCATCTGCCTATAGTGTAGACGAAAATCCGCTGAGTCACTTGACTGTCATGCGAAAAGTCTGCCACCACACGGGAGATTGCGTTCGCCCCTTGCGGGAGTGGAATCGGTAGCGACAGTTGCCGCCTAAGCACCGCGCGAACAGTAACGGGGAATCACGCGTCTCGCCCTACGATACACGAAAGCGTATCGCGTCTAAGGGTTTGTTCGGGTAATGCCGGAAAACTTTGTACCGTTAACAGCGGTTAGTGACTTGTTCCGTTCGGTGTAGTCCCTCTGATGGCGACCTCTCTCACACTGCGTGATGATAAAAGGTTCAGATTCCTAGTCGCTAAATTAACGGGAAAAAGTCTGAGACATGTATTTCGCGCGTGACGCGCTAATGTTACGCGCGAAGTGCGTTTCTCTAAACACATGGGCGGTCTGTGTGTTTAGCGAAGCGCATCGCTTCAAATCAACAAAACCTTATGGAGATAATTATGCTAAATCAATCAGAACTTAAGAGCAAAATCGCGGGCATCAAAAAGTCTGCAAACTCAATCCGCGCAAACGTGCAAACCGTTGCATGCAATATCGCGGGTCATGCGTATGAACACGGCGACGTGACATTGTACGCAAAACTGTACGACGCAATGGGTGGATTGAACAAAAAGAAATTCGTGCAATGGGTGCATGAGTTCGGGTTCGCACGTCTACAAAAAGACGGTTCATTCAAACTTGACAAGAAAGCACGTGAGTCTGCCGAGTTTACATCGGGTGATGAAGTGGTTGAGTACTTAACCACAGAAGTACGTGCATGGTACGAGAACGAAGAAACTGCCGAGCAAATACTTAAGGCGCTCGACGTGGAAGCACGTATCAACTCACTTGCCAAGCAGATTGCATCGGGTCAGTACGACGTGAAAGTCGACAACACAGGCATCGACGTTGCAATGGCAAACCTTAACAACGCTATCAAAGAGGCGGCATAAGGTCGAATAGGTAACTGTTTATGCAGTTACCTATTAAGACAGTCCATGTTGCGGTTGTGTTCCAACTGTCTCATGGATTGTCTTAATAGGTATCGCTAGGTTTTATGCGGGTTCCAAGCACGTAATAAGACAATAAGACAATAAGACAATAGATAATAATAATGTTCGGGAGAGTAGAGACATAGAGAGATGATGTCAAAACGCCCGTGAGATTTGGTTTACCCTCACATTATTACAATCTACTGTCTTTATGTCTCACAAGTATCGAAACCTATTGATATTAAACGACTAAGACGTTTTCAAATTGTCTTAATTAACACACAAAAAGGAGGTGACAAATGTCTTATTGGCAGATGTTTATACGCGCCGTAGGTGTAACGCTTGCGGCGATTGTTTTCGGGTTCGGGTTTCTATTGCTCATACTCAACTGGATGTCCGGTTGCGGTGAAGCGTTCCCTTACTACGACAAACAGGGTCAACTTCAATACGTCGAGGGTGAATGTATTGGACCGATTGAACTGTTCCAAGAACCAACTGAGGAGGAGTTAAGGAAATGGCAACAAATAAAATAGCAAACCGTGACGCCTCAGAATATACAACTGAGCGTACTGCGTTCGAGGGTAACAACTTGTACGCACGTAACGAGGGTGATTTGTATGTCGTGTATTCGTACAGGGACAACTACCCAATCTTTATATACGACAGTCAAACCGGCGTTTGGATTGAGAACGAGACAAAGTACTCGCCGACTACATCTAAACATGTAACCCAATCACGTCCCGACGCCGAAGATATACACCGCTTGCCACTTGATGAGATTAACAACGTCTTATCGTCGGGCGGTTACGTTCCCTACTGCGCCAATAGATGCGCTACGTGGGATACTTTCTTATCAACCTAATAAGGAGTTAACTTGTTATGAATGAGATAACTGTAGAGGTACGCAATGTGTACGGTAACGACCTTGTGTACCCGATATGTGAGAAAGCAAAGATATTCGCAAGGATTGCGGGTACATCGACGCTAACACAATCAACTGTACAACATGTTAAAGCGTTGGGTTATACAGTTCGTGTGTCAGCACCGACAACGCTATGAATATCTTTGTATTGCACACCAACCCAATACTCGCGGCGCAGATGCAATGTGACAAACACGTTGTAAAGATGCCGCTTGAATTGGGTCAACTGTTATGCACCGCGCATCACCAACTGGGCAACGGTAACGACGACATATACAAACCAACGCACGTCAATCACCCGTGTTCAATTTGGGTTCGACAGTCGGTGTCTAATTATATGTGGGCGTACGAGCATTTCGTAGCACTAGCAAACGAGTACACGTACAGATACTTCAAGCGACACAAAACATATACAACGCTTGTAGATTTTCTACGTACGCCACCACCAGATTTGTCCGACGACGGACTAACGACATTCGCTCTGGCAATGCCAGACGAATACAAGCAAGACGACGACGCGGTTGCATCGTACCGTGCGTACTATCTAGGCGACAAAGTCGAACTCTTGCAGTACACGCGCAGAGAAAAACCAAACTGGATTATATCCGCTTGACTTCTTATGCGTTTACCTGTATTCTTATGTGTGCTAATGTGTACAAATAAGAATTATTCAAAAACTAGGAGAGACTAATATGCCAAGTATCAACCAAGTAATCGACATGGCGACTTCTATTCTTGCTCATGCACCTACGGCGGTTCCGTTCATCGTAGGTAAACCGGGCGAGGGTAAGTCGGACGCGTGTCATCAGATTGCCGAGCGTTTGGATATTCCAAGCGACCGTGTTCTATCTGTCCATGTAAACAACCACGACGTTGTGGACTTCACCGGAGTACCAAGCATCGTCGACGGTAAGACTGTATTCAACCCAACCGAGATGTTCTACAACTTCCGTAAGGGTACGGGTAAAGGTCTTATCATTATCGAGGAGTTACCTCAATCATCGACGCACCACCAAACATGGTTCGCCGGTTTCTGTCTTGAGCGTAAAACACCTACGTTCGAGTTAGACGACGAGGTACGTATCGTAGTTACGGGCAACCGTATCGAGGACAAAGCGGGTGCAAGACAATTACTGTCACACCTTGCCGACCGTATGTATCACATGCAAGTCGAGACATCGCTTGACGATTGGTGCGAATGGGCAATGACGAATGACGTTGACCCATTGGGTATTGCGTTCTTGCGGTTAAGACCTCAACTACTTAATTCGTTTGACCCTACCCAACAGGTGAACGCCACTCAGCGTTCATGGACAAAACTGTTCAAAGAGGTGCCAACTTCTTTACCGACAGACCTATACCTGTATGCGTGTCAAGGTAAGGTCGGCGAGGGTGCGGGTAGCGAATGGGTTGCCGCGCGTGACCTTATGGTCAAGATGCCTAGCATCGACGCCATACGTCTACACCCCGATAACGCAGAAATACCACAAGAACCGGCGGTCAAGTACGCCGTGTGTACATCACTATCAATGACGTCGACCGACGATTCATTCGAGCGTGACATGACGTACATCGGTCGCTTACCCAAAGAGTTCCAAATGGTTTATGTAACTGACGCCTTGCGTCTTAATCCGTCTTTGAAGCAGACCAAATACTTTATTGATTGGGCGGTCAAGAACAAAGACATCTTCATGGGAGGTAACTAATCGTGAACAAAACTCTAGCAGATGCGTTCGCTATTGCCGAGAAACTAAAAGCAATGGAGGACGAGATAGACAAGTCCGTCGATGCACAGGCTCAACAAACTGAGCCACCGTCGACCGACGACTCATCAGCGCCGCCGGTTGTTGACCCCGTTGCGACTTCGCAAGTTCAAGCGGAACAAGCAATCGCCGACGCGTTGAATACCCCAGCGGAACCCGACGACGACGTTGTTGCAAACATATCACAACGTGTTGAGACCTTAACCAAAGAATATGTTGGCGGGTCTAAAGTCGAGGGTTTCACACAGCAACCTAACCCCGTCGACCAACCTACAAAGACGAAAATCAACGTCAAGGGTCTCGACGAGAAAGCGGTACTTGTTCAAGTGAAAAGACGTATGTACTCACCGTATAAGTTAGACAAAGAAGAATCTAGCAACTACGGCGCGGGTAACGTCAACAAGCACTTGTTCGAGGGTCGTAACAACCGAGTAAAAGAAGCAATCAGTAAGTACACCGCAGTCTATACGTACGTCAAAAATCACACCGTACCGTGGACTACCGGCGTGGAGATGCTCAACATCAACCACTACTTCGACTTTACTTCTGCACTCAGGGAGTTAATCGACGACGCCAATCAAACGGTTGATGACTTGTACACACATTGGGATTACGAGGTACAACAGGACTTACAACGTCTTGCCAACATCGCGTCCCAAAAAGGCAAACCAAACCTTGCCAATCCAAGCGACTATCCGTCTGCCGACGAGATGCGTTCAAGATTCGGTATCGAGGTGCGTTACATGCCTGTACCAACTACGGGTGACTTCCGTGTCGGTATTAGTGACGAGGACAAAGCAAGTCTTGAGAACCAACTGCTTGAGGCAGAGCGCAATGCGGCAACTCATGTGCTAACGCAAATGCTCGAACCCATGCAAAGTGCCGTCAAAAAATTGACAGTACCAATCGGCGACGACGGTCACATCTTCCGTGACAGTCTCATCGACAACATGGTCGACGTTGCAGAGCGTATGAACAAGGTCAACATATCAGATGACCCACGCATACAACAAAGCATTAACGACTTACGCAGTCTTGTAGGTACGTATGCTAACAACAAGGACGTACTGCGTAATAGTCAGTCAGTACGAGAAAAAGCGGCGACCCAAATCAACGACCTTGTGTCAAAGATGTCGGGTCTTGTTTAACAAACTTAGGAGAGAGACATGACAACTCTAGTACTAGAAGATGTCGTACCTACGGAAATGGCGGACATATATCGTAAGGTAGGCAAAGCAAAGTCTTTGCTTATCCTCGACCACCCTTTCTTTGGTACGGCAGTATCGAAACGACCAATCAAGTACGTCGATACAATTAGCACAGCGGCGATGTCAGCGACGGGTCAGATATACATGAACCCCAAGTTCGTTGCACCGTTATCTGTCAAGCAACTTATGTTTCTGCTTGCACACGAAGCAATGCACTACATGTTCGCCCACTCTTTACGTAGGCAACATCGCAACGCTCAAGCATGGAACGTAGCATGTGACAAAGTCATTAACGACACGTTGATTGACGCCAAAGTCGGTGAGTTTATCGACGGCGGGGTTACGCTTGACGGCGCACGTAACAATGCGGCTGAGGAGCTGTACGACGAGAACGACGACGGCGACGGTCAAGGTCCCGGCGGTATCGGCAACGACATCGGCGACCCTACCGACGAGAACGGTCAACCACTAGATGAGTCACAAGTTCATACTCTTGAGGCACAAGCACGTATCGAAGCAATCCAATCGGCGAAAGCGGCGAAGCAAGCGGGTAAGTTACCCGGAAGCATCGAGCGTATGGTCGACGAGATGATAAACGTCAAGACACCGTGGCACGAGATACTCGAACGCTACATGCAGTCTAAAGAGAAAGACGGTTATACATTTAGTCGCCCCAATCGTCGGTTCATCGCATCGGGTACCTATCTTCCGGGCGTCGACTACGTCCCACGTATGGGTCCGCTTGCGATTGCTTTCGACACTTCCGGTTCTATCGGACAGAAAGATATTGACGGGTTCAACGCCCATATCAATCGTATCTTAGAGTCTTGTATGCCGGAGAAAGTCTACGTGCTTTATTGCGACACGGCGATTGCCGGTGTTCGTGAGTACACGCCGGACGACTTACCACTAAAACTAGAACCTAAAGGTGGCGGTGGTACGTCGTTCCGACCTGTGTTCGACTGGGTGTCCGACTGCAACGACGACATCGAAGCACTAATCTACTTCACCGACGGTTATGGCGACCAATCTAGTATCGACGCCCCCGCGTTAGATACGGTGTGGTTAACAACTGACTGTACCGACTTTCCGTTCGGCGAGGTAATTAAATTTGAGGAGGAGTAAATATGGGAGGAGTAAAGAATCTGCTCATAGAAGCAGAAAGTATGTTGGTTAATTGTCTCGATGAGTGGGGCATGACCAACGAACAAGCGTTTACCAAGATAGGTAACGAGTTAGGAAGCATCGCGGAACACCACGTCCGCGAATTAGTAAAACATTGGAACGAAGGAGAGACAAATGCCGAGTATGAACAGAGCGATACATAAGACCGCAGAGTTATTTCGTGACACGGGGTTTCTTTGCACCGACGTGTATATTGACCCTACCAAGTGGTCGACGCGACGTAAGAATATATTTCTCAGTGCGTTGCGCGACGGACTAACCACATGTGGTTACGAGACCGGACAAATCATTAGGATTATGGTCGAGTCTTACGGCGCATCAATGCAGACGTTGCACCGTTGGAACAAACACTTGCAAGTCAAAAATATCAAAGAAGAAATGCTTGAGGAGTTACTTGCTTATACCTGTGCGTGGATTCGTATGAGTGGCGAGCAAGATGACTGGCAATACCAACACTTTCTCAAACAGGTTGAGGACGGCACGGTAGAGTTCGTACCCGTACCAGTACTCAAATCTATTAAGGAGGAGGGAGCGTTCGTACTCAAGTATCTAAAATCATCGGAATCTTCTGAGCAAGAGATTAGAGAGAACCTTGCCAAGAAGATTGAAGATGGAGAGGTTATCGCTATCCGTATCAACGGCGGCGAGACTTATCGTTAACTAACAGGAGGACAAGAGATATGTCATACGTAAGAAAAACACAAACTATGTTGGACGATGTTAAAAGACGAGTCCAAGAAATGCGCGACACCGAAGTTAAAGACGCACAACCAAAAACGTCTGTCGGTTCCGACCACCCCAACTACGACTCTATCCGAGCAA
>Ga0181577_10003960_pt1 | contig 11477 bp, 14 predicted proteins | sample 101ome_21_FD_132468 | JGI IMG/M metagenome (GOLD analysis project Ga0181577, IMG submission 132468) | Coastal salt marsh microbial communities from the Groves Creek Marsh, Skidaway Island, Georgia - 101413BT metaG (megahit assembly) | ecosystem: Environmental > Aquatic > Marine > Intertidal...
GGACGATTGCAGCGTGCTCCCGCCAGTGCCATCAGCCCGCAACACTGCGTTGTCGCTGGCCCCAGTGCTGCCGCCGATTCCACCACCACCAGCGGGAGTCTCAAACGCCACAGAGCCATCCGCCTGCACTGTCAGCAGATCGCCATCGCTGGCACCGTCTGCCAAGACTTGCGCGGGAAGAATTGCGTTGACTGCCATGCTATCGCCTTACCAATGCCATGATGATCGACCACGCCCGGACACCCGCAAACATTGCCAGCCGCTTCCATCGCGGAACGTTGGGATTGATCCGCAACAGATGCCAAAACAACACGTCCCCGAGTTGACGCACCACATGGCTCTGGGATCTGTCGCAGAACCGATCATGGACATAGCTCGCACTTGCCCACGCATCGTCGAGCCGGTCCCCGATCAGACACCGAAAGATCGCCGGGATTGTCGCCCCGTCCCATCGGTCGCCTGCTGTGTAGTGAATTGTGATCGCGTCCATGTCTCCGTGCTCAGGAAATAGCAAAACCTGCAGAAACCCGCTGGCTGTGCATTCCCACATTCTGGCCCCGCTGGAATCGTCAATGATCCTGCGGGGTGGGTAGTCTGCGATTGTCTTAAATTGTTTTAGCTGGTCGATCATGCTTGCAGCCTGTCGTCTGGGCAATGCTGCCCAGTGTTTCACGAAGCCGGTGTAAAAACATGTTGACCAGCATCGCTTCTGATTCGGCAGGTGTAGGCCTCTCGACCGCCTGCCGCTTGCTTATTGCCGCCGCTAAATCCTCGCTGAAATTTGCTCCGCCATTCCTGCACGAATGCAACCGCCGCAACTGATCGTCGAGCGTGTCGAGATGCTGGTCAATCTGAGTCATCGTCGACTCGACTGCCATCGCTAACTCTCGGCAGTCCGGGCCAGATACTACCGATGAGTCGCTCGCTTTTGATTTTTCGCCCTGCTGATCGTCCGACTGGGGCTGTCCTGATAAACTCAATTTGTGTTCCTCCGCCAGTTGTTACCCGGTCATATTCTGCCACAAGCGACGGAATGTGATTGACCGGGATTGCTTGTTTTGCTTTTGCCATTGCTTCGAGATTTCGCCCGACCTCAACCGAGTGGTAGCCGTAACAGGTCCAAAGAACCATCGACGACAGAATCAGCATTCTCGGCAGTTGCCGCTGGCCGATTTGGTGCATGTACCGCCAGCCGAAAACGCCAGCAGAAAACGCCAGCCATGACAGCATTGCCACCCGGTAAAATTCAGTTGCCAGATTCATAGTATGAAGCTCAGTGCGTAGCAGGTCGAGATTACAAAAACCGCCCACGCGATCGCCAGCACGATCATTTTCAAATGCGGTGCCGTCGCCTCAATCAGCGACTGCATCGCCTGACCGCCGATACTCAATCGGCGACCGCCGAGCCCCCGAAATTGCAGCCCGTCGTCCTCGTCATGCGGCTCGTTTTGGTTCCGTTTTTCGTCTGTCATTTCTGAACCTTGCCGCCTGTGTTTGCTGCACTGTAACGGCTGGCGTTTTTGTTTGGCCTTCAGGATTACAGAGCAGCAAAACACCCGGCCAGCCCGAGCGGTAGGCAGCACTCGAACCAGCCGGGCGGCAGGTGGTTTTGTGGTTTCATTTCGGGATTTTGCTCAGCGTTGCTGCGATCTGATCTGCCGACCGTCCGCCGGTCCACTGCTCCAGTCGCTCAGGCAGATTCCGCCCCCGCCGCAGGATCCAGAACGTCGGTGCGATTCTGATTCGCTCGATCGTTTTGCCGTCGATTGTCTGCGGCCTGAGCCAACGTCGGTTTTTTGCATCTGACAAATTGACGATTTCGACCGGGATGATTTCGCGGGTTTTTTCTAGGTTTGCCCGCTTCCACGATTCGCACGCCCTGCAGTTGTCCATCGTAAAAAATCGCAGCCGAAATTCTGGCTGATCGTCTGGCTTCTCGATTGTCACCTGAAAAAAATCCTCTGCCAAGGCTGCCGGAATCATCATCAGAACAGCGGCCAGAATGGAACAAAATTTCATGCCGAAAGGCTCCCTGTAAGTGTTGTTGATATCGGAGCGACGGCATCGTCAGGCAGCATTTTTGAACCTTGCAGGATGCCGAACCCATAGTCGCCCCAATTCGCCCACGAATTGCGAATACGAATCGCCGGGCCGTTGTCGATCCAGAGCGGGTCGCACGCGATGATTTCATGTCGCCACCAATTATAGCCGCAGGCGACCGGCAGCCCCCGCAGCAGAGCCGAAAATAACTGATCCAGATTTCGCGGCTGCAGTTCGACCCACTCCTGAACACGATGTTTTTTCGCCGCCTCTCGCGTTTGCTGCGTGTCGTAATTCCTCGCGATTGCAGTGTCAGGCCAGAGCCGCGACGGCGTCGCCCCGTGTTCTGCCAGATGCTCGATTGCCTCTTTGCCCCAGCCGCCGACGTTTCGAAATCGCTTAATGCGAGCCCCCGCTGAGGCAGGCGACAGTGAAATGTGCCGCCCCTGCTGCCGGGCTGTGATCAGTTCGGCTGCATGAGTCGGCGCGAAAATCCAGCAGTAATTTGTCCGGGCCTGATTTTTCGGATCAATTCGCTGCGATTTGGTGAAGCTGAGCCAGTCGTTTCGCAAGTCGTGAAATTCTTCGGTTCTCGCCTGCCATTCGTGTCTTGGAATGTCGTCGGCATCATCCCAGCGTTTCGCGAATCCAGAATAAGCGAACCCCTGCCGATTCGGTCGGCGTTCAAGCTCGAGACCGTGGTCTTGATCTTCTCGCCAGTCGTTCGAAAATTGCTCTGGAGTAATGATCATTTCAGCCCTCGCAGTCGTTGCAGGATTTGCGAGTCAGCAGGAAAGACGGTCGCCCGCGTGCCGTCGATCGCCAGCACCTGCGGGCCGTCTGGGATGTCGTCGCGGATCTGATCCCAGAGCCGTTTGTAAATTGCGGTTTCATCGTCCAGCCCCGCCGCCTCGATTGTCGAGCGATCCCAGCGTCGCCAGTCGGTGGCGTTTTTTTGGAGCCATTCAGTCAGATCCAGCGAATTGACTGCCTGCAGGGTTTCGAGCGGGGCCGACTCGTCAATCAGGATGAGAACGCGAAACCCATTGACGTTGTCGACTGTGATCGCGTCCGGATTTGGTTCCGGTGGTGGCTGCGGCTCCGGCGGTGGCTGCGGGCCGTTGCCCGAGACTGTCAGCCACTGCCTGACAACTGTCAGCGGGTCTACCGGATCGACGATCAGCAATTCGCATCGACCAGATTGCACGGCGTCCAAGAAATAAACGTGCGGGCCTGCGAGCGTGCGGGTTTCGATTTCTCCACCGCCAGCGAATCGACCGCGAGCCCTGATCGGTCCTGACTCTGCAGCGACGCTGATAATGCCGGGCGGGCTGCTCAGGATGATCAGCGGGCGATCGGATTCGATGGTGTAGAATTCCGCCGGGCTGATTGTGTCGATGATTGCCGGGGTGGGCTGCGGGGCTGGCTGCGGCTCGACCGGCTCCGGCTCAACAGTCGTTTCCGACATCGGAAACCGGATCGAGTCGTCAGGCTGCAGCCCCAGCAGCGTAAGAAAAAACAGACCGCCAATCATGCCGCCGCCGCCTCCCGCACGATCTCCTCACAGGCGATATCGGGCGTCTCGATTGCTTCTGCGATCATTGCGTCGACCGCTGCATCAAGTTCCGCCTTCGGCAGTGCTGCGTCTCGCGGGCGGAATCGCACGCGATATTCTGCACACCATGCCCGATGAGCCTCTTGCCGCTGATCCCGAATTGCCTTGCTGAATTCATTTCGCAGCCGTCGCGGAGACTCGCGATTCAGTTCGCGGATTCGCTCAGCGACTTCGGCGTCGCTGGTGTTTTCGCGTTTCTTGAAACAGTCGATGATCGCAGGCAGCACCTGAGTCACCAGCGCGTTGATCAGGATCGGATCCATGCTCCGCCCGTCGCGGTCGGTTTCTCGGATCGCGACCCGATTTGCAAATCCTGCCAGCGTGTTGCTCATTGTGTCTTGTCCTTTCTCGCGGCCTGAGTCTGCCGGACGCCCCAGAAGCCGAGGATAATATCCTTCTGCTCAGTTGTCATTTTGCCACCTTTCATGATCGGAATTGATCGGGCCTGATTATGGTCCTCGATTGTGCGGGCTGTCAATAGCCGGGCAGGGATTGGCGTTCGTGATCGGGATTTGCAGCGTTTTGCCGTGTTGCGCAGCAGGTACAGCCGTGTTGCGCTCTGAAATTCGCCGTAAACCTTGACAGGTATTGAGTTTCGGCGGTTTGTTGCGCTGTTGCGCCTGTTTACGGGAGAGGATGCCCATACAAATCGGGGAATGGTGATAGGTAGTGGGTAGTGGGTAGGTGGGTAGGTAGGTCGTAAACAAGCGCAACGGCGCAACAATCTATCTATCTATTCTATCTATCTATCTATCTTATAAGGGTTTACGTCGTTTTTTTCTTGCTGCGCTTGTGTCGTTCAGTGGCGCAACTGTTGCGCAACACTGATCGAGATTGACTGGCAAGCTCAAAACAAAACGCCCTGCCGTAGTCGTTCAGCTGCACTAGCGACTGTCAAAATAAACTCGATTGTTCTGCGTCAGACCGCAACGCAATCGCCCGTTGGATATTCTTGTTTGCCTGTTCGTAGTATTCAGGCTTCAGTTCACATCCATAAAATCGCCGAGCGTCGGCAATGCGTTTCCCGGTCTTTGGGCTTGTTCCTCCCACCGAAACAAACCCTTCTGATCCAATGCCGGTGAATGGACTGAAAACAATCTCTCCCGGATTGCTATACAGCAACACCAGCCGCCGGATAACTTCCAACTGCAGCGGGCAAATGTGCCGCGTGTCATCGTCAGACTTTGCCGCCGCCGTGTTGAGGGTGTCAGTCTCGATGATGTCATCCCAGCATCCCTCTGCCCACTTGATCCAATCGTTGCGACTAATCTGATCTTTTGCATTGATCGGCACAGCGTTCTCGCCGGGCTTGCGAAACTTGATCAAGTAGTCCTGAAGGGTTCCCCGCTGTTTTGACCGGTCTGACTCAAGCCCAGCAAACTGCAATTCTCGCGACCGTGTCCGGATCGCTTGCGCTTGCGGATTCTTGCGTACGCTCCAGTCGTACTCATACACCAGCCCCGCACGCTCCCCGAGCCTGATATTTGTACCGCGAAAGTCGCACAGGCCAACGCCTCCGCTGCGTTTCATCCGCGGGATCTGACAGACGTGCACAACCGCAACCCGCCCTGGCTTTAGCACCCTCTGCAGCCCGGCAAACAGAAACGATAAATGCACAGACGCCTCACCGCCCATTGAATCGACGTTCCCGATGTCCGACTCGCTGTCGGTGTACGCATACAAACTCGGGAACGGCGGCGAAAACACCGCACAATCAACACTATTTTCTGGCATGTCTTCCAGCATGTGCGGGATGCAGTCGCCGTGATAAATGCTGTAATCCCCATCAAGCAAAACGCTGCTACTCATCTGCTCATCTCCCGAAAAATGGTTTCTTGTTCTTTGGTGTCGGCCTCCACTCTGTCAGCCTTGCGCAACACGTTCTCAACAAATGGCACTTCAAGCTCTGTTACCGGAATGTGGACGTCGAGCGGTTTTGTGCTGCCCACGCGGTTCGATCGCTTCACAGCTTGGTAAAACTCCTCGTAGCTGTCCTTAATCCCAGAGAAGACTTGCCGCGTGCAGATCTGCAAATTGAGACCAAACCCCAATATCTTTGGCTTTGTGATCAGGACTTTTGCGCGACCGCTCCTGAAATCCTCAACCGCCCTCTGCCGCTCGCTTTCTTTTGTGCTGCCGGACACGCTAACCGCATCAGGAAACACGCGTTCCATTGTTTCTTGCTCGTCGTTGTAATGGCACCAGATGATTGTCGATTCATCCGGCCAGCTATCAACCAGCGACTTAATGAAGGCTGGCTTGTTAGTCGGTATCCCGCCCTTACCCTTTGCGATTTGCGACAACTTCCCCCGCTGGCCAATGCCGCCAACCTGTGCGGTGATCAGCGTGCCCGTCAGTTGCTGCGCTGCAGATCGCTGCTCCGGCGTTAAGTCAACGTGATCAATGTGCGTCCTGATTGGCGGCATGGTGCCCACGTTATCCCGCCATCCGTAGGTTGCCGGGTTAGTTAGGAAGATCGACCAGTCTGACAGCGACCGATAAAATGGATGCAATGCATGTGGCTTCAACTCCCACCGGTTCTGGGTCTCGCCACGATTGATAAAGTAACTGGCAAGGAACTCGTTGACGGTTTTTGCGCGATCAAGGAACACCGCATGATTGGCAAACTCGATCCGGTCATTCGGTGCCGGTGTTCCTGTCGCGCACAACTTCCAATCAAGCCCCTGACCCAATTCGATCAGCCGCGTGCCCCATGCCCCGTAGTGGCTCTTCAGCATCGACGACTCGTCAAGAATTAGCCCGCACAAATTGCCCTGCGGCAGCCCCTCGCGGATTGCCTCGTAGTTTGTGACCCCAATCTGCGAATCCAATGATGATTCCGACTGCAGCCAATACGAGAGATCCGCAGCACGGACTGCCCCGATGCTGAAGTCTTGGCCGTACCATCGCAACGCCTCTTCAATCGTCTGCCGCACCACCATCAGCGGCGCCACAATCAGAATCTTGCCGCCAGTCACGCCCGCTGCGTGTCTGGCAAACTCCAGTAGGATCAGCGTCTTCCCAAGTCCACAGTCTGCAAATACCGCATATTTCTGCTTTTCAATCGCCGTTCGTGAGATGTCCCGCTGATAGTCAAACAGCGTTGCCATTGGATCATATTGCACCGACCTTGCCGACACTGCTGGCTGTCCGCAAATCTGCGCCGCGTACCGATCTGGAAACACCGCCGCCCTGCCCCTGAAGGTGTATTGTGGCAGTCGCCGCACTTTCAGGAACTGCCTGTAGCTGTCTGCGCTTTTCGAATTAAAACGCAATTGCATCGTCGCACCTCGCATAAAAAAACCCGCCTCAGGGCAGGTGTGAGCTACCCCGGACGGGTTAAGAATCCGGTCTCCCGGATAGATTCGAATTTGACGGCCGCGCCTCACACTCGCTGCCGGTCCTCATTGTACGTCAGTCGCCGCCTGTGTCAATCTCTGTTGTCACCGCAGATGATTTGGTTGATTGGTAGGTTCATTTTTTTCCCATCAAAACGGATCTGAATCGTCAATCTGACTGCCGCCCTGCTCATCCTCGATTCCCTCATAGCTGACGGCGTCTCGCGGGATCGTGACAAATCGCAGTGTGGATTTGCCGAACCGTTTTGTAGCGGAGTTTGCCCCAGGTAGACGCCGCAAGAGCGTGTCGATTCGCTTGCCCTGCCAGTCGGTCTGCCTGAGCAGTTCGCGTTCAATCTGACCGCGATTCAAAAACAGCCGATCCCGCGTCGGGTAAATTCCAACCGCGTGCAGTTTCTCTTCGCAATTCGCGACGTCGCCCCGATGGTAGTCGCTGTCATACTGTTGCAGCACCTGCAGGACCGTTTTTCGTTGCCCTCCCGGCAGGAATAAAACGCTGTGCATGATGTCCTGCAAGAGCCGGTCAGAATCCGATTCGACTTGATCAGCCTCGTTGACCGAATCCAAAGCCCGGCCGAACAAGTCGAGCGACTCCGTCTCGCTCAGCCCGATCGTCGTTGCATACATCGCGACAGGCACTGCGTAGGATTCGCAGATTCGCCCGTGGACGCCGTCAGGGCGGTGGCTCAGAAGAAACTCCGCCCGATCCCGAGCGGCCCGCACAGCGGCCACTGAAGCCGTGATCAGCCGCTGCCCCAGTGCCGTCAGTTCGTCATGTGTCGGCAGGTCGAGTTTGCTGCCTGTTTTCTGTAGTTCGCAGACGATGAAACGGCTGGTGTCGGCCTCAGTCGTCAGGCCCGACTCAATCGCCGCGCACCAGAAAATGTGCTGCAAACGAAATGCAATGTGCCCCGACTGGCTCGCCGAGCCCCGGAACGAATCATCGCCGCGACCGCTCGCCCGGATCATTTCGAGGATTTCGCCACGGTAGCGGGATTTTTCGAGTTCGTCGTACAGCACGATTCGCCCGCTGCTGCCTATGTATTGCCGGATCCCGGCTGCTGAGGAATTCGACGACATTTTCGCGATCGGGCCGAAGACCCTCGAAATCATTTTGAACATCGTCGATTTTCCAGCGTACGCCTGCCCGGTTAGGAAAACCTGCGGTCGCCAATGCCACAGGGTCTGAGTAAATGTCGCCAGCACCAGCCCCGCCAGAACCGCCGGAAACGGGCTGTCAGGCGTCTGGTAATTCCAGAGGCTGAACAGGTCGTGCAGCTTCCGCACGTCGTCAGCGTACAACGTAGGCGACCCGTCAGCCGCCAGAATCGCCGACTGAGTCGCTGGCAGATCAAGCCACCGCGTGCGGTCGCCAATGTCATACGCTTCGCCGAGGTGAACCGGATTACTCGTCAGTTGCATTGCAGGCGATCCATTCAGGACGCCCAACTGCCGCGAATTGACCACGACCACGCAGCCGGAGGATTCCCAGACGCCAATGCCTCGTTTTTCTTCGTGGGCTGTGATCTCGCTTGCGAGCGATGCGATTGAAATTTTGATTTCGCTCAAACCGAATTCGCCTTCATCCTCAGCCGACCGCCTGACCATCTGCCGGGCCTTGTATCCTGCCGCCAAAACCAGTTGCTCGAATTTCAGCCCTGACGGGTCTTTGATCGTCGAGAATTTTTGCGTGACTTCGCTGAAGATTTCCACATGCCCGGTCGTCTCATTCTGCGCGACGTATGTGATCCCGATTTTCGCCAGTCGCTCCCGGTCCTGCTGCATCAGGCTGTCAGTCGGCGTCAGATCTGGTCGCCCGATATCCGCGACTGGTGCAGGCTGATCCGGCTCAGGCTCCGGCGGTGGTGGCTCCCATTCTGCCGCCCGCTGGCAAAGCCGCTGCAATTCCTGCAAATCATGCCCCGCCTGCAGCCAATCATCAAGACCCCATTTCGGCTCGGCGTCAGGCAGTTCAACGATTCTAATGCTGGCCGCGATTCCGTAGACTGACGCCGCGACATCCTGCGCGTGATCCCAGCCGACTCGCCGCCCTGTCTTTTCGTTCGGCGGGTCGTTGTCAGGAATTGCGACGACATGCCGCCCCCGCAGATGCTCGCCGAATTTCTTCAGCCACTTGCCCGCCCCGCCCGGATTGCATGTCGCCGTCAGGCCGAGCCCGCGCAGGTAGTCGACCTGTTTTTCGCCCTCCACGACAAAAACCGGGCGACCCTCTGCCGCGATCATTTCCGGCAGCCGGTACGGGAATTTTTGCAAGCCTTTTGTCTTCCACGAATACCCGCCCCTGCCGTCTGGCTGCCGCTGCCGGAAATCTTTCGCCCTGCCGTTCTGCCCTGGCTCAATCCTGCACACCTGATATCGCAGAATCCCGTCCGCGTCGATGTAGTCATAGGTTTTCGTGATCCGCCCGCCGGCCGATTTTGGCGGCTCATTTTTCGGCGGCATCATGTCCGACCATGTCAGGCCGAATGCGTAGACGATTTCGCGGGCGTCGCAGCCGTTGTGGCATTTCAGAAGGATCTTTCCGTCGCTGGTCTCTGTTACGCTCAGGCTGTTATTGTGCGTCCCGCCGCCTGATTCGTGGACCGGGCAATAGCAGGTAAATCCGTCGCCTGTCGTGCGTACGTTGCGGGCCTGTGTCCTGATTCTGTCGAGATTTGGATTCATCCTCGTAAGCCTCAAAAAAGAAACCCCGCACGCGGTGGCTGGTCGCGTGCGGGGCTCAATCCGGCGGGGGGTGAGCAGCGCCGGAGGGTGAATTGTATGACGGCCAGCCACTGCCGTCGGTCAGATACTACATCTGTTCAAGATATTTCGCAATCCGGATCGCGACGTCAGCCGAGCATGACCGCTTTCCTGATCGAACCGTCGACAGGTAACTGACATCGACATCGCAAGCCGTCGCCAGTTCCGACAGCGTCAGGCTGTCTGACGTCAGATCTGTGATCCACTGCCGGGCATTTTGTTGCAGTCGCGATTCTTCGCTCTGCTGCCGGGCTGTTGCGTTTCGATACGCCCTGACGATTGCTGCCGCTTTGCCCTTGTAAACCTTGCCAATAAATGCCGCCTTGCTCATGCTGCTGTTTCCTCTGTTTGCTGCCTCTGCCACTGCCACCAGAACCGCTCCAGCAGTCGAAATGTGACGTTTTCGGCGTGCGACCGGCCCTCACAAAACCACCAATGCACGCCGGGATAACTGATCTGCCATTGCAGGACCGTCCGATGAATTGATCGCGGACTGACCTGCGATTCGTAGTCGCCGCTCAAAAAATCTCGCCACGAATGTTCGACGACCACCGCCGCGAATTGGCAGGTGTCGCTGAGTCGGTGAATCTCTGCCTCGAATTCTTCACGACGCTGGATCAGCGAACCGGGCAGGTCGTCGCCCTTTCGCTCGATTTGAATCTCTGTCTCCAGCCCCGCGATCGTGTAGTCTGCGAGCCCTGCCCGATACATTGGCCGCCGCTCAGTCTCCACTCGAATCAGTTGCCCGTTTCGGTCGCGGATTGTTTCCCACGAAAACGGCAGGGTTTCGTTTGTGTCAATGACGACTGTGAACGGGCAAACACCGACAATCTCGCCCGCGTCTGACGGTCGCAGGGTTGCCAGCCAATACGCCGCAGGATTGTCGCCCCGCAGATGCAGGCCGCGACGGGCGAGCCACATCCGCAGCCGATTGACGAACATCCTGCCGCAGCCGTCGACCGCAAGAATATTCGCCGCCGTGACCCGCTGCCAGTCTGCAGGCTGACTGATCCGAAATCGGGCTGACGCCTTTCGGTAGGATTTGCTCTGCAGATTCATATCGTTTCGCCGTTTCTGCGTTTGTCAGTTTTGACCGTCAGCACCTCGACCGGCGGGTCTTCTGGAGTCGCTTTTTTCCATCGCCAGTCCGGCCATTCCATCCTGATTTTGGCCGCCCTTGCGTCGATTTCGTCCTGTGTCAGTTCCTCGAATTTGCGTCTGCTCATGGCTCCTGACCCTCCGGCAGTTGCTTCACGGTTTCGATCGGCTGGTTGTAAGACTCAACCGGATACCAAAACTGCGGGATGTTCTCGGACGGATGCCATTTAACAAACACTGGCCCAAGTGTTTTATCGTCAATTTGCCACGGCTCAAGTAGCACGCACAGCCGCCACGTTACCAGCTTTGGTTTTAACTTAACGGTAGATTCAGTGTGTGCCGGTCTGGTGACCGGAGCCGCCTTCATTGGCTCCGGCTCTGGTTCCGCTTCTGCCATTGGCTCCCTCACGTCACTGGCCCCGTCACTGCGTCGCAGTCTGCCCCAAGCCATGTCAATAGCCTGAGCTACTGACGTGCGCGCTTCCTCCAGATCTTGGACCTCACTCTTGTCGCCACGCTGCCCCGGCATCAACAGCTTCTTGACTGCGTGCTGCACTGCTGGACATGTCACGCCGAACGCCTGCAGAACCCTGTAGACGTCC
>Ga0181577_10003962_pt1 | contig 11472 bp, 18 predicted proteins | sample 101ome_21_FD_132468 | JGI IMG/M metagenome (GOLD analysis project Ga0181577, IMG submission 132468) | Coastal salt marsh microbial communities from the Groves Creek Marsh, Skidaway Island, Georgia - 101413BT metaG (megahit assembly) | ecosystem: Environmental > Aquatic > Marine > Intertidal...
AATATACGAATTAAATAATTGTAGCACGCTCCGCCTAAAGTTTTGTCGTTTTCGTCTAAATTCGGACCGGCAATAACAAAAACCCCAGCAACTATCAACGAACCAAAAAACACTATTGAATAAATCAGTTGACTAATAAGTTTCATCATTTTTTTACCTCCACAAGCCAACATCGCGCTGCTTCAAGTCTTATACTAAAAGACGCATATCTCAAAGCAAGCCCAGTCCGCATAACCGCTGCTGCCACCACTTCACGATCATTTCGCAATTCATCAGAGGCCCACCGCAACGAATACCCGTCCTCATTAACCGCTGCTAGTACCACCTCACGATCAGCCCTCAATGCCTCACTTGCATAATACAACCCCGTCCCATACTGCTTAATCACTTCCAACATAAAATCACGATCATTTTTTAATTCCTCACTCGCATACTCCAACAAATACATCTCCTGCTTAATCGCTTCCAACACTTCCTCTTTTGTACTATTTTCATTAATCATTATTTACCTCCTGTTCCATACTCTTTGCCCAACACACTGCCATTTCCTCTATTATTTCAGCACCTGCATACTGCACCGAATGCCTACTCTCTCTCACTGCTGCCAGCACTATCTCAGGATCAGCCCTCAATTCATCACTGGCATACTGCAACGCGTGCCCATGCCGACTAACCGCTGCAAGCACCACATCGCGATCACCCTGCAACTCCTCACTCGCATACTCCAACGCAAAGCCATACTGCTTCACCGCTTCCAGAACCACCTCACGATCAGCCTTCAATTCATCACTCGCATACTCCAACGCGCCCCATTTTTGCTTTACCGCCGCACGCACTACATCGCGATCACCCCGCAACTCCTCACTCGCATACTCCAACGCATACCCATTATTCTGCACCGCTGCCAGCACCACATCACGATCTCCACGCAATTCCTTACTCGCAAACCGCAACGCCCAGCCATACTGCTGCACCGCTACCAGCACCACATCACGATCAGCCTTCAATTCATCACTCGCATACTCCAACGCGCCCCATTTTTGCTTTACCGCCGCAAGCACTACATCGCGATCACCCCGCAATTCCTCACTCGCAAACCGCAACGCACGCCCATCCTGCTTCACCGCTGCCAATACTTCTTCTTTTGTGCTGTTTTTATTAATCATTTTTTGTCTCCATGGCAAACATCGCATCCCAGCACCCAAAATGGCAACCAAAACCGCCTCTTCGACCAATTCGAAACCGGCACCGAAAAACACCGTCGTTCACATATTCGTCCAAGGAACCGTCAAACTGAAAGGTAACACATTTGAATTCGTCAAACTTGATGTTAAACTCAAACATATAATAGGCCGCATTAGCAAGAACGTGAATAAACTCTTCATCTCTCGGTGCAAATAGGCTTGGTAAACCTATAATAGAAACCTGTGACGGTCCACTTATTATGTCATTGGTAATCACCGCAATACGTCCACTTGGGACTTCATGTCGGAGAGAGTCCAAGTCGGGAATCCTTTCTCTATCAACATAAAAATGGCCCAAGGGCTTCCAACCCATTCGTATTTTTTCATTTACGCTATTTATTATCATTTTTTGTCTCCAATCTTCACAAACCCATTATCACTGCGTTTATAGCGCAACTTCAACAACGCACGCTCAAGACGCTTTTGTTCCTTGATGCTTAGGTGTATTATGTCTCGACCTAAACCGTCCCATACATCACTCAACTGGAAACCGTCTCTCACGCCTTTATTTAACCACTCTTGTATCACTCTTTCAAGCTCGTCCACTTCAATGCGGCTAGTCTGAGCTTTCTTAGCCTGCTCAATCGCTTCTGCCGATTGCAACACCAACCCATTCTTTAACCCAGCGTACCGCTTTTTGTAAACGACCAAGGCCTCAGCATACAACTGTGGTAAGTCGTTGGTAAGCGTTGGAACGTCAATATCGTACACCTCAACCGGCCATATCCGACGGTTACCGGTAACACTATTCAAGAATTGGTGTTCGTTTGTCGTGCCCATAAACACACACTGGCGGGGTACGTCCTCGGTCAACTTCGCATACGCCAGTCGTGCTCGGTCAACCTCCCTAGATATAAACGCCTTAACACTCGCCACCGTATTTGATCGGCTCATAAAGGCATTAAGCTCTGAGTCTTCCACGATTAGCTTACCCTTAATCTGCTGGATGGCGTCGCCGGTCTTGTTAATATCGCCCAGCGAATCCGTGAACCAACTATTAAACACTGACAAGGCCTTAATTGCGGTGGACTTGCCTTGCTCTTCTGGCCCAACCAACACCACCATGTGATCGTACTTGCACCCCGGCTCATAAATGCGTTTAACAATCGCACACATCAACACCTCGCCAACCTCACGGTTAAACGCTGTGTCCTCGGCATTGCAATATTTTGGAAACAAACTGCGTACCCGCTCGACACCATCCCACTCGGGCAACTCACTAAACCATTTCTTTACCGGATGAAAACTCTGTTCAAAGCCAACAGTCCGAGCCGCTTGGTATATCTGGTTAACCAACGGGTCAAACTCCATGTCATTAAACAACGTTTTGATCGACAACAAATCGTCGTCCGTCACCGCAATGCCATTGGGCATACAGTCCGATTTATCAAATGCGTGCCAACTACATGGCTCTAACCACACCGTCTCACGGCTCCACTCATTGTACCCTAACTTACCTTTAAACTCTTTCATGTTTTTCAAAAATATGGCGCAGTTTCGGACACAAAAATTCTGAGCACTCACGGTGCCGTGTTTGGTTTTGTGTAGCTTATCGTGCCACGGGCATACCTCAGCAAACTGAGCGTCCGCTTGCTCTTGGGGAAGCACGTCATTAAGCCCTTGGCCGGGAGAACAGCCAGAATCTATAGGGCCAAGAGCTTTCAGTGCTTCCTCAACAGCATGGGAACCTATCTCATTTTGTCGAGTGCTCAATGCGCTCACAAGCGTTGTAGCCATCTCTCTAGTCGACAATGGCGGAACAAAACAATCCGCATCCGCCACAATACCGAGGACCACTTCGGGCGACAACCCGAGATCGTAGCCCCGACACGCCATTTTATACAAGGCGTTGTTGCGCTCGCCCTCACCAATCACACCCAACTGTTTAACGTAGCCTGTCAATAGCATCTTATCCATTTTATTGTCAGTAAAATAGCCAGTGCCACCACACGACTCGGCCTCTTTTTGAGCTAATAAAAGGTGCAGGCCCTCCGGTATCTCGACAATACTTGAGAATTTATTTGGCGCGCCGTCTAGTTTGTACGTGCCGGAGTCTGTTTCGCTGTTGGGTATCAAAACTTGGTGGCCGTCTCTAAGAAAGTCCAACCCTTCGTAAGCTGCCAAGTTTTTTTTGTAGCTAACGCCGCTCTGGAAGATTTTGTAGTACAAATGCAAACCGCCGGTAGGTGTCCGTACCATGACGCCAGCGTTGGCTAAAAAATCAAACCCAAGATCGTCAGTTAGCCGTTGTAGGCCAACCATTCCATTAATCTCTGGCCGCACGTCTACATCTATAACTATATACGGCTCACGAATCACCCAACCTGCTGAGCTCGTTGTGTAATAGTCGGCGTCAAAAGCATCTGGAAGCTCTAACTGCGTCCAGTTTTTAACCATGGGTACCTTGCCCTTAAGCGGCATGGTTATAAGTCCATTGTTATAAAAAGTTTTAGCGGTTTTTACTAGTGCCGCACTCGGCTTTAATCGGGTCATTGGCTGTTCTCCTGATTTTATATTGATAAAGTAATCTAACTATAAACGAGTTAGTCTTTCTTGTAAAGCGTTTTATAATAGTCAAATAATAAAGGTTTTGCAGGCTTGTTTTTCTTGGTGTATAGTTTTTCCTGCTCTTCCTGAGCTTTTATGTTCATAACATTATTAGCTTCAACGCGTCCTGCGTTGTTGGCCGCAGTTGCATTTGATTGGTACCGCAACCAATACGCATTGTGTTCTCGCATAAACGACGATAGTGAATTAAACATGATAATTTACAGTATAGCACATGGGCATTTTTTAGCCGTTGGCAAACTAATAATTGACGGAGGCGGAGTAATAGGGCCCGGAGTATTCTGCGACACCGTGGCTTTGACCAACCGTTTGTAATCGGCTATGGTGTCCTCCACCCACTCTTTTTCTTCGGGCGACAAATGCTTGTTATCTATGAATGCTTGTTCAAGACGGTCATTGCCATGGTATTTATCGGCGAATAAAAGAGGACATCGCTGCTGTAAGCCGATTTTAGTTTCGTTAATCAAACCAATCAAGATGTCGGCGTTTAAAAGTAATTCTTTATTTAAAGTCCTAGCCTTCTCTGGGTCTAAGCGTAGTGCGGCCACTGCCTTGGCAACGTCCTCTGCTGTATACGCCGGTAGCTCAATCGGTTGGTTATTCAATAGTATTTCGTAGGTTGGCAGCATCTCGCCTTTTGATTTTGATCTTGGGGACAGTGGCGGTTTTTTTGGGAACCGCCGTTCATTTAAATGCGTGTACTTAGCTATACCCGGCTTGGTATTATTCGCTTTCATTGTTTTGCTCCAATTTGGTTATAATATCGCCCATTAAATCTCTAATAATTATCATGAATTCCTGCTGATAACAAGTCGCCCCTGCTATTTTTTTTGACAGAATCGTGTCAATCTCTGTGTCGGCTTCATAAACTTGGGCCACTACCATAGCCATGAATGCTGACAAAGCCCATGTGACCGTCACGCCCTTGTCTTTACAATACGCCTTAAATAGTCGCGCCACTACTTCTTCTGTTCTAAATGTAACCATGTGTTGTTTATTCATTATTTTACCTCCGTGTTATTCATTATCTAACTTCATTGCCCCAAGCATCCCAACCATCTATTTTATCTCTGGCAAATAACTCTATTCGTGGCAAATCGCCAACTAACTCGATTATTCTATCCCTCGCTTCTTGTGGTTTTTGCGAATGCTTTTGTATTGGTGTATCTATTACAGAATGAACACCTGCATCTATTCTTTTTGGGCTTCCTTTGGTGGCCAATAGACATAATTCTGCATTAGATCTTGTCCATCGTCCCATACCCCAAAACCAGGAATCAGATTTCTTGTTTTTCTTAACCCAAGTAAACGCAACAGTTTTATATTCAAATCCCCATTTTCTTATTAAATCCCAGCATTCATTCAACTTTGGCATTGTTACCCATAAAAACAACAAACAGTCTGTGTCTGCAATTTCTGAAACTGGAAGATTATCAATCCAATCTTTATCTTGCGTCTGGTACTTGCATCCTGCACCTCTATTGCCAGAAACAGAAATAGCTTTATCTCTATAGCTCCACGGTGGGTCAGCATAAATAATTTGATATTTCTTATTCGGGAAAGGTATTTGTTCCATCTTTCAACTCCTTATTTATCATGTCTCGTGGTTATTCTGTAAGCCACAAATAACATTGTGTATCGTATTTTGGCATATACGATACACTAAGCATTTCGCCCTATACTTGCATAATTTAAAACACTGGGGTTTGTTTTCAATAAATCAATCATTTCTTTTTTATTCATTATTTTTGCTCCTTGTTTGTAAATTTTGCGATGTCGCACCTGTACTCTAAAGTTTATCTTCCATACTTGCTGTCCAACAGTCCACCATTTCAAGCAGCAATTCCTCCCCGACATATCTCACCGCATACCTATTATGCATCACCGCTTCCCACACAACTTCTTTATCATTCCTCAACTCATCACTCGCATACGCCAACGCAATCCCATATTGTTTCACCGCTTCCAGTACTACCTCACGATCGCCCCTCAATTCATCAGATGCATACCGCAACGCTTCGCCATTCTGCCTAATCGCTGCCAGCACTACCTCACGATACCCCCGCAATTCCTCACTCGCATGCTTCAACGCACACCAATCCTTACTAACCGCTTCTAAAACTTCTTCTTTTGTACTATTTTCGTCTATCATTATTTTACCTCCGTGTTTTTACTTTTTGCGATGTCGCCCTTGTCAATTAAAAGTTAGCCTTATACTCGCATTCTTTTGGTGGCGACCAATGATGAAACGCGTGAGCGTCATCAAGATACGGGCGATAGTGTATGCCTTGGTACTCTAAATAAGTTCTGAAAGCGATTATAAGGCGGTTTACGTAGCATGGGGGACTCCACGGTTCGTACGGCTCAACGCTATAGTCCCAAAACTTCCACCATCTACGTGGCTCTTTCCACTCCACGGGGATTGCCACACCGGGGGCATATCCCATTTTTTCTAGCAGATACCTATTAAATGAACACAAAACGGGTAAAATAAACATTGGCCAAGGGAATACGCCGGGTACGTCTTTTAACCAGTCGGGCGTCTCAACGGGTAGCAATCGAACACCCCCACCCGGCATATTAAAACTAGTACAAAACACGTTTAATTCATCTTTAAGTTTGTCTATCTCAGCTTGTAAGTCGTTGTAACTCTCCAAGTCCTCGGGCGTTTTTAAACCATGCGCTATATCATACGCTGTTGGTTTAGCCTCTCTTAACTCTCTTAAATCTTTGAGCGTTTGCGTGTACCAAGCCCATTTATGTATATTTGGGTACATCGTTTCGTATATGTCTTGAAACTTATCACTAGTCACGCCCGTCTCTTGAGCAATTTGTTTCAATTCGTGGGTATCGCTCTCCCAAAATCCAGTCCAGTCTTTCATTGTTTTACCTCCTACTTAATAAAAAGACTTTAACCACTTCGCTAACGCAAAACATTGCAGCCCAAAACTAGCTATAACAAAAATACAGCCAAAAAGCATAAGCACACCGGACATGTCATCGTCCAAGTCCTTAAGCGATTCTTTTACCATAAAAAAACCTACAGCCGAGAACCCACAAAAAAGTAAATTCATAATAGTTGCCCCCACAATCAATATAAAATGTAGTTCAAAATCCATATATACCTCCTAGTTTTTAAATTTTGCCATGTCGCCCTTGTAATCTAAGGTAAGTGTTGCTCCTGAGCGGGCATTTCTAACCAAAATCGTACCCGCTTCAATGGCTGCGTCAATCTGTGCCTTGCCCTCCATAACATTGTGGCCGTATGACGATAAAAAATCGGCCACTATATCCACTGAACGTAAACCACTACACCATTTGACCGGCAACACTGCCGGCCCATTGAGCAATTGTATAGCCACTAACTCAAGGCCGAGGTATAAAAACACTGCCCGATTTGTGTGGACTTCCAACGCATCGGGTACTATTTTAGCCCGGGAGTTTCCCGGACGTTTGAGTTTAGGTATCTGTAATCGTAGTGTCATTGTGTTAATTCTCATTCAACAAAACTCTCGTATCCAATCAGTTATAATGTTATACAAAGCATCGTCACTAAGACATTTCACAGCTTTCACAACAAAATCACGGTCAGCAAGCAATTCATCACTAGCAAATTGCAAGGCAAAACCATCCCGCTTCACCACCTCTAACACCACCTCACGATCATTCCTCAATTCACCACTCGCATACTGCAACGCATACTCATTTTCTTTAACCGCAGTCATCACAACCTCTCGATCCCCCTTCAATTGCTTACTAGCATACTGCAACGCATGCCCATTCTGCTTCACCGCTGCCATCACAACATCACGATCACCCTTCAATTCAACACTCGCAATCCGCAACATTTTCCCATTCTGTCTAACTGCTGCCAGTATTACCTCACGATCGTTTTTTAATGCATAACTCGCATACCACAACGCCTCCCCATCCTGCTTCACCGCTGCCAAAACTTCAGCTTTTGTACTGTTTTCGTTTATCATAAGTTTAACTCCATTTTTAATTGCTCTTTCATCGGTCTTAAATTTTAAAATACAAAACGATTGGGCCCTCGGATGATTCGCCCTCAATTTCAACAGATCGCCAGTTTTTCAACACGTCTTTGGCGTTGCGAATATTGTCGCACAGCTCCCTTGTGAGAACATATAGGCATTCGTGCTGATATTCGAGAGCCGATGCATTCCCGCAAGGGTTATAGATCATCTTGTCCGTAACAACGTCTTTGAAATCTATGGCTTGTGCGTATGAATTCACAACGTCATACAACAGCCTAATTATGCACGCATCGTTTGGCCGGTTGCTCCATTCTAAACCGTCCAACAATTCCTCATCCCTGTAGCATAAATCAAACTTTAAACTACCCTCACCGCACAAGGCCCCCCATATGTCATCAATATCAAACATACTTACCCGCCCCACACTTTCGAGCGCAACCTTACCGCAGGTAAACTTTTCTATTTTGTCAAGCATTTGTCTTTTTCCTCCAATTTATTAATTTAACCAATAAGCTGCTGCAACCATGGCATCACTAATTGAGCCATACATGCCGTCTGAATAAATAAGGGTCCGGCTGTTGTCATAGACTTTTAACCAAACTTCACCATCAATTTTAGATATTGTTATCATTTGTTTAATTCCTCCAATTTATCCAGTAGCGCAGCGCATCGCTGCTTCATTTCCTCGTTTACATAGGTATCCAAAAACGCTTGGTACGCTTCCGGCTCCATGTGTCGGGGGCATTTCTGCCCCGCATAAAACCGCAACCGATTAATAAGCGTTTTTCGTAAATCTGGATACAGCCCGAGGCCGTCCGAATCTGCTCCGCCCGCAACCATATCATAGCGAAACTCATAGTTAAGGCCATCCAGCGTCACAGATACGCCAGTTTTTAAATAGCCATTGCCACGCTCCGGGGCATTGTGTATTTTTGAATGCCTATGCAGCGCAATATCGGCATCATAAAAGCAATTAAACGTTTCTGCTTTTGCGCCTACCCGGCCTTCAATAGGTGTAATTGTGATTGATAAATCCATTTTTTAAACCTCCAATTTATTTATTTACTCGAACCGGCATTAATAAAGCCGTTTTGTTTTCGCCGGCATCAAACCAAACGGGATACTCGTTGCCCGCCTTTTTAGCATAAACCGTCAAGCAAGCCTCACCCGGGGCAATCTGATCCACAAATCGCTTATTGAAATGATAGACTGTGTCGAACAAGTTTATTTTATAGGCCGTGTGCCGAGTACCCTCCAACGGTACCACTTCACAATCTGATAGGTCTATTTGTTGCGTATAAGGCATATCCCACACTTCAGGCATATAATGCTCAGTAACGGTTGCGTCTAGGGGCTTAACGTTTTGTAAATCTAGAATATTAAAATCACAATCGATAAACTTACCGTCATACTCCGCTGAATCAAACGGCACTTTGTAAAAATGAAGCCGAAACCCATCAGTACCGAGAGCGTAGCCATCTCGGACAAAGATATTTTGCATACCTGGCTGGTCATCAGCTTTTGAACACGCTTGGGCTACCCACGCCAATTTATTTTTTTTCGGCGCAACCTTAGGCGTCAACGTTGTATAAAGCCGTGCAAGTTGTAACCTGGTAGCGTCATCACTAGTTTGAGCGTACAACCTTTCTAATACACCCGGAACCTCAGTCTTTTTTAACTTGCTTTCAGTAAATGCCAAGCGGGCCGAATGTGTTTGTATGTTCATGTTATCCATTTCTTAAACCTCCAATTTTCTAACAAAACACCAATAAAACTACAACAAAACCAATGGTACCAAGCGCAGCCCGTCACGTCAAATCGAAATTCCTTGATGTATGGGGGTACGCCTGACTGTGTAATACAGAAAAAAATGCTGTATTTTTGGCTGTCTTGTGTATTACAAAGTTACGCCCAGCGCTGTATGTATGTATTACAAAAACACGCCTGTTGACGTAATACTGTATTACGGCGTTACGCCTAGTACAATACAGCACGAAAATGCCAAATATACAGCATTTTTTTCTGTATATATTCAGTTACGCATAAACGTGTAATACACTGATTTTTAAATATTTTTTGCTTTTTTTGAAAATCGTTGTAAAACACCCTAAAATAAAAATATTTTAACAAATTCAAAAATATACCATAACGTATTTAGGTAGTAAAATATATATTTATAATATATAGGTAAATATATATTATAAAAGTATATTTCCGTGTGCGTGCGTGTGCGTGTGTGTGCGCGCGAGTATAACATGATTGGATTTTTTGTGCAAGGGGTTTTATAGACTAAATGTCAAATACACTTGGCGGCTTCGGACGCTCTTTAGCTTTGTACCGATCAGCACGCTCTGGAAGTTGTTCAACCTGTTGTTGCTTTCTCCGTCTCTTACACACTGGGATTGGTTCGCCAATGATGCAGCAGCTTGTGATATGGCTCACTTTGTCCTTGACTAGATTTAAGGCGTTTAGCAAGGCTTGTTTGGACGTTTTGGCCTTAACCCACACCCTGCACTGTACAGATCTTTTGCAACTAATACGTACTAGGTATCTATTCACCGCCATAAGCAACATTATATACTATAAGGCTATGTGTACCAATACCAACGTGTTAAATGCTCAAAATGCCCCAGAATTATCGCTCTGATAGCTGTTTAAGTGGTTTAAAGCGGTTGGAAGACGTCTACCCCTTGCGCCTCGGCCGTTGTTAGTCATAGAGAACGCATGGAACACCGGAAATACTGGCATTACTTGTCATTACAGGCTTTTTTACAAAACTTTACATAATGTAGGTTATGCGACATAGGTTAATAATTGCTTTAGTTTACAACGAAAACGAATATTATGCGATGCTACAAACACCCCCGGGGGGGTTATATGTTCGAGGGGGTACCCGCCAAATGACTTGTCGCCATAGCGTTATCTAAACCGCCTCTGAATTTTTTGAGCTTTACGAAAAAGGGTAAAGTTTAAAACGCATCAGTAAGAGTTTAACGTACTCGAAACCCATCAGGAAGAGTTTAACGTACTCGAAACGCATCAGTAAGAGTTTAACGTAGTTTTCAAAACGGAAAGAGCGTTGACAGGTTTTTAAGTGTATGGTACAGTGGGTTTGGTTATGGTAGTGGTGAGAACAAAAACTTTTTTCATTTTTTTCTCTGACACTCTTCTCACTCTCACAAGATTTGGAACTACAACACTTACTGCTGCCATAGCTAAAGCATGAAAGAGAGTAGTAAAAAGATAGATAAGGACGTTATGGCTCGTGTAAAAAAGAAATTTAAGGAGGCGGATAAGGACAATCCACCGGTGGAGTTGGTTGCGGATAAGAGTATGCCGGTACAAATACCGGAGCATTATGCGTATACGATGGCTCAGGTTGCTTTTTTAGAGGAGTATAAGAAGACGTTGGACCCGGACAAGGCGGCGAAAGCGGCTGGAGTTGATAAGCGAGTGGCGGCGACGTGGTTGAAGAAGCCGCATATTGAGGAGGTTGTGGTTAGTATTCATAAGACGTATGTGAAGGCTGTGATGTTGGATGCTAAGATTGCGGCGGGGCAGTTTGAGGAGGTATTGCAGTCGTTGAAGGAGCGGTTTGAGGAGGGGGACTCGAGGGTATCGGGAGCGTTGGCGAGTATGGTGAGTAATAAGATGAAGTTTACTGG
>Ga0181577_10003963_pt1 | contig 11471 bp, 9 predicted proteins | sample 101ome_21_FD_132468 | JGI IMG/M metagenome (GOLD analysis project Ga0181577, IMG submission 132468) | Coastal salt marsh microbial communities from the Groves Creek Marsh, Skidaway Island, Georgia - 101413BT metaG (megahit assembly) | ecosystem: Environmental > Aquatic > Marine > Intertidal zone...
ACCCAAGCGTTCTACGAGTGGTGGGAAGTCCCATGTAGTAGCCGTCCGTGATAACGGCAGGATCAAGATTATTCGCTTCGGTCAGGCTGGGGTAAAGACTAACCAAACCGCTGGTCAGCGTGAGGCGTTTAAGAGCAGGCACAGGAAGAACATAGCCAAGGGGAAGACCAGCGCAGCTTATTGGGCCAATAAAGTTAAATGGTCCCCCAGTAAAACTAAGTCCAGCTCAAAGAAATGGGTGAAGGGCTCATAAACGCTATACACGCATGTTAGGATTAGGTAATGCTATAAATAAGGCTAGGGTCTATAAAACGTTTGTAGGACCCGCTGCTTCATACGAGTATATAGCTGAGGGTTCTGTTGGTGAATCAGGATACATCATTCAGCATAATATTTATGACGCTGATGGTGTTCTTGTTAACCCAAACAGCATAGTAGTTGGCGGGGAGTACTACATAAAATACACAGAGGTATATCCAGAAGCTGTACTTATTTACCCTACTTCTAATCCTGTAAATCTTAGTGATAAGCCAAGCTCAAAGGCTACCGCTCAGGATTGGGGCCCTGACATTCACAACGACCTTTCTTATGTCGGGGATCTTGATGGGGACGGAACGGCTACTTCTTCAAGCGACTGGAGAATGATTAACCCTAGTGAATTTGATTCTTGGAAGCTGTACATATATAATAATCCTGATTTTGAAGGGGTTTATTTTGAAGGTAATTCAGATAACCCGTACATATCTGTACTTTCAGGTTATTATGGGCCCTGGGTCGCAAACAACTTCCCAACCATTGAGGAAACTGCTGTAGGGAGTTTTGCAATCCAACACACAGATGGGTCTGAAACTTACAACCCTTTGTATAACGATCTGACTAACACAAGTTACTATACACTTGCTGTAAGAACTTTTCAGCCAGCAGATCAGCTTCAGTTCTACGGTCAAACACCAGAACCTACATCCCCTCCGTTACCTACCGAACCTCAACCAACTTCTTATGTGCAGAGAAACTCTACAGATTTGTCTTCAGACGTTACGGTTTCTCCAAGTGGTAGTACTATAGACCTTACCATAAACTCTGACTCACTGTTAGAGAGTAATATAAACATCTACCTTGTAGATAGGCCCCCTTCTTTAGATTATTCGGATTATTTAAAGATTCAATTTAATGTTGAGTTCCCTGTAAACCAAGTCACAAATGTAGTGGAACCATTAGACCCTCCTTGGGATCCAGATAACACAGAACAAAAAAAAATCTATATTGATTATGTGGTTCTTGGGTGGCAAGACTTTCCGTTTATTGACCTTCCGTTAGATGCTGAGGGTCTTTTAGAGGCTGTAAGTTATAATTTAACTCCTGACGAGGTTTTTGAGTATGCCGACAAACTTATTACAGCGGAAGTAAACTTAAATAAAACTATAATATCTGACATAAATAATAATGAAACCGCTCCTGGAGCTGCTTTGAGCCCCCCACTTGATGATGGTTATTACGCTAAAAACATTAATACAAATCCTGAAGTTTTTTACGGTTATACTGGTTATTTAGATATTGGTAACGAAACCGCTGGCAACTTAAATCAGAATTATTCTGGTATAACGTTAAGGGATTTTGCACAAGACCACCAAGGCCTTATTGACTCGGGTAATAGGTATTTTATTGTTAGGGTTTTGGGTATTCGTTTTGGAACCGACGAACGCATACCCTCTAGTAGAGAGGCGTTTCCGCAAAACATGAAATACATTTTAGTGCCGATACTCAACAACAATCAGTTTTTGACTTTTTATAATTACAGCCTTAATGGTCTTGCGGATCAATTTGTAAGTCTTGTATTTTCAGGCTCTTCAGGTCAGTCATTACCCCCGCTTATCGAGGGTCAAAACGAAGATTACTATAACTAATGGAAGCATTAATACTAGAAAAACAGCCTCTTGCTCTTGGGGCTTACTCGACTAAGGTTCTTCGTAGGGATTATCAGAGGGCTATCATGCGTGTCAGACGTACAGCTGATGGCGCCCAGGCCGATGTTCGGGGAGATTCTAACGGGGAGATTAGTCTAGACTCTAGAATTAAGATAGCTTCTGGGTCTTCAAACGCCACTACGCTTGGTGAGTTTGTAGCGAATGCATCGTATACCGACGTAGACTCGCTTGGGTCCGCTTCGATTTCCACAGTGTCTATATGGTACGACCAGTCTGGCTCTAATAAGCACCTTACGCAGACTGTAACGAACTATCAACCCAGGATCACAGGTACAAACGGGGCTGTTTATCAATCCGATTCTGGACCGCAGGTATTGTTCTTTCCCACTACGGTAGACCCTAAGTACATGGATTGTAGGGAGTTAGTAGGTGACTTTACGGTTCATATGGGGTTTCAGCTTTTAGGTGTTGGCACTACTATTAAGTTTTATGATGGTACAAACGACCTTATAGAGGTTTCTAGGTCAACCAATACAGTAACTCTATCACAGATTACCGCTAGTTCTATGTCCCTTAACGGGTATGATAAGAAAGGGGTTACCAGTATAGATTACAACTCTAAAACTAACAGCTTCCTAACCGTCTCTGGTACATTCGCCTCTACAGGCGCTACAAAAATAGGTGGTGAAGCTGGTGGGTTGACAGACCTGTACATCTACCCAAAAGCAAAGGAAGGGAAGCAGCGGCGTGAAGTTGAGTCTGTTTCTTCAAGGGAAAATAGGACTCCTCTTGCTTACTCTAACAGGCAGGATATAGACACGAATGCATTCCTGAATAAGTTTGAAGGGGTTTCTAATGCGTTCTCGTTGCGTTCGCTGAACAACAGCAGCGACACCAAATTGGCTACCATTAGACGCATCGTAGACAATAAAGAGGCTATTGTTTTCCCAGACAGCTCTGGGTACCTGTCTCTTGAATCCCCAGTTCGATGGTGGGGGCCTAAAACGACAGGTGTTACCGCTCCTTCGGATGTTACCTCTAAAGCTACTTTGTTAGGTCAGTTTGTAGGTGACTCTTCTTACTCTGATGTAGACTCCCTTGGTTCACCTAGCAGTGCACACGTTGTAGAGCTGTTTGATCAGGCTAGTCAGAATGAGATATTTGGCCGTAGGCTTTTGGACTACCACACTAATGCTGAGGTAGCTTACTCAACAAAAAGACTCAGCACGTCTTATACTGGCCCTTGCTTTGAGATATCAGTTGGGGTTAGCGGATCTGTAGTAGAGACTGCCGACATTGAATTTGACGCTTCTGGTTCTGTCATATCTAATCTAAACACTTTCTATAATCAGAAACTTATTCAGTATGGATCTGCGTCTGCATTTGCCATTGCAATTTCAAAATGGTACGATCAGAGCGGTAACGGGAGGGACCTGGTTCAGTCCGTGTTCGCAAACATGCTTCAGATTACGTATTCTGATAAAAACGGAGAGCTCGGCGTTGTTGGTGGTCTTAACGTCCTTAAAGCAAGCACTTCTGCTTTTTCTGTTGCATCTCCGTTTAGTTATTCATTCTCGTTTGATCATGGCACTACCTCTAATTGCGATATTGTTCAATTTGATACCACGGTAGCTGCTGGTATTTCTTCTAGCAATTATGTCGCTAAGGACGGGGGGAATACTATTACGGCTGGAGCCACGGTTAACGGGAAGGTAAAAACCTTCTACGGTGTACATGACTCTGCTTCTTCCGAGGTGGGTCTTGACGGAAGTTACACCACGGGTAGCAATCTCACTAACGGGGTAACCTCTATTAATCTGTTCCCTACAACTGGACCGCTCATTACGCTCTATGATTTCATCCTATGGGGTGAGAACAAGTCTTCTGACGGGTTTAGCAAGGAGGATATCGATCTGTATTCTAAAGACGTATACAGAACCGAAGACCCTAACGCTAAGGCTATTGCATCTACAGCGCAACCTAAGATTTACGATGCTACTAATGGGCTGGTTACGGATGGCGGTAGAGTAGCCATGGAAGCTACTACGGACAATTACTTCCTATTTAATAAGGATAGGATTGCTGGGGAGGCAAATGTCAGTTCGTTTGTTTCTTTGAATACGTCTGATACGAGAGGTTATATCTACGGTCTTGATGGGAACTACAAGGGCCCATACATCAACTCTGTCTCAGGATCATATACTGTAGGGTTTGGTTCTCCTAACACTTTTGTTGACAGCGAGGAGGAAACCATGACGAACGCTGTTTCTGCTTATAACGCTATATCTGACGGAACTAAAAAGATAGTCAGCGTAATAAACGGAGATGCTAGTGCGTGGTCAGCCTCATTGGAGGACAGTATAACCCTCTTCAACTTCTTGAGAGATATTCAGTCCAGCGACACTCTTTCAGGTAAGTATCACGAGTTTGTATTTTTTACTACAGATGTAGCTTCGGATAGAGAGGCTATAGAGGCTGATATAAACAGTGCATTCGGTAGTTACTCACTGGCTAACCTTAGACGTCAGGAAAAACTACTTAACGAGTTCTCTGGTGCTGCTGCGGCATACTCTGTACGACAGGTTAATGCGAACTACCTCGGCCCTATCATGCGTATCGACAATGGGTATACGGAGATAGATATCTACCCGCTACCGAACGGTGACCTCGATACAGCGACTATTATTCAGCACGCGAAGGTTAATACGTTTACTGAGGCTGCTGGGGTGAGCGTGTGGTACGATCAGTCTGGTAACGGGAATAACGCTGTTCAGGCAGTGAATGCAGATCAACCGCTTATCTGCGATAACGGGGTTGTGTTTTATGAGAACGGGAAGCCAGCGGTGCAGTTCGATGGGAGCGACGATAGCTTAAAATATACAGGTAATTTCTTCGGAGGTTCTGCGGCTTCAGGTTTTAGCGTTTCTTCATTTTCTAACGCAACACGAGCGGCACGAGAAGTTATTTACGGATTACAAGACACAACGGGGTCGCGTTATGATTTCCTTTTAACAAGGCAAGCGAGCAATATATCAGCACCTGGAACAGCGAGCGGAATTGATTTTTACATTGAAGGTGATTCAGAAAATGGTACGACGCACACTATTACTGACACAAACCAGCATCTTTTGACTGCTGTTTATTCAGACACGGTAAAACGCGACGTTTTCGATAATGGCGTTTTGGCTTATTCTTATTCTAATTTCAATCTCGGAACCCTTACAGACGGAACCGATTTTTTAATTGGCGAAGACATAAACGGCACTAATAGAATAGACGGAAACATACAAGAAGTAGTTATCTACGCCTCCGACCAATCCAGCAACCGCCACAAAATAGAATCGAATATCAACACGTATTTCGATATCTACCCTCAGACACCTACCGACCTCCTGCTAGATAAGAACCCAGACGCTGCTGCTGCTTACTCACTTAGAAAGCTTCGAAGAACATATGCAGGCCCAGCTGTCAAAGTAAGACGTGCTAGCGATAACGTAGAGGCTGACGTATACTTCGACAGAAACAACGAAGTATCTCTTGAGTCAAGAGTAGCTAACGTATCTGAGACTACGACTGGTAGTTCTCAGGGGAGTGCAACATTTACGCTTGCTGTACCTACGCTTGGTGAGTTCTTGGGTGATGCTAGCTACGTTTCTGGTGGGGCTACTGACGGCTTTGTGGTGGTGTGGTATGATCAGGCTAAGAGCAACAATGCTGAGCAGCTCGCTGCTGCTAATCAACCAAAGATGTACGACGCTACAGAAGGTTTAGTGACGGAGAACGGGAAGCCCGCGGTTGAGTTCGATGGAAGCGACGACGGGTTAACGCTTTCGAGCCTGACATACAGTAATGATTTATCTTTGATTTCGCTATACAATCAAACCAGCGGAACAAACGGGCGTATTTGGTGCGATGATATAACAGGGCAACAAGGCTACTGGACGTTGTTGGGGGAGGCTAGCACAAACAGTCAAAGAGTACGGATAAACGACGGTTCGGGCTACTATGGTTGGACGCATCAAACAGCCCCAATTAATCAGCAGAATCTGCTAAATATTTTCTTCACAAGCTCGCAAATTGTTGACTCGTTAAACGGCACAGCGCAAACCCAAAGCGTCACGGGTTTTTCACCGCCTATCAATTTAAGCGGTTCAAGTGCGGGGTTTGCTATTGGTAACAGCGGCAATATGACCTTGGCAACAGCGATGAAAGGTCAGGAGTTTATCCTATACAACTCCGACCAATCCAGCAACCGCAAGAAGATAGAAACCGACATAAACAATCACTACTCTATCTACCAGAACACCCCAGAAGGTGGTTTGCTAAATCAGTACGGGGATGCAGCCGCTGCTTACTCACTTAGAGCTTTAGATTTCTCGTACAGCGGACCACTCGTAAGAGTAAGACGCGATTCAGACCACGTAGAGGCTGACGTCTACGCAGATGAGAACGGGGTGTTCAGCGAACGTTCAGTAATAAAGAACGTGTCCGAGACGTCTACAGGGGTTACTGTTGGTGCACCTAACGACTCAAGAGCGTTTAGATTCGGTGAGTTTGCATACGGGGCTAATTGCTTTGTAGTCGAGTGGAAGGATCAGTCTGGTAGCGATAATCACGCTACTCAGGATGCTGCTGCTAATCAGCCGAAGATCTATGATGCGACTACGGGGGTGGTGACGGAGAACGGGAAGCCTGCGGTTGAATTTTTAGCTACTAGCACAACTTTCTTAAGTTATGCAGATAATACAGGGTTAGATTCGTTACGAACAGGCGCATTAAGTTACATAGCATGTGCCAAATTAGACACACGTCAATTATGGCAACAAATTTTCGGAACATCAGGAAGCTCTACTGATGGCGAAGGTAGTTTAGGCTTGCAATTTTTAAGCAACACATCAAACAAATTTGGGCCGCATAATACTTTTGTTGCCGTTACTGAAGTTGCCACCTTAACTTTAACCTCACAAACCAACAGAATGCTTGTGGGCATGTACCGCAACGGCGCTGGGAGCGGAGGAGGAAATGGAGCAACAGTTACGCTACACGCAACAGACAGCTCAAACAACACGCACACGGCAACAGGCACACAAAGCTGGACAAGTCAAAGCGGGAACAATATTTATATTGGAAAGCAAGGCGATTTGTCCCAAACGGCGAATAATTCATGGATTGGAACAATTCAAGAAATTATTGCATACCCGTCCGACCAATCCAGCAACCGCACGAACATCGAGGACAACATCAATAAATTCTATAAGATTTATTAAAACATAAAAAATGAACTACATTATCGTTCAACCAGAAGCTGATATGACATCAGCAGACAGAGCAGTAGCCATCACCGAGGAGCTCTTTAGAATCTCCCGACCAGATTCTGTTCGCCACGCTAAAGATGTATCCCGATACGTCTTCGGGTGGATTGACCACCCAACTAGCGGGGAGAGAGCCCTGACCGTGGACCCAGATTACAACATCTTCGTCCACCCAGACAACAACCTAGATACGCTCCTCTCTCTTTTCCCAGAGGTGCCAGAAGCAGAGCGTACACAGCTTTCTCAACTGATCGCTAGCTCTAGCAACTTCAGATTTGGAGATATCGTTCCTTCTACCGCTACGCTACGCGATAAGCAGTACATGGAAGATAACGGTTGGTTCCCAGCAGAAGAAGAATGAACGCGGTAAAGTACAATAAGGGCGGTAAGCTCAAGATTAGTACAGCCACTAAGTCTGTTCCTGCCCCTGCTGGTTTTCACTGGATGGAGGAGAGAGGACGGTACTTCCTGATGAAAGGGGACTACAAGCCTCACCCTGGGGCCGTTAAAGAAGCGAAGTTTAAACTGGTTAACCATGCCTAAAGTAAAGAGAAGAGACGCCTGTTACACGAAAGTGAAGTCACGCTACAAGGTGTGGCCTTCGGCGTATGCTTCTGGTGCGCTTGCTAAGTGCAGGAAGGTAGGTGCTAAAAATTGGGGGAACAATGGCAGTAAGAAAAAGTAAAGAAGGGGCTGCGCTTAGACGCTGGTTCAAAGAGGACTGGAGGACGCTTTCTGGCGATAAGGACTACTCAAAAGGCGATAGGTCGTTTAGACCTACTAAGCGTATCTCAAAAGACACACCTACTACGGCTAGCGAATTAACAGACTACGAAAAGAAAAAGGGCAGGGAGGAGAAACGAAAGAAAGGGCGTGTAAGCCGCTGGAAACGCTCTTAAATCAAGAAGTTATATATTTGTATTCAAAATAAAGACACATGTCAAAACTTATAAGACAAGGGGATGCGAACCTAGCTTCGTTTGGTCAATTTGGTTACACCCTTTTGGGTACTGGCCAGTCATCCACAGCTGGCAAGACCGTTGTAGCTATCCAATCTCTTGACGACACCACTACGGTTGAAACAACAACAACCGACACATCCCTATGGCCTGACTTCTCGGAAGACATTATTTCTACTGGGGTTACTATTTTTGGTAGCTGGACCTCGGTTACGATTGGCGGAGCCACTGGTCGCGCTATCGTATACTACGCATAATAAGCATACAATTTTAATTTAATGGAAAACGAAAACACACAATCCGTAGAAGGGATGGAGCAAGAGGCTCCCGTTTCTACACCCGAACCGTCGTTTAGCTTCGTCTCTGAAGAAGAAGTAGCGGCGCTCAACAACCCTCAACCAGAAGTCCCAGCTGTTGAAGAACAGCCTACTATGGAGGCTACTGAGGAGGTACAACAAGAAATTACGGAGGAGCCTCAGCCCGATCAGCAAGAGGCTCAACCACAATACGCACCAGAAGAAATCGAAGGGGCAGTGCTCGAATTCCTTAGCGAAAGGCTTGGGAGAAGCATTAGCTCTTTAGACGACCTTCAGGCGCAACAGCAGGAGCAAAGAGAGCTCGACGAGCGAATTTCTGTGATTGCGGATTTTGTCGAAAAGACTGGCCGCGCACCACAGGACTGGTTTATTTACCAGCAGTTGAATCCTTCCGAAATGGATGATATGACTGCTATTCAGGTGCAGATGGCGTCTGACTACCCAAACCTGTCCCAAGAAGAAATCGGATTGTTGGTCTCTAGCAAGTACAAGCTCGACCCAGATCTACACTCAGAAGACGAGGTGAAGCTTTCGCAACTGCAAATGAAGATTGACGCAGAGAATGCGCGTAAGGGTATTGATGATATGCGATTGCAGTATCAAGCCCCAGAACGCCAGGCTCAAGAAGAGCAGACTTCATTGATTGATGACAACTGGGTTTCGAACATGCGGCAGGAGTTGGACGCTATGGATGGGGTTGAATTTGACCTTGGGAATGGCAGCACCTTCACCTTCGGCATGGATGAAAACTACAAGGGTCAGCTCGCTGAGAAAAACACTCGCCTTGACGAGTTTTTCGATTCTTACGTGCGTGAGGATGGCAGTTGGGATTACGACATGCTGAATATGCACAGAGCCGTTATTGACAACGTAGACAAAATCGTTCAGTCTGTTTACAGACAGGGGATGGCGGATGCGCAGAGAACGGTGGTGCAGAATGCGGCTAACGCAACCCCTACGTCTCCTAATCAAGGAAGCGCACCAACAGGACCCGACCCACTGGCGCAACAATTAAGAGAAGCGCTTGGTGTAAACAATAAAGGCGGGTTCGGATTTATCTAAACTTTTAAAAAATAAGAAATTATGGCTATTACAGGACAAGATAGCAGAGCTAATACAGCTACGCTTACTGGAGGGGGCTTGCAAGCTACTCCTCAAAACTATGTCTCGTTGGGAGACTTGATTGACCCAACAAAACCAGACGTTATGGACCTTTACACCGCTACTTATGGTGATCAAGGTATTACTGGATTTTTGGAGTTGACTGGCGCAAAAAAGAACGCTGGAACCTCTGACGAAGTTGAGTGGTTTGAAGAAGGTCGTTTGCATAAAGTTCTTACTACTGAGACTGGTGGTTTGGCAGCTGTTACTGGTGACACTCCAGACTCTGGTGAGCTTCACGTTGGAGCATTTACCGATGGGAATGAGCCGTGTCGATTGAATGATGTTTTGCTCTCTCCAGGAGGACAAAGACTTATCGTAGTTGGTTTTTCCGCCGCAGCCAATGAAGTTCTTGTTCAGCGATTGGATGGAGGTGATGTGCAGCCTGAAGCAGCGACTGGCCTTAAGTTTGCTATTATCGGTAACGCTTATGCCCAGGGAACTGATCAGCCTACCGCTTTCTACCAAAACGGTCTTGCTAGATACAGAAACCCATATATCATCACTAAGGAGATGTACGAGGTGAACGGTTCTCAAGCCACTAACATCGGCTGGTTGAACGTGAACGGTCAGTACTTGTGGTACTTGAAGAACGAAATGGATACTCGTAAGCGATTCATGAATCAGCGCGAAATGATGCTTTTGTTCTCTCAGTCTGTTGTTAACACAAACGGAGGCACATTGAACACTACTGCTGACTTTTCGGTAACTGCTACTGGAGCTTCTACCGACCCAGCCGTAGGTAATGTTACTACGTCAGAAGGTTACTTCCAGGCGGTGGAAAGACGAGGTATTGTTGCTGATGTTTCTGGTGGCGCTCAGGGTACTTTTGCTTCTATGTCTGATATTGATTCTATTATCTTAGAGCTTGACAAAGAAGGTGCTCCTGCTGAATACGCTATGTACCTAGACAGAAAAGCTTCATTGGATATTGATGACATGCTTGCTAACGGTATCGCTACACAGGTGACTGCTGGTTTGGCTGGTCAGTTCGGTGCGTTTAACAACGACGCTGATATGGCTGTACGCCTTGGCTTTAAGTCATTCACTCGTGGTGGTTACACTTTCCACAAGCACGACTGGAAGCTGTTGAACGATCCTACTTTGGCTGGTGCTGCTAAGTACTACAAAGGTGCTATGATTCCAATGTCTCAGGTAGCTGACGCTAAGTCTGGTGTTAAGGCACCAGCTTTGCAGATGAACTACAAAGGCGCTGGAAACTACTCTCGTGAGATGGAGCACTGGGTAGAAGGCGGTGGAGTACTCGGACACGTAACTAGCGGTAAAGACACCGTTAAGTTCAACTACCGTTCTGAGTGCAACCTCGTTACTCGCGCTGCTAACCAGCACGTTGTATTGAAGTAATTAACCTGAACTGACAGAGAAGGCCCTTCGGGGCTTTCTCTTGATGTTCATAATACTTAGAGACATGAAGAAAGGAGTATTTCCAATCATTAAAGATGAAACACACACAACTTCTGCGGCTACTACTTGGGGTAATGACACCACAAAAGAAGTTGGAGTTATTAAAGTCGCAGGAGCTCACGGCGTTACTTTTGATAGCGACAACTATCCAGGAGAGCCAGGAGACTGCGTGTTGATTCAGAATTCACACAGTGTGGCTACTACTGTTACTATCACTCCAGATCCATTTGGCGATGCGGAAGGTGACGCACAAGGTTTGGCGGCTGGCAGTGTTTGTACTGTTCTTTATCACCCAGTACACAAGTGGGTCTTCTTCGGAGGAACTGGAACAATAGGGTAAACCAATAGGTAACTGAGTGGGGAGAATGGCTC
>Ga0181577_10003964_pt1 | contig 11470 bp, 10 predicted proteins | sample 101ome_21_FD_132468 | JGI IMG/M metagenome (GOLD analysis project Ga0181577, IMG submission 132468) | Coastal salt marsh microbial communities from the Groves Creek Marsh, Skidaway Island, Georgia - 101413BT metaG (megahit assembly) | ecosystem: Environmental > Aquatic > Marine > Intertidal...
AGGAACTGGAAAAAGTAGATTCGGAGAATATCTTACAATACATTACCCCACGCGACATTAGGTCTTTTGGGTTAATCCCCGAAATCATCGGGAGATTACCGGTGTTGACTTATATGAACCCTTTGGATAAAGAGACTTTGAGTACCATACTGACCACTCCCAAAAATGCTTTGGTAAAGCAATACATTCAATTGTTTGAAATGGACGGTATTGATTTATCTTTCACCCAAGGAGCATTGGAATTTATTGTAGAAAAAGCCCTGGAATATAAGTTGGGTGCTAGAGGTTTGCGTTCACTTTGTGAAGCGGTGTTGAACGATGCCATGTTTGAATTGCCCGAATCGGACGTCAAGGCCTTGAAGGTCACCAAGAGTTATGCGGAACAAAGACTGGTCAAAATAGAGTTGCTCGCATTGAAAGTTGTTTCCTAAATTAGCTGTTGTTTATTTGAAGCAATTCTTCCATGACATCTCTTTTGTTAGAAAGTCTGGGAACTTTGTGTTGCCCTCCTAGCTTATTTTTTTTGGCCATCCAACTGTAAAAGAGTTTTTTCTTGGCGATATTAAGTTTTGGCATTGCCAAGGTCATGTCCTTATATCTTTTGGCCTCATAGTCAGAATTTTCTTCTTTTAAAAACCGATCCAAAAGTTGGATAAATCCTTGGGTGTCTTGAGGTGGATTTTTAAATTCAATGAGCCATTCATGCCCTCCTTTTTGATTGGTCCCCATAAAAATTGGGCCTGCGGTATAGTCCACAATGTCGAGATTCATCATCTTGGCAGCCTTGCTCAATGCCATTTCTGCATTTTCAATCATCAATTCTTCCCCAAACACATTGATGTGATTTTTTGTCCTGCCTGTAATTTGAATCCGATATGGATTCAAACAGGTAAATTTTACGGTATCCCCAATTTTGTAGCGCCATAACCCAGCATTGGTACTGATAACCATAGCATAATTTTTTCCCAATTCTATTTGACTTAGTGGGAGGATGACTTCAGTTTCATCTCTATGCGACTGATCCATCGGAATAAATTCATAGAAAATGCCGTAATCCAGCATCAACAAAAGCTCATTGGAGTCATTGCGGTCTTGCATTCCAAAAAACCCCTCAGAGGCATTGTAAATCTCAAAAAAGTTAATTGTAGTGCCTTGAAATAATTTTTTAAACTGTTCTCTGTAGGGATGAAAACTGACGCCTCCGTGGAAGTAAACCTCTATCATTGGCCAAACCTCGGTAATGCTTGCTTTTTGTGTTTTTTTCAAAACATTTTGCAGTAAGACCAACATCCAGGAGGGAACACCGGCCAGACTGGTGACTTTTTCCCCCAAGGTTTCTTTCATGATGGCCTCCATTTTGGTTTCCCATTCGGACATTAACGATACTTTTTGGCTGGGTGTACTGCCCAATTCTGCCCAAAAGGGAAGGTTGTCTATAATGATGGCCGACAAATCCCCAAAATAAGTGGCTGTATTTTGATACAATTCACTGCTGCCACCCAGACGCAAACATTTTCCAGCCAAGATTTGGGCTTCCTCATTGTTATTGTAATAAATCGAAAGCATATCTTTCCCGGCTTTGTAATGACAATCCTCCAATGATTCATTGCTGATGGGAATGAATTTGCTTTTGGCATTGGTGGTTCCACTTGATTTGGCAAACCATTTGATCGGGGTGGGCCAAAAGATATTCTGCTCGCCTATTCTACAACGTTCAATTTGATCTACTATATCTTCATAGCCGACTATGGGCACTCGATTTTTAAAATCATCGTAGTGTTTGATTGATCCAAAATCGTTTGATATTCCCACTTCTGTTTTTCTGGCACTGTTGAGAAGGCCATGCAACAATTCCTGTTGTACTTCATTGGGATACTTCATAAACAATTCCATTTGATGAATTCGTTTTTTGAGAAACCAAGAAGCCACGGAATTGAAAAGGGGAATTGGCATAAGAATATATGTATCTTTAAAGACAAAAATATAAACTTTCGTTAACAAATGTTTGAAGGGGTACTAAAGAAAATGATTACGGAGATGGGTAGTCCCATTCGCTATTATCTCAATTTGGAAAATGATTTTTTGGAGATGAACCAATTTTTGGATGAAACCCTGAGCATTTACTTTGCAGGGACGCAATGTCTGAATTGTCATGCTTCAAAACCCATTTTCAGGCAAGGTTTCTGTAAAAATTGTTTTTTTGAAACGCCTTTGACTGGAGATTGGGTGATGCATCCTGAGTTGAGTAGAGCGCATTTGAACGAGGAGGATCGTGATCTAGAATATGAAAAAAAAGTGCAACTGCAACCGCATTGGGTTTATTTGGCTGTGAGCAGTCACCTCAAAGTGGGGGTCACCCGAAAAAGTCAAATCCCAACCCGATGGATCGACCAAGGTGCGCATCAAGCTGTTGGGATTTTGGAGGTTCCTAACCGCTACTTGGCGGGAGTGGGCGAAGTAGCTTTAAAAGAACATTTTTCTGACAAAACCAATTGGCGTAAGATGTTGCAAAACGAGCACGAGGAGGTCGATTGGGACAATGCAATCAATACTGCCATTGACCACCTTCCCAAAGACCTAAAACCCTATCTGATCCGGGAGAACGAAGCTTCCGAGTTACAATTCCCAGTTTTACAATACCCCGAAAAGGTAAAAAGCTTAAATCTTGAAAAAGAAAACAGCTATACTGGTGTATTAAAGGGCATCAAAGGACAATATTTGCTTTTTGAAGATCACACAGTTTATAACATAAGATCCAATGAAGGTACTGTTGTGAAAATATCTATGGGTTAATTTGACCGGTAACAGTTACCTCATCCAAATTTGTTTGACCAGGCTTTAGATTGATTTTCAGTAGGGATGAATTTTCTTGGCTGATATCAAGGGTGGTATTTTGATAACCCAAATAGGAAACAATGACAGAAGAAGTTCCTTTGGGAAGGGTCAAAGAAAAAAATCCATAGGCATTGGTAGTGGTGAAATGTGTTTTTGTTGAGTCATATATATTGGCTGCAATCAGGACTTCACCACTTTGCTCATCAAAAACATGGCCACTTACGATCAGTTCTTCCGACGTATTTTGACCAGAAAGAGGAAGACTAAAAAAAAACATTAGGGCGAATAACCTAAGTATTGAGGAAGTGTTGGTCATTGATTTGGTATTTGGGACAAAACAATTTACAACAATTTAAAAATAACCCAGTCAGGCTTCTAATGGAGGCTAATTTGCGGTTTTTGTGGATTGACTCAAGAGCTGATTCATCGTTTTTAGCTCCTCAGGTTTGAGATACCGCCACTTTCCGATCTTTACATCCAGTTTTACATTCATGATACGAACTCTTTTGAGTTCGGTCACCCGATAGTCCAAGTACTCGCACATTCTGCGGATCTGTCGATTCAGGCCTTGGGTTAAAATAATTCTGAATTGGTTTTTGTGGGTTTGTTTTACAAAGCACTTTTTGGTAACGGTATCCAATATGGGAACCCCATTCGCCATTTTATTAACAAAATCTTTGGTGATGGGTTTGTTGACTGTAACAATATATTCTTTTTCGTGATTGTTCCGTGCCCGAAGAATCTTGTTAACAATATCTCCGTCATTGGTCAAGAAAATGAGACCTTCACTGGGTTTATCCAACCTACCGATGGGAAAAATTCTTTTAGGATAATTGATATAATCAATGATGTTGTCTTTTTCCACTCGCGTATCGGTAGTGCAAACGATGCCTTTGGGTTTGTTAAAGGCCAGATAAACGTTTTTATTTTGAGAGGAATTGAGCACGACTCCGTTTACAGTGATTTTGTCCTCCGGACTAACTTTAACACCCATTTCCGCTCTTTTTCCATTGACCAATACCCTACCAGCAGCAACCAATTTATCGGCTTCCCTTCGGGAACAGTAGCCTATTTCGCTTAGGTATTTATTGATGCGGGTTAGGTCGTTTTGTTCCATATTTATAACTTGATTTCCTCCCCGACTTTCAAATCAAATTTTTTTCTGAACATCCAAACGAATAAATAGAGGAGTGGGGTGTCCAATGCAGCCACGATTACTTTAAAAACAAATCCAGATAAGACCAGTCCAAAAAACAAATTCCATGGTAAAATTCCAAAAAGAGATAGCAACAATACGACAGAAAAGGTGTCCAAAAACTGAGAGGCAAAAGTAGAAAAGTTGTTTCGCAACCAGAGCATTTTTCCTTGGGTCAATTTTTTCCAAAAGTGATAAATTCTGATGTCGACAAACTGTGCAAGCAGATAGGCAATCATGGAGGCCAAAACCGCCAATGGGGATAGGGAAAATACTTGCGTAAAAGTGGCATCATCAACGGGAGAGCTTTCCATGGCTGGAACAGCGTCGGCCATTAGTAATATTCCCATGGAAAAGAATGAGGCAAATATTCCAGCGGTCACCACTCTGTTGGCAGATTTTTTTCCATAGATTTCAGATATTAAATCTGTAATTAGAAAAGTAAGCGGGTAGGGTAAAATTCCCACCGAGAGCTCAAACAATCGACTACCAAATATTTCACCCTCGAAGGGATACCAGTAGAAAAATTTTTGAAAAATAAGGTTTGACACCACCAATGAGGTAATGAATAAAGCAGCGAGATACAAATATATCTTGGCAGCTAAGGGCCCTTGTGATGGTTTCATTTATTCCATTTTTATCGAATAGGGAATTCTGGTTTGGATTCCCTCCAACTGGCTAAGTTCGATAAATTCAGAGGCGTATTTTTCTATGGGGTTTTGGAAATATTTCGTTTTGACTTTGGTGAAGGCATCCAAAAACATGCGTTCAAACTCATCTTCGTATTTGGGGTAAGTGACCAGGTTGTATTGCTCTAAGTTGGCGAGTCTTGCTGCTGCTGAAATGGCTTCTTGCAAGCCTCCAAGGGCATCTACCAATCCAACTGAAATGGCATCTTTTCCCGACCAGACACGACCTTGGGCGATTTCCTCAACGACTTCCATGTCGAGGGATCTTCCTTCTGCTACTCGAGACTTGAACGTATGATATACTTTTTCTATTGCGTTTATGGTGCTTTTTTCAAATCCCCTGCCCATGGGTTCAAAGACACTGTATCCCATAGCATTTTCGTGGGTGCTTACCTGCTCCGCATTGATTCCAATTTTATCGGCCATACCGCTGATGTTTGGAAAAGCAGCAAGAACTCCAATGGATCCTGTGATGGTCATGGGGTCGGCAAAAATTCTATCGGCCAAGCAGGCGATATAATACCCTCCGGAGGCAGCAACGTTACCCATTGATACGACCAAAGTTTTTTTACCTTTTAGGGTTCTGGAGGCGTTGAGTATGATTTCCGAGGTCAAAGCATCCCCGCCAGGAGAGTCGATCCGCAAAACCACTGCTTGGATCATATCACTGTCCAAAATTTCCTGAAAAGCATTGTTGATGGCTTCTTTTCCAATAATGTCCTCACTGCCTTCGGTATAAAGGATGGGACCTTGAGCATAAACCACTGCGATTCGGTCGGAGATTTCCTTGTCGTACTCTTGAATACGAACATCCATTTTTTTATAATTGGTGGTATTGATATCTTCTTTTTGATCAATTGCAAGCGCTGCTTTGATTTTGTCTTCAAAATCGGCTTCATAAACCACTCCATCGATAACACCTTGGGCGAGCGCCTCCTTTGCATCACCAATGATCAGATCATCGGCCAATGCATCAAGGGTTTCGGCTGCAATGCCCCTGCTTTCCGCAACCTCGTCCCGAAGGGTAGTCCAAACGGCATCCAACAATCCTTGGATTTGAGTCCGATTTTCCTCACTCATATGATCTTGCAAATAAGGCTCTACAGCACTTTTGTATTTCCCGTGGCGAATCACCTCCATTTTAACGCCGTATTGGTTTTGGAAATCTTCGTAATACAACACTTCTGAGGAGAGGCCTTTGAGTTCCATTACCCCCATGGGATTCATAAACACGCTATCAGCGACAGAGCTCAAATAATAGCCCTTTTGAGACATATAATCTGCATAAGCATAGATGAACTTGCCACTGGTTTTAAAGTCTTTTAGGGCATTCCTAATTTCCCGTGCTTGTGCCCAACCAGAGTTGATCAGGCCTGAATGCATTTTTATTCCTTTGATTTTATCTTCTTTTTTGGCCTTGTTGATGCTACCGAGAATTTTGTCAAGCCCTGCTACGCCAGCGCCAAAATCTGAAAAACTTTCAAAGGGATTGAAATCGGGGCTTCGGTCCATGATATTAGTGTCGAGATCCAACTCCAACACACTGTTTTCTTTAATCCAAGTTCCTTCTTTTTTTTCAAAATTAACAGAGGTAGCAATGGCAGCAATACCCATAAAAAAGAAGAGGGTAACCAGTCCCAATGCAACAAAGGATCCCAATAAGGAAGCCAGAAAGCTTTTAAAAAATTTCATTGTAGCTGATTTTGATTTCAAAGATAGGGTTTGTTGAATTGTTTTACGAAATTTAGCTGGAATATTCAAAATGAACAAGGCATACATTTCACTGGGATCCAACGAGGGTCAAAAGCTTGAAAACCTTCAACAAGCGGTACTTAAAGTCCAAAAAGAAATTGGAATTCTTACGGAGCTGTCTTCCCTATATCAAACCCCAGCTTGGGGATTTGAGGGGCCAGATTTTCTCAATGCTTGTATCGGGATAAAAACGAGGCATGCTCCCAATAAGGTGCTAGAAAAACTCCTTGGAATTGAAAGAGAAATGGGAAGGTTTAGGCATTCCCAATCGGGTTATAGCTCTCGAAACATTGATTTGGATTTACTTTTTTATAGCGATGAAGTTATTGAAAACGAGGCTTTGACTTTACCCCACCCAAGGTTGGAGTTGCGAAATTTTATTCTGCATCCTATGTCTGAAATAGCTCCTGATTTTATCCACCCCAGATTGGGGATGAACATGGTTGAATTGTCCACCCAATGTTTGGATACTTCCCAACCCATTCAGCTCCCCCTAGCCCAATGGTCTCCTGATCTTTTTACTGAGCACGAATTATTGGTTTTTGAAGGCAATATCGGTGTGGGAAAAACCGTACTTACGCAGAAAATAGGACAACATTACCATGTGCCACAATTGTTGGAAAATTTCAATCAAAACCCCTACTTAGAAAAATTTTACCAACAGCCTGAGCGTTACGCCCTTGCTCTGGAAAGTTATTTTTTGGAAGATCGATTCCGGCAGTTTGGGGAATTTTATTCAGTTAAAGGCCCAACCAAAAAGGCAGTGACCGATCATTCCCTGTACCGCTCTTTGATTTTTGCTAAAATCAACCTCAGCTCGGGTGATTTTAAAAATTTTAAAGAAAAATTTAAGCAATTATCAAGTGCATTTTATTTTCAACAGAAAGTCATTCTTTTGAATCGATCTTTGGAGGTTTTAATGGAACAGATCCAAAATAGAGGCAGGGTATATGAACAAAAAATAAGTTTGAATTACCTTAAAAGAATTGAAGATCGTTACGTAACATTCATTCAAGAGGAAACCTCAGTTCCTTTCCATAAAATTGACTTGAAAGGTTTGGATTTTGTCAATGACGAAAGTGCTTATCAAATTGTACTACAACGCATCAAAGCCTTTTGAACTTTTGATAGAAATCCCATATCACTACCCCTGAGGCAACGGAGATGTTTAGGGAGTGTTTGGTGCCCTCCTGAGGAATTTCGATTACCCCATCACAGCGATCTACAACGGTTTGGGAGACCCCTTTGACTTCGTTTCCCAAGATCAAAGCGTATTTGGATTTTTTTGAGGGCTCAAAATCCATCAGTGAGCTACTGCTCTCCGTTTGTTCCACTGCAAAGACGCTGATTTTTTCATTTTGAAGTTGATTTACGACCTCAATTGCTTTGGGGTGATACTCCCAGTCAACCGATTCTGTAGCCCCGAGGGCGGTTTTGTGAATGTCTTTGTGGGGCGGTGTAGCGGTGATGCCACAGAGGTAAATTTTTTCGATTAAAAACGCATCTGCTGTTCTGAAAACAGAACCGATATTATTGAGACTGCGAACATCGTCCAAGATCAAAATCAATGGTATTTTGGGTGCCTTTTTATACTCCGATACAGTTTTGCGATTCAGTTCGCTGATTTTCAATTTTCGCATGCAATAAAATTAGTAAATTAAGTGGGGTAAAGGCTTGTTAACAATTTTTTAAAACCGAATTCTTACAGGAGTTTTTTAATAATTACATTCGTAAAAACCCTATCTGTGGCCCGATCGATTAAGGAAACCCCTTTAATGAAACAGTATAACCAGATCAAGGCAAAGTATCCGGATGCTTTGTTGTTGTTTCGCGTGGGGGATTTTTATGAGACATTTGGTGCTGATGCGGTGAGGGCTGCCAAGATTTTGGGAATCATTTTGACCAAAAGAGGAGCAGGGAGTACCAGCGAAACTGAGTTGGCTGGATTTCCACACCACTCGCTGAACACTTATTTGCCCAAACTGGTTCGGGCGGGTTGTAGGGTGGCCATTTGTGATCAGTTGGAGGATCCCAAAATGACAAAAAAAATTGTCAAAAGAGGGGTCACGGAATTGGTTACGCCAGGTGTATCACTCAATGACGAGTTTTTAGAGCAAAAAAAGAATAATTTCCTGGCGGCAGTTTATTTTGGTAAATCTAAAACTGGGGTTTCTTTTTTGGACATCTCCACTGGAGATTTTTGGGTTTCTGAGGGCAATACCCTTCAGATGGAGCAGTTGATACAGAATTTTGCTCCTGCTGAGGTTTTGGTGGCCAAACCCTCTAAAAAAACTTTTGCCGACCAGGTGGGGGGAGCTTTCAATGTTTTTTATCTGGAGGATTGGATTTTTGAAATCAGCTACGCCAAAGAACAATTGACCGCTCATTTTAAGACCCTTGGACTTAAAGGTTTTGGAATTGAAAATATGGAAATGGGCTTGGTAGCTGCTGGAGCCATTTTACACTACCTAAAGGAGGCACATCACAATCAAATTCCACACATCACCTCCATCAGGAGAATTCATGAGGAGGAATACGTTTGGATGGATCGTTTTACCATGCGGAATTTGGAGTTGTTTCAGTCTAACAGTCCCAATGGGGTTGCTTTGATCGATGTTTTGGATCAAACCCTAACCGCTATGGGAGGCAGAATGCTCAAACACGATTTGGCTTTTCCTGAAAGGCGATTGAGTGTCATAGAGGAGCGCTTGGATTTTGTTGCCGCTTTGGTTCAAGATACCGATGCCTACGACCATGTCTCCGCTCACCTCAATGCTATGGTAGATGTGGAAAGGATTGTTGCTAAAATAGCCACCCAAAAAATCAGTCCTCGCGCTTTGGTTCAATTGGGTAAATCTTTGGAAGAAATGGATCAGATCAAAAAATACCTATCTGATCACACCAGTGAAGTATTAAAGCAGCGTGCCGAAGGTTTTATAGAAAACAAAGCAATTATAAGTTTGATCCAATCCACTTTACAAGCGGATGCACCCGTTTTATTGACCAAAGGGGAAGTCATTGCCGATGGGGTAAACTCCGAGTTGGACGAACTGAGGGGGCTTTTGCGTTCCGGTAAAGATCATTTGGATAAGATGCTGGAAAGGGAAAGCGAACGCACCCAAATCCCCTCCCTAAAAATTGCTTTTAATAATGTGTTTGGTTATTATATAGAGGTCAGAAATACCCATAAAGAAAAGGTGCCAGAGGAGTGGATCAGAAAACAAACCTTGGTCAGCGCAGAACGATACATTACGGAAGAGTTAAAGGAGTATGAGACCAAGATATTGGGGGCAGAGGAAAAGATCAAATCCATTGAAAGCCGATTGTATATGGATTTGTTGACAGTCTTACAAAGCCATATTGAGCCCTTGAAAGTCAATGCCCGTCGGGTGGCACGATTGGATGTATTGTGGTGTTTTTCCGCCTTGGCCATCAAGCACAATTATACCCGACCAGAATTTTCGGACCAAACCATTTTGGAAGTCAAATCGGGGAGACACCCTGTGATTGAACACCAATTGCCTGCTGGAACTCCTTTTATTGCCAACGATTTACTACTTGATCCTGAGACCCAACAAATCATTATGATCACAGGGCCAAATATGTCGGGTAAGTCGGCCATACTCCGACAAACGGCCTTGCTGGTTTTGATGGCACAAATGGGCAGTTTTGTTCCCGCTGCCTCCTTCAAAACGGGGGTGATGGACAAGATCTTTACCCGTGTGGGGGCCAGCGATAATATCTCTATGGGAGAATCGACCTTTATGGTGGAGATGAACGAAACGGCCTCGATCTTGAATAATATTACCGAGAACAGTTTGGTGTTGTTGGATGAAATCGGCAGGGGCACCAGCACGTATGATGGGATTTCCATTGCTTGGGCAATTGCGGAATTTTTACATGAACACCCCTCCAAAGCCAAGGTTTTATTTGCGACCCACTACCATGAGTTGAACGAAATGACCCATGACTTTCCTCGGATCAAGAACTTTAACGTATCGGTAAAGGAGTTGGAGGATAAAGTTTTGTTTTTACGAAAATTGGTTCCCGGCGGGAGTGCTCATAGTTTTGGAATACATGTGGCCAAGATGGCAGGTATGCCCGAATTTGTGGTCCGGAGAGCGAGTCAGAAACTCAAAGGATTGGAAAAATCGCATACCGTGGAAACCAATGCCGAAAGTCTGAAAGTGGGTAAAGACGAGATGCAATTGAGTTTTTTCAATCTGGATGACCCACTACTGGAAACCCTTCGAGATGAAATCAAAGATTTGGACATTGATACCCTCACCCCTTTAGAGGCTTTGATGAAGCTCAATGAAATCAAAAGACAATTAAAATAGGCCTTAAGTTTCCGATCTTCTCAGACGTTCCATTTCTTTTTCAACGGAAAAAACACCTCCTGATTTGATGCTGATGTAGTGAGAGAGAATTCCTACACCCCAGCCTAGGGCCGCAAAATAAGCCCAGTTGAGGTGGCCATTATCCAGGTAATCAATTCCAAAAAGCCCTGATATGACAAGGACATAGGTGAACAGGTGACGTTTAAAACTTACAATTTCTTCGGCTTTAGCGCGTAATTCTTTTTCTGTCATGGTTATAAGATTTTGTATAGGATTCAGAAAGTTAAAAAAAATTTAGAGTAGAAATGTACGATTTTACTATTTTTGCTGTCCACTCATGGGGGAGCCTATTAAGTTAAACGATCCGCCACAGGCGGATGAGGTTCACTCAGAGTTTTTGAAATAGTAATGCGAAAGTAGCTCAGGGGTAGAGCATCACCTTGCCAAGGTGAGGGTCGCGGGTTCAAATCCCGTCTTTCGCTCTTTTTTTATTTAAGTTCGGCTCGGATGGTGGAATTGGTAGACACGTTGGACTTAAAATCCAATGACCATTGCGGTCGTGCGGGTTCAAGTCCCGCTCCGAGTACTTAAATAATCCGTAACTAAATGTTTTTTATTAAGTTGCGGATTTTTTTATTCCTTTTTGGCAACATATTGGC
>Ga0181577_10003968_pt1 | contig 11467 bp, 20 predicted proteins | sample 101ome_21_FD_132468 | JGI IMG/M metagenome (GOLD analysis project Ga0181577, IMG submission 132468) | Coastal salt marsh microbial communities from the Groves Creek Marsh, Skidaway Island, Georgia - 101413BT metaG (megahit assembly) | ecosystem: Environmental > Aquatic > Marine > Intertidal...
AGAGCAAAACAATGGAGACATTGTATTTGTAGCAACTACAGTCGGTGACTATAAAGTTATGGCTGAAGATATGCAAGAACTCAAAAGATATATCAAACAGTTGGGAGAAGTTGTAATCTATTATAGAGATGTAACTATGCCTAATGGCGAAAAAGGTGTAGGTGTAGGAATACAAAAACCTGAAGCTGTGTCTGATATTCGTGGATAAATTTTTCAATTAATCGTTTACAAATCGCAAGATTTGTGGTATAATATATATTATTATGAATGCAACAACTACAATAAATGTAACAAAGCGTGACGGAAGTGTTCAGTCATTTGATTTAGAAAAAGTACATAGAGTTTTAGAATGGGCAGTTGAAGATATAAGTGGAGTCTCTATGTCAGAGATAGAACTTAAATCTAATATACAGCTCTATGATAAAATTCCTGCTTATGATATACATGAATTACTCATCAAATCAGCCGCTGAACTTATATCAGATCATACACCAAACTATCAATTCGTAGCAGCAAGACTTATAAGTTATAAGTTACGTAAAGAAGTGTATGGTGATTATCAACCTTGGTCACTATTAGAAATAATCAAAAAAAATGTTGAACGTGGAGTATATGATAAAGATATACTTGAAAAATATACTGAAGACGAAATAAACGAATTAAATGACTATATCAAACATGATAGAGATGATAGCTTTACTTATGCTGGTATGGAACAATTTCGTGGTAAGTATTTAGTTCAAGATAGAAGAACAAAAGAAATATACGAAACTCCTCAAATATTATATATGATGATTGCTGCAACGTTGTTTGCAAAGTACACAAATGATAGACTAAAATATGTCAAGGAGTATTACGATGCGATATCGCAATTTTATATATCGTTACCGACGCCGATTATGGCGGGAGTCAGAACACCAACCCGTCAATTTTCGTCTTGCGTACTTATTGAGTCTGGGGATAGCTTGGACTCTATCAATGCTACTAGCACTAGTATTGTTAAGTACATAAGTAAAAAAGCAGGTATTGGAATCGGTGCAGGTTCAATTAGAGCATTAGGTGCAAAAATAGGAGATGGTTCAGTTGTTCATACTGGTCTTATACCATTTCTAAAATATTTTCAATCAGCTGTAAAATCATGTTCTCAAGGTGGAGTACGTGGTGGAGCAGCTACAGTTTATTTACCCGTATGGCATTATGAATTCGAAGATCTTGTAGTACTTAAAAATAATAAAGGTACTGAAGAAACAAGAGTTCGTCACATGGATTATGCATTTCAATTCAATAAACTCATGTATGAAAGACTTCTTACTGGTGGAAACATCACTTTCTTCGATCCAAACGATACACCAGGATTATATGATGCTTTCTTTGCTGATCAAGATAAGTTTAAAGAACTATATGAAAAGTACGAAAGAGCTCATAGTGTTAGAAAGAAATCATTACCAGCACTTGAAGTATTTCAACAATTCTTAACTGAAAGAAAAGATACAGGTAGAATATATCTTATGAATGTTGATCATGCAAATGAACATGGCGCATTTGATCCAGAAGTTGCTCCAATACGCATGAGTAATTTATGTTGTGAGATTGATTTACCTACAAAACCACTAAATAGTTACGATGATAGAGAAGGAGAAATATCTCTTTGTACTCTATCAGCAATCAATTGGGGACTTATAAATGAACCATCTGAATTTGAAAAATACTGTGATCTTTCTGTCCGTGCTCTTGATGAGTTACTTGACTATCAAGGGTATCCAGTCGCCGCTGCTGAAAGAGGTACGATGGGCAGAAGGCCTCTTGGTATTGGGATTATAAACTTAGCATATTTCCTTGCAAAAAGAGGACTTAAATATGATGAATCAGCATATAAGATTGTTGATGAGTATGCTGAAGCATGGTCATATTATTTAATAAAAAGTTCAGCAAACCTTGCAGTTGAAAAAGGAAAATTGATATATAATAATGATACGAAGTACTCTAAAGGAATACTTCCGATCGATACTTATAAAGAGGCGATAGATACATTAGTAGCGAATAGAGAACGCTTACCGTGGAAAGAGTTAAGAAAACAACTCAGAGATACAGGTATCAGAAACTCTACGTTAATGGCATTGATGCCTGCTGAAACAAGCGCCCAAATTAGTAACAGTACGAATGGTATTGAACCACCAAGAGCTTTGGTATCGTACAAACAGAGTAAAGATGGAGTGATGGCTCAAGTTGTACCTGGTTATCATCATCTTAAAAATAAATACGATCTCTTATGGGATCAAAAAACACCAGAAGGATATTTGGCAATATGCGGAATCTTACAAAAGTATATCGACCAAGGAATATCTGTAAATACATCTTATAATCCAGAACACTTTGAAGATAACAAGGTGCCTATGTCTGTGATGGTTAAAGATTTGGTGACAGCTTATAAGTATGGATTAAAACAATTATATTATTTTAATACGTTTGATGGTGCTGGAGAATTAAAAGAAGATGAACATCATACGTATGATAGTGGTACAACCACAATAGTAGATGATGAGGACTGTGAATCTTGCAAGATTTAAGAGAAAAGATAGAATTAAGAATGCAAATCCTTGAACAAATGATGAATAGGAATATGCATATTAAAGATCCTGAAACAGTATTACAATTTTTTGATAGACTTAATTATTGTTGGAGTGTCCTAAACGAAGAAGATAGAGACTTTATACATGGAGCGCAATTTGCTCTAGAAGAACAAATGGAATGGAATATAGATGGGAATACTGACCAAGAATAAAAAATCACATTTAGAACGTAATATGTTTTTTGATGAGAGTGTAGACATCGCAAGGTACGATCAAGTTAAATACCCTCAAATAGAAAAGATTACAGATAAACAATTAGGTTTCTTTTGGAGACCTGAAGAAGTTGATGTGTCTAAAGACAAGAAGGACTTCCATGAACTCACAGAACATGAACAACATATATTCACGTCTAATCTCAAAAGGCAAATACTATTGGACTCTGTTCAAGGTAGGGCCCCGAACATTGCTTTCTTACCTATATGTTCGTTACCCGAAATTGAAAACTGGATTGAAACATGGTCATTTTTTGAGACAATTCATTCTCGGTCTTATACTCATATTATACGTAACATATATGCTGATCCTAGTAAAGTCTTTGACGAACTCTTAGATGTAAAAGAAATATTAGAATGCGGTAACGATATTGCATATTACTATGATGATTTAATCAATAATAATAACGGACCAACAAATAAAAAAGAACATAAAAGATCTTTATACATGTGTTTGTTAAGTGCGAACGCTCTGGAAGGTATACGTTTTTACGTGTCTTTCGCCTGCAGCTGGGCGTTTGCCGAATTAAAAAAGATGGAAGGTAATGCAAAGATAATTAAATTTATTGCAAGAGATGAGAATACACATTTAGCTGGTACAACAGTAATGTTAAAAAGACTATTAGAAGAAGATCCTCAAATGCAGAAGATTGCAAAAGAACAAGAACAAGAAGCAATAAATTTATTTACAAATGTAATAGAACAAGAAAAGGCATGGGCAGAATATCTCTTTAGAGATGGTTCAATGATTGGTTTAAATGAATCAATATTAAAAGACTATGTGGAATGGATTGGTTGTAAACGAATGAGAGCAATTGGTCTTCCATGTCCATACACAGTTCCTCAGATGAATCCACTGCCTTGGACGGAAAAGTGGATATCTGGAGGAAACGTACAGGTTGCACCACAAGAAACTGAAATAAGTAGTTATGTGGTTGGTGGAGTAAAACAAGACGTAGATGATAATACTCTTAAAGGTTTAAGCTTGTGAAGGAAGAAAAGATTCTACAAGTTGTTAACCTATCTCCATCAGAAGCATGGGTTGAAAAATTACATGATGTACATCCAATGAAACAAGTTGCGGTAGCTTCTGTAATACAAATTTGTGTATTTGGATTTATGTTATTAATGTTTAAAATTATAGGATTATGGACGGGGTAATATTAATAGCAATAATGATACCAAGTATTGTTGCCTTATTTACATTCTTAGTAAATTTAAATGAAGACAATGGTACTAAAGGTATCGAAAAGAAACCTTATTATGGCAAATATTCAGGTAAGGTTTATACTGCAAAAAAAGACAGGGAGAAATATTTAGTATGATAGAGATATACGGAAAAGATAATTGCCCATATTGCGATATGGCAAAAAACTTATGCGAACAAAAAGGACTCGATTACGAATATAAGCAACTAGGAACTGATTTTGATAGAGATGAAATGCTATCAACATTTCCAGGAGCAAGAACATTTCCACAAATTATTTTAGATGGTCAAAAGATTGGTGGATATACTGAATTAAAAGAGTTGACTAGCGTAGAGTTATGATATTAGAATGCGAATATTGTTATTCACGTATTGTAATAAAACCAGATGATAGAGAACTTAAAATAAATTTCTGTCCTCATTGTGGTGAACCTACTGATGATGATGCTGACGAGTTAGATTTTAATGAATGATTGGATATATCAAGGATTAAAGTTTACTCCTGATGAACCTTTTACTTACGAAAGATATGGAAATGAATGGTATGGGTTTGTCTATTGTATTACTCATAGAGGAACTAATCGAAAATATATCGGAAAGAAGTTCTTCTGGTCTAAAAAAACTTTACCTATAACAAAAACTCGTAAAAGAAGAAAAATCACTTATGTTGAATCAGATTGGAGAACCTACTATGGCTCTAATAAACATCTGAATGAAGAATTAGAACAACACGGAAAAGAATTCTATCATAGAGAAATACTACATCTCTGTAAAACTAAAGGAGAATGCGCCTATATGGAAACAAAAGAACAGTTTGATCGAGAAGTTCTTTTGAAAGACGAATACTACAATGGAATTATTAATTGTAGAATAGGTGCAAAAAGTTTAAAAAACTTGTTTACAAATGACTAAAAGTATGGTATAATATATACTAACATGGCAAAAATACTAAAGTTTCCTACACGTAAGGAACTCGAAGAAAAAGAATCGATTAAAACACTTGATAATTACAGTGATAATTGTATAGATGGCGCGCACTTTTTACTCGAAGTCCTTGAGGAATTTATCAATACCGGTCAGGTACATCCAGATTTCTTAGATATGAATTTTAGAGACGAGACAGTACAAGAGTCTCGAGATATGTTTGTTGTTGTTAATATGATAAATGCAATGTTTCAAAGATACTATGGTATGCCTCATCGTTTACATAGAGAGATGGACAGATCTTATATTGCCGTAAAAAAATTGATTGAGCTCAATGAAAAAGCTCAAGAAGAACTCGATGATTTCGATATAATATTTACTCCGGAGGAGCCTGATGATACTGATTGATTATAGCCAAATTGCTATTAGTAATATAATTGTACAAAAATTAAATGATGAAGATATGATAAGACATATGATACTGAATAGTATACGTATGTACAATAAGAGATATCGTGAACAATATGGCCAATTGGTTATATGTGCAGATGGTATGAATACATGGAGAAAAGAATTCTATCCATTCTACAAAGCAAGTCGTAAGAAGAATCGTGATGAATCAAGTCAAGATTGGACTGAAATCTTTAGAATTCTACATCTTGTAAGAGATGAAATAAGAGACTATTTGCCATATAAAGTATTACATCTTGAAGGAGTAGAAGCAGATGATATTATTGGTACACTTACTATGCAAACACAAGAGTTTGGTATGGATGAACCAGTTATGATTGTATCCTCAGATAAAGACTTTATTCAACTACAAAAATTTAAAAATGTAAAACAATTCAGTCCAATACAAAAGAAGCTTGTGACTGATGACAATCCAAGAACATACTTATTTAATCATGTTATGAGAGGAGATAGTGGTGATGGTATACCTAATGTTCTCTCAGCTGATGATACATTTGTATCTGAAAAGAATCAAAGTCCATTACGTCAAACTAAAATTAATGAATGGTTAGAGAGTGCAGATAACCTAAGAGAAGTAATGGATGAAGATACATATAGGAATTATCAAAGGAATAAAAAACTTATAGATTTAACTGATATTCCTGAAGATGTACAACAAACTATTATAAATAATTTTAATGGGCAAGCAAAAACGCCAAATATGAAAGTACTAAATTATTTAATAAAGAAAAGATGTAACAATTTGATTGAAGTCGTGGAGGAATTTTACAATGGCTAAAAAATTATTAACTGAAGTTTTATCAGAAGCTTCAAAACTTAAAACCAAACCAGAACGAGTCTCGTTTCTGCAGAAAAATAGATCACCAGCACTTATGGATATACTCAGAGTAGCATACGATGATGATATCGTATCAATGTTACCAAAGGGTGCACCTACATATCGTAAAGATGATGCTCCAGCTGGTCATGAATTTACAACATTACATAGAACACATAGAAGATTTAAATACTTCTTTAAAGGTCCTGTAGCGCAACAAACACCAGCATTACGAAGAGAAGGAATGTTTTTAAGCCTATTAGAATCTTTAAATGGAGATGAAGCTGAATTGCTCGTAGCGGCGAAAGATAAGTCGCTAAAATATAAAGGTATCACGAAAAAATTGATTCAAGATACCTTTCCTAATTTGATTAAAAAGTAAGGAGGTGATCAACATCTATACTTATATTATGATAATATTAAAATTAATTAACAACATTTGGAGAATGCCTATGAGTTTTATTCAAATTGAAAGACTGAAGAAAGATATTTCTGAAGCACAATATTATCAAAAAAGATTAATTAAAAAAGGGAAGCATGTATTAGCTTATAAAATGGGTAAAAAGATTGATTACATGTCTCACATGTTGAATGACATAAAAGCAGTTTAGGAGGAACAGGCCGAGAGGCCGTATACGGCCTCTCATTTTACATTATGAATTTGTTTATATTAGATAATGATCCAGTGAAAGCAGCGCAAATGCAATGCGATATTCACGTTAATAAAATGATTGTTGAGTCAGGTCAAATGCTCTCAACAGTTCATCGAATGCTTGATGGCGCGATGGAAAGAAGACTCTCTAAGTCAGGTAAAGTAAGAGTACAATACTGGAAACTTAATGATGAGAGAGAAGATATACTTTACAAAGCATGTCATTTTAATCATCCATGTACTATATGGTCAAGAGAAAGCGATGCAAACTATCAATGGCATTATGAACATTTTATTGCTCTTTGTAAAGAAAAAGAATATCGTACAGGAAAGGTACATTTGACTTATACAAAATTACATGAAGTACTTAAAACTCCACCAAAAAATATTCCTATAGGTTCAATGACACCATTTAAACTTGCAATGAAGAGTAATCCAGAATGTATCTTTGAAGATGCAGTACAATCTTATCGAGCATTCTATCAAACAAAACAACATAGATTTAAAATGAATTGGACAAAACGTAACGTACCAGAGTGGTTTGTATATGCCTAGTTATAAATTTTTAGAACATAGATATACCTTTAAAGGAAACTTTGCTTATGCAGCTGACTGTATACGACATTCATTAGATATGCTAGGTTATACAGAATCAGAAACTGAAGAAGCAGATCTCTACATTTTCAATCATACATGTAGAGATTTAGAACCTGATATGCCAGAGAATTCTATTATCTTTAAACCAACAGCTCCAACCAGTAAACATTTTCAAATATGTGATTTAGGATATGCAAATTCTTCTGATATTACTTTTGAAGAACCAATGTATGAATGGAAAAAGGTTCATGATTATGAATGGAATGAAGTACAAGATTTAATACAAAGAAGAGCAAATAAGTGGGATGATTCCATTATGCTCAAATGGCCTGATGCAGAAAATGTAAAAGAAGATCATATATTAATCATAGGTCAAATGCCAGAAGATGAAACAGTAATGGGATTTGGTTTTGGTGATCATTGGAAAAAGATGTGTATGATTGTCGACAAATTAAACGATAGAGATAATCTTGTTATTAAATTACATCCAAGAATACGTAAAGCATCACATCGTATACGAGATATAAATAAACAAATAGAAATTTGGAAAGAAGCTGGTCATCAAGTATTTAGTGGATATGAATCAATTCATAGCGTATTACCACATACAAGAGTAGCAATTACAGAAAATAGTACTGCTGGAATAGAATGTATGATGCATGATGTACCTATTATTTCTTATGGATATCCAGACTATCATTGGATTACAAAAGATTTAAGAATTCTTACAAGACTTAATAAACATGTAGATGATTTATCTTGGTGGAATATATCTAATAGTAGAAAGTTTTTATTATGGTATATGTTTGAATACTTATGCTATGATATACCATCAACAATGAAAAGATTAGAGGAATTAATATAATGCCAATATATGAATTTATGAATGAAAATACTGGTGAAGTTGAAGAACATATAATGAAACATTCAGAACAAGAACAGTTTCTTAAAGACAATCCACATTTAAAACGAGGTATATACACTGCACCAGGAATAGATTTTGATGGTGGTAAAGGAATGCTTCAAAGAGCTGGCGATGGTTGGAAAGAAGTTCAAGATCGTATTAAAGGTGGTATGCCTCCAAGATTGCGTGATAATATCAAGACTAAATAATGCAAAGACCAAGTAGACTTAGAAAAGAACATTTAAGAAAATTAGAACCTTTAACCAAGAATCAAGAGATTGTATTTGATTCATATGATAAAGGTAATCATCTTATATTGTCTGGTTCCGCTGGTACTGGTAAAACATTTCTTGCAACTTATTTAGGTTTATCATCAGTACTTGGAGATGAAAGACAAGATAAAGTTGTAATCGTAAGATCAGCATTACCAACAAGAGACATGGGATTTCTTCCTGGTGAAAAGGAAGAGAAAGAAGCAGCATATATGGACCCATATATTTCTATTGTGAATGAACTCTTTCAAGATAAAGAAGCTTGGAAAAAGATGGTTCAATTTAAACATGTTGAGTTTCTTACCACATCTTTTATCAGAGGTATTACAATACAAGATGCAGTTGTCATAGTTGATGAAGCTCAAAACTGTAACTTTCATGAACTTTGTAGTATTATAACAAGACTTGGAGAAAATTGTAGATTCATATTGTGCGGAGATTATTATCAAAGCGATTTCGTAAAGCAAAATGAAAAAAGTGGTTTATATTCATTTATAAATATCATTAATAATATGAAATACTTTGATCATATTGAGTTTGAGTGGAGTGATATTGTAAGAAGTGGATTGGTAAGAGATTTTATTATGACTAAAGAAATGTTAGAGAAAAAAGAATTATGAAATTTGTACATGAACCCGTTGATCTTGGTTATAATGATCTTGAAGCAGTTACAGGAGATAAAGGTAGATTCTATACCGATCCTGAAGGAAATAAATACGCATCAGTTACAACTGTTCTTTCAATACTTTCAGAAGAAGCAATACAAGCGTGGCGTGCGCGCGTAGGCGAAGAAGAAGCAAATCGTATCTCTCAACAAGCGAGTTCTCGTGGAACAACAGTTCATAATATAATCGAAAAATATGTAGCAAACGATCCTGAATATATTAAAGACGAAATGCCTCATAATGTACAAACATTTAAAGATGTTCAGCCCATATTAGATGATTGTGTTACTAAGGTATATCAACAAGAAGCTCCTCTCTTTTCAAAACATTTAGGATTAGCAGGAAGAGTGGATTTGGTTGGCCAATGGAATGGAGTAAACTCTATTATTGATTGGAAGACATCAAGAAAATTTAAAAAGAAAGAATGGATATCTAGTTATTTTATGCAGTGCGCAGCTTATGCGATTATGTGGGAAGAAAGAACTGGAATGCCAATTAAACAATTAGTAGTATGTATTGCAGGTGATGAAGGACCACAGGTCTTTATTGAAGATCGTGATAATTGGACAACAGATTTAATAAATACTATTAACGAATATAAACGTAGAAAACTCTTTGGGAGATAGAAATGGCAAGTAATTATAGAGGACGAATTTTAGATACTGTAAAACAACATGCAAAAGCACATGTTGAAAAGCATCTTATGAATGTCGAAGTTTTAGTGGGATCGCATGTTGGAGTAGCAGAACATCCAGATCTTATTGAAACCGTAGAAAAAGAGCTTATGGAAGCAGCTAAATACCAAGACGTATTAGACATGCTTAAACAAGTCAGTTAAGCAAAAAATCTTATAAATAGATATTTACAACTAACACAAAATGTGGTATAATATCTATTATGTACAGTTTTAGCGAGTTTTTAACAGAGGGAAATAAAGGTCTTACGATATTTGATATCGATGACACTATGTTTACTTCAAAAGCTCGTGTAAGAGTACTGAATAAAAAAACTAATAGAGTAAAAGAACTTACACCACAACAATACAATAGTTATAAACTTGGTAAAGATGAAGAGTGGGATTACGGTGAATTTAAATCATCAAAGATATTTTATCAAACAGCTACTCCAATTGCAAGAATGGTAGCAAAGGCAAAAGCTATAATTAAAAATGCTACTGCAAAAGGTTCAAAGGTTATTGTAGTAACTGCAAGAGCAGATATGGACGATAAAGATCTCTTTATTAAAACATTTGAAGCTCATGGTATACCAATGAAAAATGTATACGTTGAAAGAGCTGGTAATATGGGTGGTAAGAATAGCGCAGCAAATAAGTCTATCATCTTTAAAAAATATTTAAAGACTGATGAATATGCAAGAGTAAGACTTTTCGATGACCACAAAGAAAATTTGGATGCTTTATTAGATTTAAAAAGAGAGTTTCCAAATGTTGAAATGTTTGCTTATTTAGCAAATAAAAATGGTAATGTTAAAAGAATTAAGTGATATATAATAAATTAAAAAGTGCAGCTTACGGCGAAGGTAGAAGATATTTTAGATGGTGGTTGCAGTGGAGTGGGAGAAGATAATGCCAACAAAATTAGGTAAATCGCATACAACAATAGATCGAGCTACTAAAAAAGCTACAACAGTACATCCGTACATAAAAGGATTTAGTAAAACAGAATTAATCGAAAAATATAATAATTCAAGTACTCGTCCTAAGGATAAACAAAAAATCAAAAATGAACTTGTACGTAGAGGAGGTGTTGTTTTTGAGTAAGCAAGCAAAATATAGAGAACAAACATACGGTTTAAGTAATTATCGTTTAGGTTTACGAAAGAAAGAAAGGAATCGCAGACTCATAGGATTAGGAGTTGCTGTGGCCTTTTTAATTATTGCTGGATACTTATTTCTAAATAAATAATGAAAAATAAAAATGATATAACCGGTGATTTAATTAAATCAAAAACTGGTGGGCAAAAAGCCTATGCTGATGGTTGGGAAGCTATCTTTGGTCAAACAAAGGTAAGAAAAAAGACTCCAGACCATGGTAAAACTCAAATACATAAAGATAAAACTAAAGAGGTACCTAGACATTATAAATATAATAATATA
>Ga0181577_10003969_pt1 | contig 11466 bp, 6 predicted proteins | sample 101ome_21_FD_132468 | JGI IMG/M metagenome (GOLD analysis project Ga0181577, IMG submission 132468) | Coastal salt marsh microbial communities from the Groves Creek Marsh, Skidaway Island, Georgia - 101413BT metaG (megahit assembly) | ecosystem: Environmental > Aquatic > Marine > Intertidal zone...
AGCGGCAAATTCCAATGTAGCAACAAGACATATATTAGATTCTGGATTATTTTTAACTGTTGAAGTAGCAGAGCAATTGTCACTTAGAATATCTGATATTTTAGAGTACTCTCCAACAAAAGATGCTTTTATACAGAGTATAGGCGTACACAACGCAGCTACACTTGAAGAAATGTCAGAATTATATTTATATGATTTTGGTATATTTTTAGAGCTAGCACCTGATGACGAACAAAAAGCTATGTTGGAAAACAATATACAAATGTCTCTACAACAGCAAACTATAGATCTTGAAGACGCTATAGAAATTAGAGAAATAAAAAACGTTAAGCTTGCTAATCAACTTTTAAAAATAAGAAGAAAGAAAAAGATGCAGCAAGACCAGCAAGCTAAACAACAAAATATGCAGGCACAAGCACAGGCTAACGCACAGCAACAACAAGCGGCAGCACAAGCAGAAATACAAAAACAACAAGCTTTAACACAGTCTGAAGCTCAATTAGTGCAGTTAAAGGCTCAATTAGAAATTCAAAAATTACAACAAGAAATACAAGCTAAACAACAGCTGATGCAGTTAGAATTTCAAATGAATATGCAGTTAAAAGGTATAGAAATTGAAGGATTAAAAACTAGAGAAAAAGAAAAAGAAGATCGTAAAGACGAGAGAACTAGAATACAAGCTAGTCAACAATCAGAATTAATAGAGCAAAGAAAAGGTAATCAACCGGCTAAAAAGTTTGAGTCTGCAGGTAATGATATACTAGGAGGAAGAAGCGCTGCTGATATGTCTGGCTTTACACCTAGATAAAAATTATTAATTATTATTATATTATATTATGGCAAAAAAGAAAAAAGAAGAAGTAGTTGAAAAAACTACAGACAAGAACGTTACTAAAGTAAACATTAGTAAAAAAGAAATAAAAGAAGATGATAATATCATCAAAGTAGATTTAACTAAAAAACCAGAAACAGATGCCGTTCCAGAGCAAAGCACAGATGAGGTTCCTGTACGCGACGAATCCGAAGTTAGCGAAAAAGTGGTCGAAGAAATCGTCGAAAAAACAGATGAAAAACCTACCGGAGAAAGTACCGACGACGTTCAAGATGAACAACCCGTTGTTGAAGAAATTAAAGAAGAAGAGGTAAAAGAACAAGTTGAAGAATTAGCCGAACAAGCAGAAGAAGCTGTATCAGAAGCGCAGGAAACTGGTAAACAACTTCCAGAAAATATACAGAAACTTGTAGATTTCATGAACGAAACCGGCGGTAGTTTAGAAGACTATGTAAAGTTAAATCAAGATTATTCTGAGTTAGATAACCACTCTATACTAAAAGAATTTTACAAACAAACAAAACCTCATTTAAACTCAGAAGAAATAGACTTTATGATGGAAGACTATTTTTCTTTTGATGAAGAAATAGATGATGATAGAGATATAAAAAGAAAAAAACTAGCTTTGAAGGAGCAAGTTGCTCAAGCAAAGTTGCATTTAGAAAATGCAAAAACCAAGTATTATGAAGAAATACAATATGGTAATAAGTTGACAAGTGAACAACAAAAAGCCATTGACTTTTTCAACAGATACAACAAGGAGTCAAAAGAACAGCAACAAGTAGCTGAAAAACAAACTCGTACTTTTTTAAACAAAACTAATCAATTATTCAACAAGGATTTCAAAGGTTTTGAATACAACGTTGGTGATAAGAAGTTTAGATTTAATATAAAAGACACGAGCGGTGTAAAAGAAACCCAAAGTGACATTAATAATTTTGTCAAGAAGTTCTTGAATAAAAATAATGAAATGGAAGATACTAAAGGTTATCATAAAGGTTTATTTACAGCTATGAACGCTGATGCTATTGCAAAACATTTTTACGAACAAGGTAAAGCTGATGCTTTAAAAGATAGTATAGCTAAATCTAAAAACGTTAGTATGGATCCAAGACAAGAGTTTAATGGTCAAATCAATACTGGCGGAATAAAAGTAAGAGTGTTAGGTGATAATTCTAATGACTTCAAATTTAGAATTAAAAACAAAAATTAACAAATTAAAAATTAAAAATTATGGCAATTAATGCAGGAAGTAATTTGAATAGTGTTCCTTCTTCACAGAAACAAACATTAGCTTCAAATTACGTTGATTTTACAAGCTCAGCTACTGAAGGTTGGGCACAACAATACCTACCTGAGTTAATGGAGCAAGAAGCTGAGGTTTTCGGACCTAGAACAATTTCTGGTTTTCTTAATCAAGTAGGTGCAGAAGAAGCAATGACTTCTGATAGAGTTATATGGTCTGAGCAATCAAGACTACACATTTCATTAAAAGGTACTATAGATTTAGATGGTAACGTTTCTTCTTCAGGTGCTAAAGGTAGTTTTACTGTAGTATCTGATATTGACGGTAACATAGCTGGTGATGGGTTTGCTATCGCTGATCATGGTGTTAGAAATCACGATCTTTGTTTACTTTCTACTCCAGGTAAAGTATCTAGAGTTTTAGTTGTAGCTGTTGATAACCAAACTATAGGTATTAGAGCTTATGACGAAGACGTTTTAACTGGTCACTCTGAATCAGCTAGCGCTGCTACATTATTAGTTATCGGTTCTGAATTTAAGAAAGGTGATAACTATGATAATTCAACTACTAGAGACGCTAACGAGCCTACTTTTAAGACTTTCACTAACAAACCAATTATAATGAAAGATTACTACGAAGTATCAGGATCTGACGCTTCTAGAATTGGTTGGGTTGAAGTTTCTTCTGAAGGTGGTGCTTCTGGGTACTTATGGTACTTAAAAGCTGAAGCTGATACTAGAGCTAGATTTACTGATTACTTAGAAATGGCAATGCTTGAGTCTGTTCCAGGTTCTAACTCAACTAACGTTGATGGTGAATTAGGTTTTTCTGTAGAAAGCGATGCTGGTACTGAAGGTTTATTCTATGCTATTGAAGATAGAGGTAACGTTACTACTGGTGTGTCTGGTGTAAATGCTGCTACTGATTTAGCTGAGTTCGATGCAATTTTAGCTGAATTTGATAACCAAGGAGCCATTGAAGAAAATATGATATTTGCTAACAGAGCAACTAGTTTAGCTATTGATGACATGTTAGCTTCAATGAACTCTTACGGAGCTGGTGGTACTTCTTACGGAGTATTTAACAACTCTGAAGATATGGCACTTAACTTAGGATTCTCAGGATTTAGAAGAGGTTCTTATGACTTCTATAAGTCTGACTTCAGATACTTAAATGACAAAGCTACTAGAGGTGGTATCAATGCTACTGCTGGTTCTGAAGCATTAAGAGGAGTTATAATCCCAGCTGGATCTTCTTCAGTTTATGACCAAACTGTTGGAGCTTCAGTTAGACGTCCGTTCTTACACGTTAGATATAGAGCTTCTCAAACTGACGATAGAAGAATGAAGACTTGGGTTACAGGTTCAGTAGGTGCTGCTACATCTGCGTTAGACGCAATGCAAATCCACATGTTATCAGAAAGATGTTTAGTTACTCAAGGTGCTAACAACTTTATGTTAATAAAGTAAACACTTTATATTAAAAGACCGGGGCTTCGGCCTCGGCCTTTTATTTTATTAATTTTATTATATATTATATTATGGCAAAAAAACAAGAAACAAAAAAAGAGGTCGAGGTACCTGTTGTTGAAACACCAGTTGTTGAAACACCAAAACCTAAAAAAGTTGAACCTAAAAAACCAACTTGGGAAATAAAAGATAGAGTTTATTATTTAACAAAAAAACGTAGACCTTTGTCTTAAATGGTAAAATTTGCTGGTATATACTACTTTGATGAAGAAAAAGGTTATGAAAGAGAATTAAAATATTGTGAAAATCAAATAACACCTTTTGTTGATGAGATGAAAGGCGATCAAAGATTAGCTCATATAATATTTAGAAACGGAGCTCTTCATGTACCTAGAAATAAACAAACTTTACAAAAGTTATTATCATTATACCACCCACAAAAAGATATACTTTTTAACGAGTGGAAACCAGAAGTAGAAGCTGCTGATGATTTAGAAATATTAGAGTTAGAATTAGAGGCTTTAAATATAGCTAAATCAGTAGATATAGATATGGCCGAAGCTATTATGAGAGTAGAGTACGGTTCTAAGGTATCTAGCATGAGTTCTAAAGAACTTAAAAGAGATTTATTACTTTATGCTAAAAACAACCCTACGTTGTTCTTAGAGTTAGCTACTGATGATAATGTTCAGCTTAGAAACTTTGGTATTAAAGCCACTGAACTAGGAATTATTAAATTATCTTCTGATCAAAGAAACTTTTTATGGGCTTCTAATGACAGAAAACTAATGACAGTACCATTTGACGAGCACCCATACACTGCTTTAGCGCATTGGTTTAAAACCGATGAAGGTATGGAAATATATGCAAATATAGAAAAAAGATTAAACTAATCAAACTGTAGAGCGGTCGCCCTACGGGGCGATCGTAACTACAATAAAAAAAAATAAATGGCAGTAAATGTAAATGATGTATATCAAAGAGTTTTAGCTTTAGCTAATAAAGAGCAAAGAGGTTTTATATCTCCTATGAAGTACAACTTATATGCTAATCAAGCTCAGCTAGATATATTTGAGCAATATTTTTACGACATAGGCCAATTTGGTAGAAGAAAAGGAAACCAAACAATGTATGCTGACCCTATAGATATATTAGAGGAAAAAATAGAAATATTTCATAAAGGTCAAACTTTAGGCGATGGAACTTCAAATGTGTTTAACACTAATGATCTTAATCACGAGTTGTACAGGATAAAACACGTTTTGTTTAATAACGCAGCCACAACTCCTAGTATTGGGGTTAAAGTAGAAAAAACAACGCACGATAAATTTCAATTAGCTATAGACTCACCTTTGACTTCTCCTAATTTAATGAGACCAATATATTATTTAAGAGGTACAAGTATAGTTGTTAATCCCAACACAATAACAAAAATAGACGTTAATTACATTAAAAAACCTGAAAAAGTAGTTTGGGCTACGGTAAATATAAATGACACTAGTCTTTATGACCAAACAAACTCTACAGATTTTGAACTACATCCATCAGAAGAAACAAAACTAGTAATGAAAATATTACAATTAGCAGCTATTGAAATGAAAGACACTGCTTTGTATCAAATCGCTAGTTCAGAAGACATAAAAAATATCCAACAAGAAAAACAATAAAATAAATGGGAATATTAGAACAATCACAATATAGTTATTATAATGATCCTACTGATTTTGGTAACTATCAATTTACTTCTTTAGATGATGTTATAAATCAATTTATGGTGGTTTACGTTGGAGAAGAAAAAATAATAAACAAAGTTAGTAGAACAGACGTACAGTTTCATGCCATGCGCTCTTTAGCTGAATTATCTTTTGACACGTTTAAATCTATTAAATCTCAAGAAATAGAACTACCACCGTCTTTAACAATGGTACTTCCTCATGACTATGTTAACTATACTAAAATTTCTAGTGTAGATGGATCTGGTATAAAACATCCTTTATATCCTACGCTTAGCAAAACTTCAAATCCTTTTAAAATAAAACAACAAGATGATAAATCTTATGATTTTATAGTACCTTCAGACACGTTACTTAACAATGGTGACTTTAGCAATAACAAGTTGGCAGCTACTGGCTGGAACAAAAGTACTCCGATTGGAGCATCTGGCGACAACATAAGTGTTAATACCGCAAGTGGTCAGTTAGTTTTTAAACACAGTAGTAATGCACCGGTTCCTAACTCGAGCGCAAAAACAAGTAGAGCGTATGCAGTTTGGCAATCTATAGATGTTTCTCAAGTAGATCTTTTAGATTTATCTGCGGTTGGTATTTCTGCCGCATCAGCAACAGGGAAAGGAGTTGGTACAGTAAGAGTTGGTATCAGTACACTTTCGTTTCCAAACACAAATCAACCTTATAATCCAGCTATTTCAAATCCTAACAAAACTATTAATCCCTCTCTTAACAACATCGATGATGTGTTTGATTTGTTTACTACAAACGGGACTAGATCTTTAGTGACTTTTAACGACGGTTTAAACACTGCTTCTACAAAAACATTAACAGATGTAGATGTTAGCGGTCAAACAGAAGTATACGTTTTAATAACTAGTTTTATAGAGGACTTTACTGACACTACGTTGGATCATAGTGAAAACAAAGTAGACGATATAGTTATAACTTGTGACGCTATTTCTACAGTTTTAGTAGAAGGTGGCGAGTCTACAACTTGGTCTAATTATAAAACAAATCAACCAAGTGAAAACACGCAGCACGATTACGACTATGATGACCACGTTTTTGAAGCTAATGTTGGTAGAAGATACGGTATAGAACCTTCTCACGCACAAGACAATGGCTCTTATTACGTAGATAATTTAAGAGGCAAGATACATTTTAGTTCTAACTTAAGCGGTAAAACTATAGTGCTAGACTATATTAGCGATAGCCTTGGTACTGACGCAGAAATGCAAGTGCATAAGTTTGCTGAAGAAGCTATGTATAAAAGTATAATATACGCGGTGTTATCTACAAAGTCTAATATACCTGAATACATAGTACGTAGATATAAAAAAGAAAGATTTGCAGCTATTAGATCTGCTAAATTAAGATTATCTAATATAAAACTAGAAGAAATTACTCAAATATTTAGAGGTAAGTCTAAACAAATAAAACACTAATTAAATGCCAGAATTAAAAAATAGTTTTGTTAAAGGTCGTATGAATTTAGACCTTGACGAAAGACTAGTACCTAATGGTGAATATAGAGAAGCTACAAATATACAGGTTTCTACTTCTGAAGGATCTGATATTGGTAGTGTGCAAAATATTTTAGGAAACACTGAGGTTAATGGTCAAAACTTTTCCGTTACCGGTGTTTTAGAGTGTATAGGGTCTATATCTGATGAAAAAAATAATAGATTATTTTGGTTCGTAGTAGACGTTGTAGATGATGGTGGTGGTAACTTTAGTAATCAAATGAGTGCTATAATAGAGTACGACGTAGACGCTCAATTAGTAACACCTGTAGTAGTAGACACAGATAATTCTAGATTAGAGTTTAGTTACGAAAACTATATTACAGGAATAAATATAGTAGATGATTTATTGTTTTTTACAGACGGTGTTACAGAGCCTAAAAAAATAAATATAAAGTCTTTTAAAAATAACAACCATACAGACTTAACTACTACTAGTAATTTGTTTGTAAACGACGTTGATACTAGCACTTTTTTTACTAAACAAAACATAACAGTAATAAAACAAAAGCCAAAACACCCTCCTGTAGTAGATATTGTAACACAAGCTAATATTTTTCTTGGCTCAGATCAAAATGTACCTACTATGCAGGCTTATGATTTTACGAGTGTTCAAGAGGGCGATACAATAACTATTTATTTTGATTTAGTAAATTACACTGTAGTAGGCGCGAATGAAAACGCTGCTATTGATGGAAATCCAGCTCTTGACAGCAATGACGAATACACAACTATAACTGGTTACACGTGGAGCTGGCCAACATCAGGTGGTAGTAATTCTTATGCGTACGATATTGATGATGCATATCCATTAAACTTTTCAGTAAACGATATATTATTAATGTCTGACGAAGACGAGACAGGTGTACTTCCTAACAACGCTCAACTTAGAGCAACAGTTTCAAATATAACTTACCAAGGCGGCGGTGTTGATATGAGCAATAATTTAGTACCGATAACTGCAAGTGTTGAACTTGAAGTACTAACAATAAATAATAGTTTAGGCATTGGAGATTTAGTATTAGATTATATGATTGAAGATACTATAGGTGATATTTTTAATAAAGATTTTGCTAGATTTGCTTATAGATACAAATATCAAGACGGTGAATACTCTGCTTTTAGTCCTTTTACACAACCAGTTTTTTCTACTACAAAATTTAGTATAGCTCCAACCAAAGAGCCATACAATACTGGTATGGAAAACAATATAAAACAAATAATATTAACAGACTTTGTTTCTTATGATATACCTTTAGACGTAGTTGAAATAGACTTGTTATATAAATCTGATTTATCAAGTGTTGTTTATTCTATAGACACTGTTAAAAAATTAAAACCAAACGGAACTATAAATAAAGCTTGGAATACTATTAATGGTAGTAACAAAAATTTAAATCTTCCTATCACACAAGGTGTCGCTGCTAGTAACACTGGTTATTATTCTATAACAAAAGACATAATATATGCCGCGTTACCTAAAAATCAACTACTTCGTCCTTATGACAACGTTCCTAAAAAAGCAAAGTCACAAGATTTTACAGCTGGAAGAATAATATACGGTAACTATACTCAAAATGTAAACGTGTCTAATACGAACACTGGTGGTATGGTTTTAAACTACGAAAAAAGACAATTTCACACTGGTATGGGCTTAGCGGATATACGAGGCTCTAAATCTATAAAAAGCCAAAGAACGTACCAAGCTGGAATAGTTTATTTAGACGAACAAGGTAGAGAGACACCAGTTTTTACTTCTGGAGACAGTAGTTCTAAAAAAATAGATTACGTAAGTAGTTCTGGAGAGTTAAATGCTTCTAATTCACATAGACTAGTAGCGCAATCTATACCTACAGTGGGCGTGCCATTAAGTGTTGCGGTTACTGGTGTTGAACACTCAAGTGGTTCGCAAAACGACGGTAGGTATTTCTTTTTTGAGTTAGATGAAATGACAGGTTTGATACCTGGTTTTGACAATACGTCTGCTACAAACAACACAAATCATGTGATAAAAGCTTATAGAAATAACGCTTTAATATACCAAGGAACCGTTAGACTTTTTAACCAAACAAGCGCTAACTCTGGGGCTAATTCTCCTTCGGGTGGATCTACAAAAGGCCACGGTAGAATACATCCATTTAATAATTCAGCAGCTGGTGATTGGCAGGAAGGGGATGTAATAACAACAATAGAAGCCGAAGACGCTAGCGATATTAACGAAGCTGCTTATTTTAAATTATTTGTAAAAGAAACTTCTGGAGAATATTATAATTTAGTTTTAGATAGAGTTTATAGAGCGGAAGAAGACGGTAATTTATGGCTTTCTTTTCCTTCTTCTGATAGAAACAAAATAAAAAAAGAAGATTTTATAATTTTAAAAAAATCTATAGACTTAGACACTCAAGTAGATTTAGCTAATAAATTTAAAGTAATAGATATACAAAACGAAGCGCCTGAATTTATAAGGGTAAAATACAAGCAGCTAGGTGTTTTAGATGGTAATGGTAATTTAACTGGTGCAAATGGATTGTATACGGAAGCTGGTAACCAACCGGCCGAAGGCGTTACTCAAATAGTAATGAATAAACAGTCTTTTGAAGATGAAAGCGTAACTGACATACAAAAAGTTTTTGACAACAAAGAGAGCGGGCTTTCTATACAATTTAAGAAAACCTTATCTAACTCTAACGTTTTACACTCTAAAAGATATAATATTGTTTCTGTTGACACTATAACTACATCTACTGATAATTATTTAGTAGTAATTGACGAGCCTATAGTTGCTCGTGACGCTTGGGTTGAAGACAGTGTGGGGACGTTAACACCAACGTTAAAAACGGTTGTTTCTATAGAAGAAACAAAGCAATACGAAGAGTTTCAAGGTAGATTTTTTGTAAAAATAATATCAAACTTAGTAACTAGAGAGCATCTAGAACCTCAACTAAACGCCACTGGTCAATCTATAATTTCTGCTAGAGCAGAATTATTTGCTCTTTTAGATGGTGGTAGTTCAAACCAATTTAAACTTCACACAGCACATGACTATCCATCTAGTGGTCTTTTAGCATCTCACACGCCTAATACCGGTGTAATAAGTGATACTCAAAGTGAATGGCAAGACGCTTTAAAGTTTGGTGGTAACGAGGTAAAAAGTGGATGGTTTATCGATGGTATGCACTTTACACATCACCAACCAACTATATCTACTGACGTTTCAGGAACTTCGATTCTTACAGATCCAAATGAAGGTGGAAACGGAGTTGGAGTTGCTACAACGCCTGGTTCTAATGGTTTAACATTTGACGTTTCGGTGTCTGGTAACTTAACAAAGTCTTATATACAAGGATATAGCACTTTAGTAATAGACTGGGTGCATAATCAGTATTTAGATTCTGCAGATCAAAACGAAGACGTTTGGCAGAATATGGGTAGTTGGTACAATGGTTTTGAAGGTATTATACAAGCAAGTGGAGTGTTTAATGGTTATACTACTTCTGGAGCTAAAGCTTGGAAATCTCAACTTGGAACTTTTGCGACTTTTGGAGAAGAAGTGTACGGAGAAGAAGGTAGTAACGGATTTTACATGCACTTAGCTTTTGGCGCTCCTGGAGTAGATTTACACGATGGTACTGGTTTAAATGCTAGCAGTGGTAGTTCAAGTGATCCAAAAGATTGGTATGATTCGGGAGGTAATGCAGCGAATGATGCCGCAGATCTTTCCAACCAGGGTCAAAGCGCTCGTATAAATTTACAAGCTATAGATAATTTTAATTGCCAAACTAATGCAATTAATAAAGTTTGTAATATAAGACAAAATTCTACTACTAATATTATAGCTACAACCCATCAATGGGATCCTATTGGGCACCCTAATCTTGGTAATTTTAGTCAAGCTAATAAAGACTTATTAGATAATTTACAAGTTGGAAATAAATTTACTTTTGCTAACGACGAGAGTAATACTGTTTTTACAATATTAAAAGTTACAGAAAAAAGAATTTACAACCATACAGCTTGGAACAAAAGAGCTGTGTGGAAACACGCTAATGAAGAGTGGGATGAAGATCAAAACTCTGTTCATTACCACTGGCACGAGTATGTAAGACTAGCTATAGCGGATGATTCTGGCGCAGAAGCTTACTTTGATAATGAGTTAAGTGATGCTGTTAAAAGATTTGGATCTGCTGATAATAGAAGAGTTGTATATATAATAGAATTAGATAAAAATCCAGATGATTTAATAAATAGCCCTGAAAATTTAGGTGGGCCATCATCTACAGTAGAATCTGACTTTATTCAATTTCAAGAAGAATATAATGCTGAAAATTCTGCTGTTTTAAGCGACAATCCAGCTGTTTTTGAAACAGAGTCTAGAGAAGATATTGATTTAGATATATATTACGAGGCTTCACAAGTCTATCCTACAAGATTAGATTTGTCAGGTGCTAATGCTGATAATTCTAAAGGTTATTTAATAGCGCCTATAGGCACAAAAGTTAGGTGTACTAATTATCTACTTAACTACGAATCTGATGGACAAACATACGTAGAGTGTAAAGTAAAAAGTTGGGATGGAAATATTGTTGAATTAGACAAAGGTTTCTTGGCTCAAGGAACAGGTAGTGATATAACAAATTTAAATTATCAAACAGGTGAGTTTGTAGGG
>Ga0181577_10003979_pt1 | contig 11456 bp, 10 predicted proteins | sample 101ome_21_FD_132468 | JGI IMG/M metagenome (GOLD analysis project Ga0181577, IMG submission 132468) | Coastal salt marsh microbial communities from the Groves Creek Marsh, Skidaway Island, Georgia - 101413BT metaG (megahit assembly) | ecosystem: Environmental > Aquatic > Marine > Intertidal...
AAAACAGGGATGAATTGCCCCGCGCCTGCCCTGCTATCCTTGCATAAAAATAGCACTATATTCTTTAGAAAAGTCTAATATTTACAATACCTTGACTCTATTTCTGGTTTTTGTTTCCCTAGGGTGATTTTGCCCAGCGGGAATGAGAACAACCGCCTGTTGAACATATATCTTGCCCCGCCTCAAGCCTGAATATTTCTGACCTTGCCTGTTGAATGGAAAAAATTAAGGAGACCGAAATATGAACCTTTATCACATAAAAGGACAATCACTTTCAATTATCCAACATGAAGAATTTAAACTTGAGAAGGATTTACAAAAAATTGTTGAGACCAACCTCGAAACCCTTTTCGGCTTCACCTTTGTTTCCAGTGAATTTTCAATCGGTGAATTTAGGCTAGACACGCTAGCCTATGATGAGGAAAACAAGGCCTTCGTAATCATTGAATATAAAAAGAGGCATAGAGCTTCAGTCATTGACCAAGGTTTTTCCTATCTTTCATCGATGCTGGACAACAAAGCAGATTTTATTCTTGAATTTAACGAAAGAGGCACACAAGACCTAAAACGTTCAGAGGTCAATTGGTCATTGTCACGAGTGTTATTTATATCCCCGTCATTTAATCGATATCAAAAAAACAGTGTGAATTTCAAAGACATTCCTTTTGAACTATGGGAAATCAGACGCTTTGCAGACGGTATTATTTCTGTCGACCAAGTCCATGCTTCATCTAAAGAGAGCATTGAACAAATAACACCTGCTCAGAATAATTCTGTCATCAATCGGGTTTCGTCAGAAATACAGGTTTACCCTGAAGAAGATCATATCTCAAAATTATCCCCTGCCATGCTTGAAGTATGGGAGGATTTACGCGCTAATCTAGAAGATTGGCCGGATAGTAGCTTCTATGCCCGTAAGTCTTATATTGGCTTAAGGCGTGGCAACAAAACAGTATGCTATATTCATTTTCAGAAGAACGCTCTGAAGATTGCTATATCACGCGGAGAAAAAACAGAAGATGGCGAGCGCAGTGGCAATTTCTTTGATTTGGATGATTATAAAAAACTGGCCATCGAGAAAGACTGGACATTTAAAAGCGGGCGCACTGGGCATGAATACTTAATCACTCTTAAAGGTCTGAGAGATGTATCTTATGTTCTTCAACTGATCGAACAGAAATATAGATTGCTTTAATCCCCCCCTTTTTTAAGGGTTGGCAAGGCTAGAGGGCGGGAAACCAGCTGGCATATTTAAAGGCAAACCAGACCGCAAAATGGCCATACCAATGGATATTGATAAACAGACGCGCGATAAATCTGTGCTCGCCATTAATATTGAAATAATCACAGATTTTATCGCCTGGATTAAACAGCCACACCAGCATCACAGTCCTCCTTTAACTTGCCCTTAACTTATATATGATATATAACTTAAATGTCAATAAAGTTTTATGAAAAATATAAGTTAAAAAAATCAGGCATGAAATATCCCCGGACAGCGCAGAAATAGCCGGCCCTTTCGATACCTTGAAAAAGGGCTTTCCTTGTCCTGAAATATATAGAACAATTTAAAATAAGGGGGTGAGATATTCCTGCCTTCACACCGATATGAGAGGCGAATATGCCGCGACAGAAAAATTCCAATATTACGGGTGTTTTCCTCTCTTTAACAGGCTTTGCACTCTATTCCAGCCATGATGTGATTGTAAAATTTCTGGGTGGCTATTACACCCCATTTCAGATTCTGTTTTTTGCGGTTTTATTTTCCTTTCCGCTGGTTAATCTGTTTATTTTGCGCAATCCGCGCACCGGCAGCTTATGGCCACATCACCCTGTCCAGATGGCCTTGCGCGTGCTGGCGACCACTACCAGCGGTTTTTGTGCCTTTTATGCCTTTTCGGTTTTGCCTCTGCCGCAAACCTATGCCCTGCTGTTTTTGACGCCCATTTTCATCACGGTTTTTTCTATCCCGATATTGGGTGAACAGGTTGGTATTCATCGCGGCCTGTCGGTGGTGGCGGGCTTTATCGGGGTATTGATTGTCTTGCAGCCTACGACTGGCAGCTTTACCACAGGCCATCTGGCCGGCATTGTTGCAGCGATGGCCGGGGCCGCCAATTCGCTGATCACCCGTAAAATCGGGCAAAAGGAAAAAACCTCTGTCATGCTGCTCTATCCCATGTTTGGTAATTTTATTTTAATGGGCGCGGTTTTGCCCTTTGTCTACGTGCCGATGCCCATAGCCCATCTGGGCGCGATTGCGGTGATTGCCTGTCTTGGGTTTGTGGCGATGTTTTGTATTGTTGGTGCCTATAAGGCTTCTAACGCCTCTGTCATTGCGCCTATGCAATATTCACAAATTTTATGGGCAGGGTTTTTTGGCATCCTGTTATTTGATGAAGATATTAGCCAGTCCTTTATCTTTGGGGCGGGGCTTATCATTGCCAGCGGGCTATATATCGTCAAACGCGAATGGAACCAAAACCGGTCTTTACAGCCTGTATTGGGCAATGGCACGTTCCGGCCGGATACTGGTCTGCGCCCGCGCTTTGCCTTGCTGGATTTCTTTTTCAAAAAACCGGGGGCGGCGCGCAAATCCAAAAAATAATATCGGAAATGCCATGCTTGCCTGTTCTGATATTTTTACCTTAATATGGCCAGTCTTCAGCCTTTAGGGCGCGGCAGGCCGCCTGCATCCTTAAAAAGCTATCGGCTATTTTTTCCGAAAAATAACGCCCCCGCAAATAGCCATGCACCAGACCTTCCTCGATATAGCAATTGGCCTTGCCGCCTGCCTGAATAATCTGCCTTGCATAGGCAGGGCCATCATCACAAAGCGGATCGCAGCGAGCAGAAAAAATAACCGTTGGCGGCAGAAAGCTGAACTCTGTTTCCGATAGAGGACCTTTCTGTTTGTCTGGCTGATCTGTGCCCCAAAATTGCTGGCCATACCATAAGATTTTTTCTCTGGTCAAAAGCGGGGCATCGCCATGTTCAATATAGCTGCCGGTTGTGACATCCCCGCCCAATGTGGGATAAATCAGCAGTTGACCCAGCAAGCCGGGCAGTTTTCCGGCCAGGCGATGGGCAACAGAGGCGGCCAGCCATGCCCCGGCACTATCGCCTGCCAGTAAAAACGCTCTATTCGGAAAAGCCTCGCAAAAATAGCGGGTCGCTGCCAGCGCATCATCCAGCGCTGCCGGATAACGATGTTCGGGCGCAAGCGCATACTCTACCGCCATCAGATCCATCTCTGCCCCGGCGGCCAGATCGGCACAAATACTGTCATGGCTATCAAGGCTGCCCACCACAAAACCGCCCCCGTGAAAATACAGGATAGCAGGCTGACCCTGTTTGATATCTGCCGGATTATACCAGCGCACCGAAAGAGTGTTCAAACTATCGGCAATTGGTCTTATCACATCATCTTTTGTAGTCAGCCCCGCCGGATGGGGTGCAGCAAAAGAAGCGCACATCTGTTCATAATCGCTACGCATTTGCTGCAGGCTGGGCGGCGCGCTGCGTTTGGGATAACAGCTTGCGGTTCGCGCAATAAACGCCTGAACCTCTGCATCCAGCAATTGGTCATATTTTTTCCCGGACATGACAGTTTTCCCTTGCCTTACCGGCGTTTAAAACAAACAGGCCTCTCTAAGCCATATCAGATTAGCCCGGTCTTATATATCGATTTTTTCGACGGTTATCTTTTTGCTATCAGCTGATACAGGGTCTGGCTAAACTGATAGCCGGGCTGAAGGCTGGCAGCCAGTGCCGGATCAGGCTCGATAATATGGGACAGGCGCGGCGAGGTGCATATATGCGCGGGCGAATGCCCATCTGCCAGCATCGCCAGTCGGGCGGCTCCGATAGCCGCCCCAATATCAGTATTTTCCGGCACGCCAATTTTACATTCCGTCAGGCTGGCAATAATAGAAAGCCAGTAATCATTTTTTGCCCCGCCCCCTGTGGCGATCAGCATCTGCATATCCTCCGGGCTATCCAGTACCGCCATCGCATCTGCCAGCGCAAAAGCCACCCCTTGCAATACCGCGCGGGTTAAATCTCCTGCCCCGTCGCGGCGGGTGAGACCGAAAAAGCCCCCTTTGGCGTCCGGATCATTATGGGGGGTGCGCTCACCGCTTAGATAGGGGTGGAAAACCGGCCAGCATTTAGAATTATCTTCAGGGCGCATCTGTGCCAAAAGGGCCGGTACGGGCTGGCCGGTTATTTCAGATAGCCAGCTTAAACTGTCACTGGCGGACAGGATTACCCCCATTTGATGCCAGCTATCTGGCAAGGCATGGCAAAAGGCATGAACTGCCTTGTCGGCTTGCTCGCAAAAGCCTTGCGTGATCTCAAACACTACCCCGGAAGTGCCAAGTGAGACAAAACCATCTGACGGGTTGCGCAACCCCAGCCCAATGGCAGCAGCAGCATTATCACCTGCCCCGCCGGCTATCACCACCTCGCCTGTCATGCCCCATTTTTGCGCCAGCTCTGGCAACAGGATGGCACTCACCTCACTGCCTTCGACAAGGGCGGGCATTTGCCAGAGGCCTAGCCCACAAATGTCGAGCAATTTTTCAGACCAGCATCGCCGGGCGATATCCAGCCAGAGCGTGCCGGATGCATCTGACATATCCGAGACTTTTTCACCGGAAAGGCAAAAGCGGACATAATCTTTCGGCAATAAAATTGTTTCTATTTTTTGGAATAATTCCGGCTCATGGCGTGCCATCCAGACAGCTTTTGCTGCCGTAAAGCCGGCCATCACCAGATTACCGCCTATTCGGGCAAATTCCGGATAGCGGTTTTGCAATTCGCTGGCTTCGGCACTGGCACGGCCATCATTCCATAAAATCGCATCGCGCAAGGGTCTGTCTTGCCCATCCAGTGCCACCAGCCCATGCATCTGTCCGGAAAGACCAATGGCCTTTGTTGCGGCTATTTTATCTGGCTGTTGGCGGGCAAGTTCGCTGATAGCATTATCTACCGCTTCCCACCAGCTGGCCGGTGCCTGTTCCGACCAGCCCGGCGCCGGGCGCGAAACCGATAAAGGCCGGCTGGCCACACCATGTTCATGCTGTTCTGCATCCAGCAAAACAACCTTTATCGATGAGGTGCCAATATCAATGCCAAGATAATATGTCATTTGCTATCTCCTGCCCCATTTTTACAAATGTCAGGTTGAAGAGGAGCTGACCAGATAGGCCGTAATAGTGTGTTCTATCCCGTTCTGATAGAGGCTGGAGAGCGCCTCTTCAAAGGCAGAGGCAAAGCGTTCTTCTTTTTTCAAATCACCATAAATATGACCCATTTCCAACCAAAGGCGCGGGGCGGTGCGCGATTGCCGGGCTGTTTGGACTAGCATTTCCCAAGAGGGATCATTTGCTTCAATCACACTGCCATCCTCGCGCATCCCCAAACACATCCGCGCCCAGATTGCCTCTATCAAAGCAAGGCCTGTAATAGAACTATTTTCTGTTAGCCCATCGCGCAGGGAAGGCAGGATAAAACCAACATGGCGGGCGGCCCCGTCAAAGGCCACGCGCCGCACGGTATCTACAATCGCCTCATTGGCAAATCTGGTACTGATCAGTGCCAGATAATCAGAAACATTATGGCCGGGCGGCGGGGTAATATGCGGTAAAATCTCTTCTTGCTGGACTTTGGCAAACATCGCACCGATCAGCGGATGGCGCATGGCTTGCGATATGGTATGCAAGCCCATAATTTCAGCCGCATTTGCCAGAATCTGGTGGCCGCCATTTAATATGCGGATTTTTTGCGTTTCATGCTGATGGACATACCGGGAAAATTCTGCCCCCACCTTGTCCCAATCCGGACGGCCGGCACAAAAATTATCCTCAATAACCCATTGGCGAAAATCTTCATGTGTGACAGGGGCGCTATCGTCTATGCCCAGCTTTTGTACCAGCGCCAATTCTGCCGTACCCGTTGCAGGAACAATACAATCCACCATCGAATTTGGAAAACTGCAATGGCTGTCAATCCATCTTGCCAATTCTGCATCGCCCAGCTCGGCCAGCCCGATAATTGCCTGCCGTAAAATAGCACCATTGCCTTGCAGATTATCACAAGACAGCCCGGTAAAGGGCGCAATCCCCCTATCGCGGCGCAAGCGCAGAGCCGCCACCATTGCCCCAAAAGCCGTGCGTGGACGGGCGGGGTGTTTGGCATCATACAGAATATCGGGATGGGTAATATCCAGCTTGCCCGTGGCCGGATCCTGATAATATCCGCCTTCGGTAATGGTCAGGGAAACTATCCGAATATCCGGATCGGCCATCGCTTTTATCAGCGCATGATTATCTGCCTCAACCGGCAGATAATCCAGCATTGCCCCGGTCACTTCCATTGCCTGACTGCCTTTGGCGTCCAGCTCAATCAGGGTGGTCAGGCAATCCTGTTTTAACAGACGGGCGCGCATATCGCTATCTGCTGGCCGCACCCCTGCCCCGATAATCGCCCAATCCATTGCCAGACCCTGTTGCATCAGACGGTGAAGATACCATGCCAGATGGGCGCGGTGAAAATTGCCGACCCCGATATGGATAATCCCTGCCTTTAACTGGCTGCGGTCATAGTTTGGTGTTTTTACGCTGGGTGGCAAGATAGATAGCGTTTTGTTGCCAAGGGCTATCTCGCCTGTTTCCTGAATAGAAAGTACCATTAACTCATCCATTGTCCGCCATCGACATTATAGGTTTGCGCGACGATATAATCTGCTTCCTCGCTGGCCAGAAAAATAGCCATTCCGGCCAAATCTTCTGCCCTGCCCATTCTGCCAAAGGGGACGGCCTCTCCCACTTCTTGTTTTTTCTGTCCTGGTTTTTTATTTTCATATTTTGAAAAGAACGCATCTACCCCGTCCCAATGCTCACCATCGACCACGCCCGGAGCAATCGCATTTACATTGATGCCATGGCGGATCAAATTCAGCGCGGCAGATTGTGTCAGGGAAATCACGGCTGCCTTTGTCGCGCAATAAACTGCGACCAGCGGCTCGCCGCGCCGACCGGCCTGGCTGGCCATGTTGATAATTTTACCGCCCCTTTTTCGGGCGAGCATATGGCGGACAACTGCCTGCATCGTAAATAAGGTGCCGGATACATTGATATCAAATGCGCGGTTATAATCCTCGCGGGTAATCTCAGCGATAGGGGCAGCGGTAAAAATAGCCGCATTATTTATCAAAATATCAATCCCGTTAAATTGGCCATCCACCCTGTCAACCGCCGCGTCAATACTGGCCTGAGAGGTAACATCCATTTCGACCGCGATAGCCCCATCACCAATTTCCTGAACGGCCTGGCGGGCACGCGCAATATCGATATCGCCTACCGCCACCTTTGCCCCTTCACGCACAAAGGCTTCGGCAAAATGACGCCCGATGCCGCGTGCCGCCCCGGTGATAAGTGCCGATTTTCCTGCTAACCTGTTCATGAAATACGCAGACCCTTATCATCAAATTTATGCAAATGCGCCTTATCCGGTGTTAAATAGACCTTTTCGCCATAGCCAAGCTCTACCTCGCCGCTGGCCCGCACCGTCAATGGCTGGGAAAAATCCGGACAATTAACATGAAAAAATGTGTCTGAGCCCAAATGTTCGGATACACCAACCACCCCTTGCCAATCCCCGCTATCAGCAGAAATGCCGAGATGTTCCGGGCGTATTCCGATGGTATGTGCGCTATATTTTTGGGCTTCGCTGCCACCAAGCAAATTCATGCGGGGCGAGCCAATAAATCCGGCAACAAAGGTATTTTTCGGGGTATGATATAGCTCAAGCGGACTACCCACCTGTTCGATCACCCCGGCCTGAAGGACGACAATTTTATCGGCCATCGTCATGGCTTCAACCTGATCATGGGTAACATAGATCATGGTGGTTGCCAGCCTTTTATGCAGCTCGCTTATCTCCAGGCGCATACCCACCCGAAGGGCAGCATCCAGATTGGAAAGCGGCTCGTCAAACAAAAAGGCGGTTGGCTCGCGCACAATGGCCCTGCCGATGGCAACACGCTGGCGCTGCCCCCCTGATAGCTGGCCGGGACGCCTGTCCAGATATTCCGTCAGGTTAAGGGTTTGTGCTGCCTCTTCTACCCGTCTGGCTTGCTCGGCTTTGTCTATCCCTGCCATACGCAAGGGAAAGGCGATATTATTGCGAACCGACATATGCGGATAAAGCGCATAGGACTGGAACACCATTGCCAGTCCCCGTTCAGCCGGGGCGATGGCGGTTGCATCCTTGCCATTAATTAAAATCTGGCCTTCTGAAACATCTTCCAATCCGGCAACAAGGCGCAGCAAGGTGGATTTACCACAGCCAGACGGGCCCACAAACACAACAAATTCGCCTGTTTCAATTTCCAAATCCAGGGGCGGGATAACCTCAACATCACCGAAACGTTTGGATACTTTTTGTAATTGTATCTGCTTCATTTTTAATTTTCCTATTTTACCGCCCCAAAGGTGAGGCCGCGAACAAGTTGTTTCTGGCTGAACCAGCCCATAATCAAAATCGGCATAATCGCCATTACCGAGGCCGCGCTCAGCTTGGCATAGAACAAACCTTCGGGGCTGGAATAGCTGGCAATAAAGGCGGTTAGGGGAGCCGCCTTGGCAGCGGTCAGGTTCAGTGTCCAAAAGGCTTCATTCCAGGCAAGAATAACATTCAATAATATTGTAGAGGCAATGCCGGGTATCGCCATCGGGGTCAGCACATAGAGTAATTCTGAGCGCAAATTTGCCCCGTCCATGCGTGCAGCTTCCAAAATTTCGGCCGGGATTTCGCGAAAATAGGTATAGAGCATCCAGACAATGATCGGCAGATTAATAAGCATCAAGACCACCACCAGACCTGTCCGGCTATCCAGAAGCCCCAATTCAATAAATAACAGATAGATGGGATATAACACCCCTACCGCTGGCAGCATTTTGGTCGATAACATCCACATCAAAATGCCGCGCGTGCGTTTTGAGGGGACAAAGGCCATCGACCAGGCAGCCGGTACCGCCACCAAAATCCCCAAAAGGGTCGAGCCAAGCGCGATAATCACCGAATTGGTGAAATGTTTGAAATAGTCTGATCTGTCCTGTACCACTGCATAGCTTTCCAGCGTCCAGACAGAGCTTAAGACTTCCAGCGGGGTTCGAATGGCATCGCCCTCTGTTTTGAAAGACAGCACGATAATCCATAAAATCGGGAAAAAGATAACTAGCCCCACCAACCAGGCAAGGGCGGTATTCAGCATTTTTCGCCGGTTTGAAACAGCTCTTGCCATAGATAGCCCCTCCCCTATTTATCCAGATTCTTGCCGACAATCCGCATCAGGAAAATCGCCACAATATTTGCCAGAATAATGGCATAGACCCCGCCAGCAGAGCCAAGCCCTACATTCTGGCTTTCCAATACGCGCTGAAAGATCAGATAGGTAAGGGTTTTTGTCCCGAAGGCCCGGGCTGTTGTAACAAAAATTTCAGCAAAAATAGAAAGCAGAAAGATGGTTTGTATCAGCACCACTACCGTTATCGCCCGTGCCAGATGCGGCAGAATAATATGCCAGAACCGGCGCAGCGACCGTGCGCCATCCATCTCTGCAGCTTCCAGCTGTTCTGTATCCAGTGACTGAATAGCGGTAAGCAAAATCAGCGTGGCAAAGGGCAGCCATTGCCAGCTAAGGATTGTAATCAGCGAAGGTAGCGAGGCATGGCTTAGCCATTGTATCGGCTCTGCGCCAAAGGCGCGCCATATATGGGCAAAAAACCCGTTCACAGGATCCATGAACATATTTTTCCAGACCAGACCGGAAACGGTCGGCATCACAAAAAAAGGCGCAATAACCAAAATCCGCACCGCACCCTGTCCCCATAAGGGCTGATCCAGCAGCAAAGCCAGCGCAATACCCAGCAATACCGTTATCGCCAGCACGCCGCCAACAATGATCAGGGTTGTACCAACTGCCGGCCAAAAAGAGCTGGAAGAAATAAAGCGGATATAATTGTCAAAACCGACCCACCCCAAATCGCCGCCGCGAAGGGGTAAATATTTCTTGAACGAAAAATACAGCGTCATGGTTAAGGGGACGAGCATCCAGCCAAGCAACAAGATGGTGGCGGGCGCGATCATTAATCGGGCTATGGATCGAGAATGCTGTGTTGCCACGCTCACCCCTCCGGCGGTTAGGCTACCTTACCATCAAAAATATAGCGTATTACAAATAGTGCGGCAGAAATAATAATTTAAAAAAATGATTAAAAAAATTAAGGAGGGGAGAGGATACACCCTCTCCCCTTTTAGGAGGAACTGTTTAGCGGTAGCCAGCAGCTTCCATCGCATCATTGGTAATGGCCTGTGCCTTTGCCAGCGCATCTGCAACAGATTGCTGACCAGCATAGGCAGCAGAAAACTCTTGGCTGACTTCAGTTGCGATACCGGCAAATTCCGGAATAGCGGCAAACTGAATACCCACATACGGGCTTGGGTCAACTGTTGAGTTATTTGGATCAGCTGACAGGATTGAATCCAGAGTCATCTGTGCAAAGGGTACATTCTTATAGTTAGGGTTTTCATACAGGGATGTACGCGCACCCGGAGGCACATTTGCCCAACCTTCTTTGGAAGCAACCAGCTCGATATAGCCATTTGAGGTGGCCCATTCGATGAACTGCTTGGCGGCGGCTTCTTTTTGTGTACCAGCCGGGATGGCCAATGCCCATGCCCATAGCCAGTTTGACCGTACACCCATGCCATTATCCGGTGCCAGCGCAAAGCCTACCTTGTCAGCAACAGTTGAATCTTTCGGGTTTGTGACAAAAGAAGCGGCCACTGTCGCATCGATCCACATACCGCACTTGCCTTGCTGGAACAGGGAAAGATTCTCGTTAAAGCCGTTTGTGGCATAACCGGCAGGCCCTGAATCTGTCATCATATTCACAAAGAAGTTAAGTGTGTCTGACCATTCTCTGGTGTCGAACTGGGCATTCCATTTTTCATCAAACCAGCGTGCACCAAAAGAGTTGGACATCGCTGTAATGAACGCACCGCCTTCACCCCAGCCAGCCTTGCCGCGCAAGCAGATACCATTAATATCATTATCGCGGTCTGTCATTTCACGGGCTGCTTTGGCAATAAATGACCAGGACGGGGCTTCAGGCATGGTCAGACCGGCCTTTGCCATCAGGTCTGTACGATACATGATCATCGAGCTTTCACCATAGAAAGGAGCGGCATATAATGTGCCCTCATGGCTCAGACCGCCTGCCATCGCGGGTAGAATATCGCCCACATTATAGCCTGCGCTGAGGTCATTTAATGGCACCAGCCAGCCATTTTTGCCCCAGATTGGGGTTTCATACATACCGATGGTCATAATATCGAACGCACCGCCCTTGGTGGTGATATCGGTTGTGACGCGCTGACGCAGCACA
>Ga0181577_10003984_pt1 | contig 11451 bp, 9 predicted proteins | sample 101ome_21_FD_132468 | JGI IMG/M metagenome (GOLD analysis project Ga0181577, IMG submission 132468) | Coastal salt marsh microbial communities from the Groves Creek Marsh, Skidaway Island, Georgia - 101413BT metaG (megahit assembly) | ecosystem: Environmental > Aquatic > Marine > Intertidal zone...
ATAGTAGCGTTTTGGATATAAATAAATCCCGGGTCTGGCTTGATCTTCTGGTCGCTTTTTTTCTGGTAGCCCTGTTAATCGGTGGTGGCCTGCTTATTTATCAGCTCAATTTTGATGCTATGGAAGTTGAAATCAATGATGTTGTTGCTCAACGTGGGCAGGAAATATCGACTGAGCAAGGTTGTATTGCCTGCCATACGGTAGATGGCAGTCTGGGTGTTGGCCCGAGCTGGCTTGGCATGATGGGCAGAGTGGAAACACTGGATGATGGCAGCACTATTGTTGTTGATGAAGAGTACTTCCGCGAATCCATCCGTTATGCGAATCGCAAAATGGTCGCCGGTTATCCAAAGGTGATGCCGAGCTACTGGATGGAAGAAGAAGAGTTTATTGCTTTACTTGCCTTTGCCCGGCAGTTATCACAATAAATCTTTCTCATCTCTTGTTACTGGCGACTGCGCTCTCATAGGCCAGTAAAATTTTCTTTCGGCTTTTACCCCAGCGGAATTCTCCGCTTTCACCAATTTTTCGGATAACCCGATGGCAGGGGATTAGAAAAGCAATCCTGTTTCTGGCGATGGCAGAAGCTGTGGCTCTGGTTGCCGCGCTATTGCCAATGGCGCCAGCCAATTTCTCATAATTGGATACTGTGCCAAAAGGGATGCTCAATAAGGCCTGCCAGACCTGTATCTGGAATGGGGTGCCACGCAGCAGTAGTTTGATATGCTGTGAGGCGTCTGTTGAAAATAACTGTTGGTGAACTTCTCCGGTTAGTTGAGGCTTATATCTGATATCGGCTTTTAACCAGTCGTCCTTGAAAGCGGTTTCTGTCAGTTCCTCAGAGTGCTCGATAAAACTTATCTGACAGACTCCCCTATCAGTGACAGCTAATAAATATCTGCCAAAAGGCGAATCATGAAAACCATAATTTATAGTCAGGTCTTTACCCAGTTTTCTATATTGGGCAGGCGTAATCGCTTCGGTATTTATGAAGAGTTCATAGCTTCTGCCGTTACCCGATAAACCAGCCTGATAGGTGGCCTCCAGTGTTGAATAACCCTGATCAAGTAATGTTTTCATATGTTCACGTGTCAAAAACTGTAAAAACCGCTTGGGACTGATACCAACCCAGTCAACAAACAGGCGCTGAAAATAAAATTCACTAAGGCCAATATGTTCAGCAATTTCTGCCAGTTCCGGTTGCTTGGTATGTTGCGCCATTAAATAGTCGATGGCACGTTCAACCAGTAAATAATGTTCCTGTTGTGTTTTGTATTTGGGCATGCGGAAAATTTACCTGTCCCAGGCCTAAAAAGAAATCCGTTTCTTGCGCTTACGGAAGATTAATTGAGTACTTCAATGCTTTACTCGGCCCCCTGTTTTATGGCACCTTGCTTTTTGTTGTTCTAACAGATACAACGATATTTTCCAGCAATAGCCTGAACATAACTGAAGGGGAATGCAGCACATGAAGGTTATCAATTTCAGCCTGATTTCAGTGTTGGTAATCCTGACATTTTATTTATTAATTGTGGGTCAGGATGTACTACTGCCAATCGTCATAGCCCTGGTTTTCTGGTATCTGATCAATCTGGTAGCCAAGTCATATGGACGCCTGAAAATAGGGGACAAAGCTTTACCGGGTTGGCTTTGTTTTACACTTTCACTATTGAGCTTTGTTGCCATGTTCTGGGCCACAGTAAAACTTATCTCCATGAATGTTGATGGCGTATTGGAAGTGGCGCCAAGTTATCAGGTAAATCTGGAAGCCAAGATGAACAGCTTATTGGGTTATTTTGGTATAAACGAAGCGCCAACTTTGGAGCAGCTGATTGAATTGATTAATCTTGGTCAGTTTATTTCTGCGACCGCGGGATCCCTGACCAGTATTGTTGCCAACAGCGGTGTCATTCTTATCTATCTGGCTTTTCTTTTTATCGAACAAAAAAATATGGATAAAAAACTTTCTGCTTTGATTGTGGATGATGAAAAAGAGCAGAGAGTCAGAAAGTTACTGCGAAAAGTCAGTGATGATGTGCGTAAATACGTCACGATCAAATTAATTGCCAGCCTCTCAACGGGAATCCTGAGTTATATATTTTTGATGGTGGTTGGGGTCGATTTCGCCGCTTTCTGGGCCTTGCTGATTTTTCTGCTTAATTTTATTCCGACTATAGGCTCTATTATCGCTACTATCTTTCCCGCACTGATTACCCTGGTACAGTTTGATGCCTTGACACCGTTTTTTCTGGTGGCGGGAGGTTTGACCGGTATTCAGATATTGATAGGTAATATTCTTGAACCGAAATTTACCGGCAGTACCTTAAACCTGAGTCCAACAATTATTCTGCTCAATTTGTCGTTATGGGGGCTTATCTGGGGAATTCCGGGAATGTTCCTCTGTGTCCCCTTTCTGGTTATCAGCATGATCGTTTTTTCAAACCTGCCACAGACCCGCACCATCGCTGTACTGCTTTCCAGCGATGGTCACATCAAAGGTCTGGACGAATAAATCAGACTTTTTAGAGCCTGTAGGCCACTTCCAATGCAATCTGTCGTGGACGATTGATAAACCCGTAAAAGGTGTTGGTGCCAAACAGGTTGGCTGAGATTGGCGCATTACCCGCATAGGTCAGTACATCTTCATTACTCAGGTTCTTGCCGATAATAGAGACCCGCCAGTTTTCATTTTGTGCCCCAAAACGTAAATTGACATTGGTTCTGCTGTCGATGAGGTAAAGTCTTAGCACTTAAAAAATTTTAATGTAAGCTTTAAGGAATCTCTGATTAATTCCATGATGGCCGAGACACAGGCATTTGAGAGCACAGAGCAAGGCGGATTGCGCAGGCAATGCCGACACCCTTGGCAAGTAAGCCAACACAGCTATGTGCGCTCAAGGCCTTGTCCCGTGAGGGTTTGGTCGTATTGGCGCGCTCACTTCGTTGCAGTTCTCGCCGTATAGCATTGGCATGCGGCCTTCAAACTGCGCCTCGTGATCATCGCCAATACAACTCAAACTCGGCTCATCAGCGAATTAAGCAGAAGTTCCCTAAGTATTTACAGACAAGAGATGTCAACAGCCTGATGAGGGTATATAATTCGCGCCCTTTGTGAAGCTAAACATTAGCGGGAATATGAAAAGCACTGAGATTCGTCAGGCATTTTTGGATTATTTTGCTGAACACGGTCATGCCGTGGTTGACAGCAGTTCGCTGGTGCCCGCAAATGACCCGACTTTGCTATTTACCAATGCCGGCATGGTGCAATTCAAGGATGTCTTTCTGGGACAGGATAAACGTGCCTATGATCGCGCCTGTAGTTCGCAACGCTGTGTACGCGCTGGTGGTAAGCATAATGACCTTGAAAATGTTGGCTATACCGCACGCCACCATACTTTTTTTGAAATGCTGGGAAATTTCAGTTTTGGTGATTACTTTAAACGCGATGCTATCCGTTTTGCCTGGAATTTTCTGACTGACAATCTGGGGCTGCCCCCGGAAAAGCTATGGGTGACCGTGTTTCATGAAGATCAGGAAGCTGAAGATATCTGGCTGCAGGAAGTGGGTGTCAGCCCTGAACGCTTTTCCAGATTAGGGGAAAAAGATAACTTCTGGGCAATGGGAGACACCGGACCTTGCGGACCCTGCAGTGAAATATTCTATGACCATGGTGAAGATGTACCAGGAGGGCCTCCAGGCAGCCCGGATGAAGACGGCGACCGTTATATAGAAATCTGGAATCTGGTTTTCATGCAGTATAACCGCAGCAATGATGGCAAGCTGACGGCCTTGCCGAAACCCTCAGTGGATACCGGCATGGGACTGGAAAGAATTTCAGCAGTGTTGCAGGGCGTACACAGTAATTATGAGATTGACTTGTTTCAGAGCCTGCTGGCAGCGGTTGCTGAGGTGACCGGTTGTCAGGATAAAGCTTCTGCTTCCCTGAATGTGATTGCCGATCATATCCGTTCCTGTGCTTTTCTGGTGAATGATGGGGTGCTGCCTTCCAATGAAGGCAGGGGTTATGTTTTACGGCGTATCATTCGTCGGGCTATCAGGCATGGTCATCAGCTTGGTGCTGATGAAACCTTCTTCTACAAGCTGGTGGCACCTTTGGCAAAGGTCATGGGTGATGCTTACCCTGAACTCATTCAAAACCAGGCGATGATAGAGTCGGCCCTTAAAAATGAAGAAGAGCAGTTTGCACGCACGCTGGATAATGGGATGCAGGAGCTGGAAGCAGCCATTGCGGATTTGGATGGCACCATTATTCCTGGTGCTGTTGTTTTCAAACTTTACGATACCTTCGGTTTTCCGGTTGACCTGACAGCAGATATTGCCCGCGAAAGACAGCTTACGCTGGATATGGAAGGCTTCGAAGCGGCCATGCAGGCGCAAAAAGAACGTGCCCGTGCAGCCAGCAGTTTTGCAGCCGACGCCGTGCTGGAACTAAACGATAATCCACAGACAAAGTTTAACGGCTACGAACATCTGACAGACAAAGGCTGTGAGGTACTTGCGCTGTATGTTGATGGTCAGTCAGTTAATACCATGACAAGCGGGCAAAGCGGAATAATTGTTCTTGATCAGACACCTTTTTATGCCGAATCGGGCGGTCAGGTGGGTGATATCGGCATGCTCTACAATCAGCAGTCGCGCTTTACGGTCCAGGATACCCAAAAACAAAATGAACAGTTTCTGCATCAGGGAGCATTAGTCGAAGGTGAAATAGCCCTTGGCGACAGGCTAGAGGCCAGTGTCGATACTGATATGCGCCGGGCAACCATGCTCAATCACTCAGCAACACATTTGATGCACGCAGCCCTGCGCCAGGTCTTGGGCAAGCACGTCACGCAAAAAGGTTCTCTGGTGAATGCCGATTATCTGCGTTTTGATTTTTCCCATAACCAGGCTGTCAGTGCTGAAGAATTAAATCAGATTGAAATTCTCGTCAATCAACAGATATTACAGAATAGTGCAGTGACTATGCAGACGATGAGTATTGATGCGGCCAAAGCGCAGGGAGCAATGGCCTTGTTCGGTGAAAAATACGGCGATGAAGTGCGTGTAATCAGTATGGGAGCAGGCGGAGAGTCGGAGGCTGAGACTTTTTCGGTTGAATTATGTGGCGGTACCCATGTCAACAGGACCGGTGATATCGGCTCGTTTAAAATTATTCAGGAATCCGGTATCGCTGCGGGTGTTCGCCGTATCGAAGCGGTAACCGGACTAAAGGCTCTGGAATTGGTCAGAAACCAGCAAGAGCGTTTGCGTACGATAGCCTGCTTGCTGAAGTCTGATAGTGCCAATATTGAGCAAAAGGTAGATCAGCTGCAAAAACAGAACAAGGAACTGGAAAAACAGGTACAGCAGTTAAAAGCCAGATTAACCAGTTCAAGTGGTACTGATCTTAGTTCTCAGGCCATTGAAATACGTGGTGTCAAAGTGCTGGTTACGGCAATAGAAGGGCTGGACAGTAAAGATTTAAGAAGCACCTGTGATCAGCTGAAAAATAAACTGGGCTCTGGAATTATCCTGCTGGCTACCGTGGCAGATGGTAAAGTCAGCCTTGTTGCCGGAGTGACAAAAGACTTGATTGATAAAGTAAAGGCAGGAGATCTGGTGAATACAGTAGCCCAGCATGTTGGAGGCAAGGGCGGTGGACGCCCTGATATGGCTATGGCTGGTGGTACCCAGGTTGAAAACCTCGATAAAGCCCTGTCTTCCGTTAAACCTTTCCTAGAGTCGCTTCTATAAGCAATTTATATTTAAACGTTGTTTAATAAGAAGATGAACAAACTGTTAATTTCCAATAACGACAGATATCATAATGACATTACTTGTACAGAAGTATGGTGGCACCTCGGTAGGCTCTATAGAGCGTATCCAGGTGGTAGCTGAAAAAGTCGCGGCTAGCGCGAAAGCTGGTAACCAGCTGGTTGTAGTGCTTTCTGCGATGAGTGGCGTAACTAATAAATTATTGGGCTGGGCGCATCAGGTTCAGGTTGAACCGAGCGTGCGTGAGCTGGATGTTTTATTGGCTACCGGCGAGCAAACGACGGTTGCCTTGCTGGCAATGGCGCTTGAAGAATTAGGATGTCCAGCGCGTTCCTATACGGGTGGACAGGTAAAGATTCTGACAGATGGTGCGCATACTAAAGCCCGGATAATTGACATAGAACAGGACAGTATCAGGCAGGATTTGGAGAATGGGAAAATAGTCGTGGTAGCCGGTTTCCAGGGGGTGACAGAAACAGGTGATATTACTACGCTAGGTCGAGGAGGTTCTGATACGACTGCGGTGGCTCTGGCAGCTGCATTAAAAGCAGATGAATGTCAGATATTCACTGATGTCGACGGCGTCTATACCACGGACCCCCGGGTAGTCGAGAATGCCAGACGGTTGGATTATGTGACTTTTGAAGAGATGCTTGAAATGTCCAGCCTGGGAGCAAAAGTTTTGCAAATTCGTTCAGTCGAGTTTGCCAGTAAATATAATGTGCCACTAAGAGTACTGTCGAGCTTTGAAGAAGGGCCGGGCACCTTTATCGGACCAGAGGATGAGACCATGATGGAAATGCCTTTAATTTCGGGAATAGCCTTTACCAGTGATGAGGCTAAATTAAGTATTCTGGGAGTGCCGGATATCCCAGGTATGGCGCATAAGGTTTTTGGGCCAATCAGTGCGGCAGGAATAGAAGTGGATGTTATTGTGCAAAATATCGGTAATGACCAAACCAATGACATCACTTTTACCGTACAAAGAAAGGATACGGCTAAAGCAGCAAAAATCTTGCAGACTATTGCAAAAGAAATTAATGCTGAAGAAGTTCAGGTTGATGACAAAGTAGCAAAACTTTCTCTGGTGGGCGTAGGAATGCGCTCCCATGCTGGGATTGCAAGCCGCATGTTTGAAACCCTGGCTAATGAGTCGATCAATATTCAGTTGATTACCACCTCAGAGATAAAAATTTCAATTGTTATTGAAGAGAAGTATTTAGAACTGGCAGTACGTGCTTTACATGATGCTTTCGAGTTGGGTAGTTCGGGCGCTCAGACAAAAGCTTAAAACCCTTGATTGGGTATAACCCCAACACAAAAGTTGGTAGAAGGAGTTAAATTAGATGTTGATATTGACTCGCCGTGTAGGCGAAACACTCATGATAGGCGATGACGTTACAGTCACAGTCTTGGGTGTGAAGGGAAATCAAGTGCGGATAGGAGTCAATGCACCCAAAGATGTGGCAGTACACAGAGAAGAAATTTATGACAGGATCAAGCAGGAGGGTGGAGAAGCCAACCCGAATCAAGGGTCTGAAGACTAAAAGCCCAGGCCATAAGCTCTGTCAAAAGTGAGCACTTGTGGTATGATTGCGCGCTTATTGGGAGAGGTGGCCGAGTGGCTGAAGGCGCGCCCCTGCTAAGGGCGTATGGGTTAACACTCATCGAGGGTTCGAATCCCTCCCTCTCCGCCATAAAAGAAACCGCGAAAGCGGTTTTTTTATGAGCGGCCGTCAGGCAAGGGTGGGGGAGAAGCCTCGCCAGGGTTCGACAAACTCGCGACAGCGAGCGCAGCGCGACCCGTTTTGTAGGGTCGTCCCGCAGGGATTCACGAAGTGAACCATCTCTTCCTCTCCGCCATAAAAGAAACCGCGAAAGGGTAAGTTCATGCCTTGTACAAAAGTATATCGAACTTATTTATTTACTATGACTGCGTGTGAGTCCCTGGAATCAGCCTATAAACTAATAGTCCAGCTGATAAGAAGGTTTCTGCTGTTATTATTTGTAACAGCAGGGATATGCATATTGTCATTCACTACCTGGATTTTCGAATACGGATTCACCAGTAAATTAGATTCCTGTGCTAGGCCTTGAAGTAATAAAAAATCAGTCCAGTTTGTTAAACCGTAAATTGTTTGATTGTTGACCAAAATCTCCTGTTCAAGGCTGTCACGCCACAGATATACCAGGTCAGTATCAAGGGTGAGGATTTGTTCATCACTCAGACCTGGAAACAACTCTGAGGTATTAAGATATGACCATTCCCGTGACAACAACAGTATGGCATTTTTCTGCTTTAAATTGGCGGGGTTCCCCAGGCTTGAATGTGGGGCAAATGCGGCGCTAAATAATGCCCCAGCTTTAAGAATATCGCGTCGCGTTATTTTGGTATTCATAGAATCATGCTGTCTCATGGGATTACTCCCCGGATAAATAACGGGCAATTTGATCTAGCTGCTCATCGCTGACTTCTGCCCGGCTGATGGAAAACATATTTCCCAGACCATTTCTGACAACAGCTTTGACCAGTGCTGCTGGAAGCTCGTTTCTATCTTCCAGCTTAGCCTGTTCTCTGGGTATACGGTTCATTAAGAGCATTGTTCCCATGCCTAAATCTCTATGGCACATACCGCATTTCTCTACGAATAATTGTTCCCCTTCGGGTTGGGCAAAAGCGCTGAAAGAAGCGCAGGATAAAAATAATAAAACAGCAAGGTGTTTAATTTTCATTACACATCTCCTCTATAACTTGAGGGCCAAATCCCGCTTTTACCCGGGGAGAGTATGCCATTTGGATCCAGTGCATCTTTAACGGCTCTGTTTAACTGTGATAAGCCCTGATTGTTGTAGTTAAAGGTTTCTGCAATTAAATCCATATAAGTGATATGGGAACGGTATTCTCCGTAACCCTGGCTTGCAGAATCAGCAACCAGACTGCGAAATAATTGGTCTGCTCTGTTGCGCATTCCTTCGTCATCTTTGTCGAACATAAGTGCATTAATGTTTGTCAGGTGACGTTCGCCCAGATTGAAACCTGGGTGGTAATCTATGCCGTATTGATTATGTAACTCATAAGTGCGCCTGAATTGTTCCATAGCGGCTGCGCCGGTTTGTGGCAGCACAGGTGAAAAATCGATGTGAGCTCCACGTCCACCAAACCAGTTAGCATTATTCATCCCCAAGGTAATTGGAACGCCGAAAAAAGGTGAGGTAGGACGGCGATCTCCCCGGTTCCACACGGTTTCCCTGATCGAATAACTCGAGCGACGGGAGAAGGTGTTTTTGATTATGTCTGCTGATGCTCTGGCAATCTCACTCCGGCCATAGGTGTTTATGGTTGTAGTCCACCAGCCGATACCCATTTCATCCCGGATGCGACTGATTACCTCATCCGGGAAGGGAGAAGGCCCATCATACCAGTCACTGCGCATGGAACGGGTAGCAATATATCTGAGCCAGTTACCAACAGTTGGTGAGTGCTTGATTAATCCTTCGCGGCGCATCGGTGCGAAAGTATCAATAGCCCAGCCCAGATCACCGGGTTCATCAAACTGAATGCCCATGGAAACAACAGTTTCCGGTTCTGGCATCAGCCATAATCCCATTTTTGTTACGACACCAAAATTGGACTGTGAAAACATCTGATCCCAACCCGGGCCATAGCCATAAGGATGAAGGTTCCATGTGCTGGAATTACCCATGGCGCCCATGCCAGTTCTAATTATTTCTCCATTGGCCAATACGACTTCAAGTCCGTGATAGTTAGCTGAATGATCCCCATATGGTGTATAACCAACACCCCGTTCCAGTGTGTTGCCCATGACAGAGCCCCAGCTTTGACCGGGAACAGAAAGCCAATAGGGGAGTTGTTCCTTGTCCAGATAATCATATAAATCATAAAATCCGACCCCGGGTTCAACCACGACAACGCCATTTTCAGCATCAAACTCGATGCCTTTCATTCGTGTTAAATCAAGCACAATGCAGCCATTCATTACCGGTGCAGGACCGCCATAAGCAAAATTCTTTCCGCGGCTTATGGTCCATAGGGGGATTTTATATTCGTTGGCTATACGAAGAATTGCCTGGATTTCTTCGGTATTGGCAGGCGCAACAGCCGCAGATGCATGATGCACTGAAGGGTTCAGGGCATAAAAGTCCTGATAATTATCACGGTCCTGATCCGTATTCAGAACCCATTGTTCACCTACTACGTCGGCAAAAGCTGCCAGGGCACGATCCATTGTTTGTGTGCTTATTCCTTCTGGTAAGACCTGTTCCATAATGAATCCTCTGGTTATTGTTTTTTTAATTCAATTAATTGACTGTAAGAGCAGTTGAGCGAAACTTATTTAGGCTGCCGCCACACATGACTGAACCAGGCAGTGGGTGTTTTACAACTTGTTCTGCAAATGTTGCGCACTCAATCATCCTGCCCAGATCAATACCCGTTTCAATACCCATCTCGTCGCACATGAAAACCAGGTCTTCAGTGCAGACATTGCCAGACGCTCCTTTGTGTCCGGCAAAAGGGCAGCCTCCCAGTCCTGCGACACAGGCGTCATAGGCATCAACGCCCATTTCAAGACCAGCATAGGCATTGGCTATACCCATGCCACGTGTGTCATGTAGGTGGAGCAGTAGTGGTAAATCTGGATGTTTTTCTCTTACCGCACCAACCACACGTTTTATTGACTCCGGTGTTGCCCAGGCCATGGTGTCTCCTAATCCCATTCTTGCAATTTTTTCATCGTGCTCTTCGGCAATTTCAAGTAACTGTGAAACCAGATCAACTACATGTAAAGGCTCTATATCTCCTTCAAAGTTACATCCGAAAGCTGTAGAAATAAAACCTCTTTTCACTGCGACTTTATTTTTCTGATACAGACGAATCAGGTCATGCTGTGCATCAAGTTGCTGTTGCGGAGTTCGGTTTTGATTCTTTTTCAGAAAGCTGGTTGAAGAATAGAGTGTCAACGCACCTTCCATATGTAAACGCCCGCAGGCAAGGGCACGTTCAAAACCACGTTGATTCAGCCATAGGCCGGAATAATCTACTCCAGGTTTCATTTTTATCCCTGCCACGACCGCTTCAGCATCTGCCATGCCGGGCACAAGTTTCGGATTTACAAAGGAAACAACCTGTATATGTTTCACGCCAGTTTCTGACAGCATATTTATCAGTTCGATTTTATCCCGGGTAGGAATTTCTGCCGATTCAATCTGGAATCCTTCTCTTGGGCCTTCTTCGTTAATTATTATCTTTTTGGGTAAATCACTCATATTTCTTTTATGGTTGCCTGGGTTTATTATTTAGATTCATTTGTTCATGCCATTGAAATAATTAGTTCCACAGAATAGAATCATGTTCCTTTAGATAGAATTTTTGTAGGCAAGGAACATGACATCTAAATCCAGTTCCGGTGTTGCTGCAGTGGAACGTGCATTGAGAATTATTGATGCGTTTCGCGAGACTGATGAAAGTGCTCTCAGTCTCGCCAGTCTTGCTACCATAACCGGGTACTATAAAAGTACCATTCTTCGTTTGCTGGTCTCTTTGGAAAAATACGGCTATATACGCCAAATTAGTGATGGCAGATACAAGCTTGGACACGCACTTGCTGAGCTGGGCAATATCTATCATGAGTCCTTTGAACTTCGTGAAGTCAT
>Ga0181577_10003986_pt1 | contig 11450 bp, 10 predicted proteins | sample 101ome_21_FD_132468 | JGI IMG/M metagenome (GOLD analysis project Ga0181577, IMG submission 132468) | Coastal salt marsh microbial communities from the Groves Creek Marsh, Skidaway Island, Georgia - 101413BT metaG (megahit assembly) | ecosystem: Environmental > Aquatic > Marine > Intertidal...
CCCAGTACTCCTGCAGCCGTAAAATAACCTCTTGAAATGTCGCAGGCGCCACTGAAAGATCCAATCTCGATGGGGGGCGTTAGTATAACTGCGTTGCCCGCGCCATAATCAATTTTCCAGTTACACACCGGCACGGTCGCCCTTTGTTATGCCCAATTCACCGAAACCGATGTGGCTGGAATGGACCGTTATCTCGCTTATTTATGTGATGCTGGTCGTTACCACTCGACTCCCCATTCGGTGGTCGCGCGCATTGGGCCGGTTCGTCGGGGCGGGGTTGTATCGTTTCAATCACCGGATGAGATGGGTGGCGATTAGAAACCTCGAGCTTGCGTACCCGCAATGGTCCACAGCACAGCGCACCAAGGTCGCGAAGCGGAGCGTTCAGGCGACGGGTGAGCTCATGGCCGAAATGGGCCGTTTATGGGACCAGCCTTGGGAAAGAACCGAGAGCATGATCGAGTTTGACGGGCTTGAGTGTCTGCAAAATCCGCTGAGAGAAGGTCGCGGTGTCATCGTTTTGGGACCGCACTTGGGAAATTGGGAGCTCTTGGGGATGTACCTCGCCACCATCGGAGATCTGGTTGCCCTCTATGAACCGCTGGCGTTTAAAAAGTTGGATCGGTTGGTGCATCGTGGCAGGCAGCAGACTGGCGGTGAATTGGTGCCCACAACGCCGCGGGGCATCGCCAAGCTCGTGCAGTCTGTTCGCGCGGGCGGAATCACCGGAATTCTGCCAGACCAGGTACCCGCGAATGAAAATGCGGGTGTTAACGCTCCCTTTTATGGCGTGCCCTGCTTTACGGCCTCTTTGGCCAGTAATCTGATCAAAAAGTCGGGTGCTGCGCCCGTCACTGGCGCTATGTTGCGCACGCCTTCTGGTTTCCGCGGGGTTTTTCGCCCTGCCGAGCCAGGCGTTGCCAGCACTGACCAAGTTGAAGCTGTCACAGCGATCAATCTGAGCGTGCAGAAGTTGATTGAAGGCAATGAGGCCCAATATCAATGGCAGTACAAACGTTTTCGATGTCGCCCTGCCGATGGCGTTGAGCATTACAACTGGAATGCTTTTCCCATTGATGGCCAATAGGAGATCAGCATGACGCGCTTCACAGGTAAGGTTATTGCAGGTCTCATTGGTTTTTTGGCCTTTGGACCAGCAGGATTGCTGTTTGGCCTCGTGCTCGGGCACGCCTTTGATCAGGGGCTGTGGCGGGCGTTACAGCTGTCAGGGCCCGAGGCTGTGCATATTATGCGCGAGCAGTTTTTTGAGACCACCTTCACGCTGCTGGGTTTCGTCGCGAAAGCGGATGGTAGGGTTTCTGAGGCTGAAATCGCGCAGACAGAGTCTTTGTTTACACAACTTCGTTTGACTGCTGCACAACGTCGAACGGCGATTGAACGATTTAAGACGGGCTCAGCTTCTGGGTTCGATCCGGCACCGACCGTCCACCAGTTTACGCAGTGTCTCGGCCCCCGTCGTCAGGCACAGCGCACGCTCATGGCGATGTTAGTGGGTATAGCGCTCGCTGATGGTAGCTTTTCTGAGAAAGAGCGCGCCGCGATTTACCGTTTAGCTGACTTGCTAGGGTTGCCGCACAAAGATGTTGCTCAACTTATCTCTATGGCCAATGCTCAGGCTCAGTTTCAGCAGGGCCGGTACAGAAGTACGGGCGGTGGACACGGTTATTCTGCTGCAAGTCGTGAAGCGTCGCAGCTTGAAACTGCCTACGCCGCACTGGGGATTGACGCGAGCGCCAGTGATTCAGAGATTAAACGGCGTTATCGGAAATTAATGAGCGAAAACCATCCCGATAAGCTCATGGCAGAGGGGGTCCCCGATGAGCTACTCAAGGTGGCGACGGAACGCTCTCAGGAAATCACTGCTGCTTACGACGTCATACAGAGTGCTCGGGGTTTAAAGTAATCGTATTCCCTATTGGGACCGGCGATGTGTGCGTCAGTCTCGCCAGAAAGCGGGAGTAAGTAATACCAACAGCGTGAATACTTCTAACCGTCCCATTAACATGGCGAGGCAGAGGATCAATTTCCCCGTTTCACTTACCGTAGCGTAATGACTTGCTACTTCACCGAGACCTGGGCCGAGATTGTTCATGGTCGCGACTACAGCAGAAAAGGCCGAGATAAAATCCAGATCGGTGGCCAGTAGCCCCAACCAAATCAATACGAAACAAAACATATAAACCGCAAAGAAACTCCACACGGCACTGATGACCTCTGTTTGGACTCTTCGTGAGTCCAATTTCAGAGGAATCACGGCGTTTGGGTGCAGCAACTGCCGCAACTCTCGCACGCCCTGTTTGAAGATGAGCAAAATCCTCATAGCCTTCATCCCTCCGCCAGTGGATCCGACACAGCCGCCCATGAAGCTCAACATCAATAGAAAGACGGGTAAAAACAACGGCCAGACTGAAAAGTCTTGCGTGGTGAAGCCTGTGGTGGTGGCAATCGATACCGTTTGGAATACACCGTGGATGAGGCTGTCCTCGTAGCTCAGAGCTTCGGTGTAAAGCAGGAGGCAACACACTATAGCGGTGGCCAGGCCGATCACGGCGATGAAGAAAGCTGCCTCCGAGTCACGCGCATAAAGACGGATATCACGCCGCTGTATCGCCAGAAAATGTAACCCGAAATTGATCCCTGACAGCAACATGAAAACAGAGCTCACGAGAAGCACGGCATTTTCTTGGTAGTAGCCTAAACTGGCATCGTGAGTTGAGAAGCCACCGATCGCCACCGTAGAAAAAGCGTGGCATAACGCATCAAAGGCCGACATCCCTGTTGCGAGGTAAGCTAGCGCACAGGCGATGGTTAGTAACAAATAAATACCGAACAGCGCTTTGGCGGTACCGGTTATTCGTGGTGTCAGTTTGCGGTCTTTGGATGGACCTGCACTTTCTGCACGATAAAGCTGCATGCCGCCGATGCCGAGCATGGGCAGAACGGCTACTGCCAGAACAATAATTCCTATTCCTCCCAGCCACTGGAGGAACTGGCGATAAAAAAGAAGGGACTGTGGTAACGCATCGAGGCCGGTGATAACGGTAGCGCCCGTTGTTGTCAGTCCGGAAATGGACTCGAAAATGGCTTCGGTGGGGGAGAGCGCGACTTGAGGGGCAAGCCACAACGGTATGGCGCCAAACAAGCCCAGGACCAGCCAAAATAAAGCGGTTACGACAAAGCCGTCGCGTATGCTGAGGTCTCTCGTCAGGTGCCGCGTTGGTAGCCACATGATGACCCCTGAAAAGAGCGTGGTAGCGAACCCGGTAGCAAATGCCGCGTCCGTTCCATCACCCGCTATTAGCCCTATAAAGAGTGACGGCAACATCGTCGTGCTGAACAAAATCAGCAGCACCCCGATGATTTTAAGGGCCATTGCGAACTGCATTAAATAAAGCCGAAACCCACCGCAAATAATTTCTCTACAGCTGAGATCTGAGTGCGGTCGGTGAGGAAAAGGATTACATGGTCGTTGGCTTCAACTACAACATCGCCGTGGGCGATCAGCACCTCTTCGCCTCTCAAGATTGCGCCAACGGTCACACTGGAAGGCAGGTTTAACTCGTCTAATCTTCGTCCGACCACCTTGGAAGACCGGGCGTCACCATGAGCTGTCAGCTCAATTGCTTCTGCGGCGCCTCTGCGAAGGGAATGGACGGCGTTGATGTCTCCCTGCCGCACATGCATGAGAAGACTGCTAATCGTCACCTGTTGTGGAGAGATGGCAATGTCTATGTCATCGCCTATCAGGTCCGCATAGGCACTATTGGTTATTAGCGTAATGACTTTTTTAGCGCCGAGTCTTTTGGCGAGCATTGACATCATGATGTTGGATTCATCGTTATCAGTCAGCGCACAAAAGACATCTGTGTTCTCAATGTTCTCTTGCTTTAATAGCAGAGGCTCATTACCGCTTCCATGAAGCACAATGGTGTCTTCCAGTAAGTCGGAAAGCGTCCTGCAGCGTTCGTAGGAGCGCTCAATAACCTTAACTTGGTATCGTCGCTCCAGCCGTTGCGCAAGGGTTGCCCCAATGTTTCCTCCTCCTACGATCATGACCCGATGGTAGGGCTTATCGATCTTACGAAGCTCTGACGTGACTTCGCGGATGTGTTCCCTTGCGGCGATAAAAAACACTTCGTCGTTGGGTTCAACTACGGTTGTTCCCTCAGGGATAATTGGGTCACCTCCAGCGCGGAATATCGCTGCCACACGGGTGTCAACTCTTGGCATGTGCTCTCGAATTTCCTGAAGCTCGCGGCCGACTATCGGCCCGCCGTCCAGTGCCTTGACGGCAACAAGACGGATGCGCCCACCAGCAAAATCCAACACCTGCAGCGAACCCGGGTTCGCTATCAACTGCTCGATGTTAGTCGTGACGAGTTGCTCTGGCCCAATGATCACGTCGACAGGGATGGCCCCGGATTCGAACAGAGCTTGATGCTCGACGAGGTAGTTTGCGGAGCGGACCCGGCTAATTTTGGTGGGTGTTCGATACAGCGTAAAAGCAACCGAGCAGGCGAGCATATTGATTTCATCGCTGTCCGTTACCGCGATGAGCATATCGGCATTTTCAGCACCTGCATCCATGAGTGTGCTGGGATGTGCGCCGTTTCCTAAAACGGTCCGAACATCCAGCCGCTCTGCAAGGCGTTTGAGAGTCGACGTTTGCTCGTCAACGACGGTGATGTCGTTCTTTTCGTCAGCAAGGTGCTCGGCAAGCGTGCCGCCGACTTGTCCCGCTCCGAGGATAATGATTTTCACCGGCCTCTGGACCCTCCCAACGACCCGCCGCCACCTTAAACCATCTCAATCCTGCCACGCCATGTGGATTAGTCACGTTAGTCGCCAGAACGACATGCGCTTTAGGTTTTGGGCTTTCTTATCAGGGAAAAGAAAAGGCCATCGCCCCCGGTTTTGTGGGGCAGTAATTGCCAGCCTTTCTTTGTTGCCAGGCCTTGCCCTAGCGAGACGTTCTCTACAGTGCAGTCATTTGCCAAGTTGAATGTCTCAATGACGCTATCGTTTTCTTGCTCGAGTAGCGAGCAGGTGACGTAAAGCAAGCGGCCGCCTGGCTTTAAGAGCGGCCATAAACCCTTCAGGATCGCGAGCTGCTGGCTCGTAAAAGAGGCGATGTCTCCAGCTTGTCTGAGAATCTTGATATCAGGGTTACGCCGCATTACCCCAGTTGCAGAGCAGGGCACATCAGCCAGTATCGCATCGAGGCTTTCGGGAAGGAGCTCCGCGGGTGGTTTGCTGGCATCAGCGATCAGCATCGTCGTGCGTAAGCCTAGCCGGTCACAGTTTTCTTGGATACGTTGCATTCGAGATTCAGAGATGTCCATAGCGATAAGTTCTTTGAGTGCGGGTTGTATCTCTAGAAGGTGGCAAGCTTTCCCTCCGGGAGCCGCACAGGCGTCAAGGATACGTTCGCCTTCTTTTGGTGCCAGTAACGCGCCAGCACACTGAGCAGAAATGTCCTGTACGCTCGCCCAGCCCTCAGCAAAGTGGGGGAGTTCCGCAACATCCATAGGTGATGAGAGCACAAGCCCATCATCACCGGCATTTGCTGTCGATACAGTGGCTCCGGCCTTGGTCAGGGTGGCGGCATAGTCATCCCTGTCTGTCCGCTGACGGTTTACGCGCAGGGCCATGGGGGGCTTGCAGCGCGCAGCCTCGGCAATTTGAGCGATGTTTTCCGGATACTGCTCAGCCAGACTGTCGTAAAGCCAGTCGGGTAAGGCGTATTCTGCTGACTTTGTCAGCTCGTCAGACCAGTTGAACTCCTGTCTTTGGTGAGTTCGAAGTACACCATTAACCAGACCCTTCGCCCACGGCTTTTTAAGCTCTCGAGTACTGCTCACGGTCTCCGATAAGACGGCGTGGGCCGGTGTCCGCAGGTGGTCCAGTTCGTAGATGCCGATGCAAATAAGTGCCCATATGTCTTGATCTTTCCTGCGGATCGGTTTGTCTAGATACCGCTCCACTACTGATATCACGTAGGGCCACTCTCGTAAGGTGCCGTATACCAGTTCTTGACACAGTGGGCGCCGTCTCTCATCCAGCTTTGACAGCATGTTGTGAAAAAAGTGGTTGAGGGATTCTCCGCAAAGTACGCGATAAATGGTCCGGGCGGCCGCGGCTCGTGGTGAGCCCATTGTCATAGGATCGGTCCGGGGCTGAGCCGTACACCTGGTCTCAGGCGTTCACGATGCCCATTAATGAGCGTCGTGACAGGTTGTGCTTTCGCGCCAGGCAGTTGTGCTTCGGTGATAACCAGCACCCCGGGCGCACAGCGCACCCGTAAGCCGCGCTCATCCGCCGATAGAATTTCACCTGTTTCACCGGAAGGCGTATCCGTTTCAGTGTGTGCTGCGAGGATTTTGAGCCGGTCCTCACCCAGTAAGGTGTAGCACGCTGGAGTGGGGTGAAACGCCCGGATACGCCGCCAAATCGTATCGGCACTCTCGCCCCAATCGACGGCGCTCTCGGCCTTATCGATTTTGTGGGCGTAGGTAGCCAGGTCGTGTTGCTGTGGTGTCGCTGCCGCGAGAAGCGATTCGATGTGGCTAAGGTTTTCTAATAGTGCCGATGCGCCAAGAGCAGCCAACTCATCAAGTAGCCTGCCACCGGTATGGTCATCGCGGATAGGCATGCCATGCTTGGACAGCACAGGCCCAGTATCAAGCCCCGGCTCCATTGCCATAAGACTGATACCAGTCTCGATATCTCCTGCTTCTATTGCGCGTTGCACTGGTGCCGCACCCCGCCAACGCGGAAGTAAAGAGGCGTGGACGTTGACGCAACCGAGCCGCGGTATGTCTAGAATTGCAGCGGGCAGAATGAGGCCATAGGCCACCACGATCATCAGGTCTGCAGAGAGATCGCTGAGTACTGCTGCCGCTTCCACAGATTTGAGTGAGTCAGGTTGCCAAATAGGCAGCTCTCTTTTAAGAGCGAGCTGTTTCACAGGAGAGGCGTGTAACTGTTTTCCCCTGCCCGCCCTGCGGTCGGGCTGAGTCATCACCGAGACGATTTTATGCGGGCTGTCGATTAACTGCTCGAGGTGCCGCGCTGCAAACTCAGGTGTGCCGGCGAATACCAGTTTAAGAGGTGCGGGCATTATTTAGGCGCGGCGCTTTTGGTCTTTCACTAGTTTGCTGCGGATCCTCTGTCGTTTTAGCGGTGACAGGTAGTCTACGAATAATTTACCTTCCAAGTGGTCAATTTCGTGCTGCAAACAAATACTCATCAGCCCGTCCAAGCGCTCCGTAAAGGGCTCTCCCTCGCGGTTGAGCGCGGAAACCTCTATGGCCTTAGGCCTCTCAACGGTTTCATAGAACCCCGGCACAGAGAGGCAACCCTCATCGTAGGTGCCCAAGGCGTCGTCAATCACCGTGATCTCGGGATTAATAAACACGTGCGGCTCGGACTGGTCCTCGGTCAAGTCCATCACAATGACTCGCTCGTGCACGTCAACCTGACTTGCCGCCAAGCCAATGCCTGGCGCCGCGTACATGGTCTCAAACATGTCTTCAATTAATTGCCGGATTCTCGCGTCTACATCGGACACGGGTTTTGCCCGGGTGCGTAGCCGCGGATCGGGAAATTCAAGAATGGGGAGTAGCGCCATAGAGAAGTTCCGGTCTGTCGGTTTAGTGTCGGTGAAAAGTGTTCGCATTTGATATTGCTACCTGAACGGCCCGACCTCACACTGAATTATACCGCGCCGTCTTTGTCGTTGGCCGCAACTGTTAACTGTGAGCAGTGGGCGAACGATCTCTTTGCTCGGATGCTATAGGGTGACGGCGCGCGACGTGAACAGTAAACAAAGGAGTGGATACTGTGATCTTAAGCCAATGGATGGCGGCTCGTGGCGGCGTGGCCTCAAATCGTAGCCGTTTTGTCGCCCTCGCCTTTGCCGCTGTGTTGTATTGTCTTGCTACTGCCGCGGTGGCGGAAGCACCTGTCGATCAACCGGTAAAGCTCAATCCGGATATTCCAATGACCTACACGGTTCAACGTGGCGATACGTTGTGGGGTGTGGCGGCTATTTATTTGCGAGACCCGTGGCGGTGGCGGGAGTTATGGTCAGAAAACCCTGACATTCATAACCCTCATCTCATCTACCCCGGCGATGAACTCAAACTTGTCTGGACCGATGGGATGCCTCGATTGAGACGGTCCGCGCCGAGGGAGGTCAAGCTATCTCCGAGCGCGCCCGTCGGCCTTGCGGGTTCGGCCATCCCCCCTGTACCGCAACACAGTATCGCGTCCTTCCGTCGCGAATATCGCATGGTTGATGTCGATGCCCTGCTGAGCGCTGCGTACATTGTTTCGGGTGATGCGGGAAGATTAATCAGCGGACCCGGCGATGCTGTTTATTCGACAGGGGCGCTAACAGGCGAGGGACGTTATCAACTGGTGCGGCCATTTCAGTCGCTGAAAGACCCGTCGTCAGGGGAGGATCTCGGGACCTTCGCGGAGGTGTTGGGAAAGGCGATCGTGCTGGATACGAACACCCGTCTGATGGTGGGGACCGCGGACTCAAAACTGATAAGGCTGGTAATCACTGAGGCGCGAGAAGAGATACGCGTTGGTGACAGGCTGTTGCCGGTGCATGAGAGCGGGGTACCGGCAACATTTCAACTGGGCCAACCAGATTTTCCTGTCGACGATGCTCACATTATCGCCGCGCGAAGTGGCAAGACACACATCGGTACCTCAGATGTCGTCGTGGTCAACCGCGGCCATCGCGACTCTCTTAAGGCCGGTGATCTCCTGGCCGTTAATCAAACAGGGCAGACTGTGATAGACCCTCTAAGTCAAACGGCAGTTCGCATGCCAGATAGCGAAGCGGGCGTGTTGGTCATTTTTGATGTCTACGAGCGAGCGAGTTTTGGCCTGGTATTAGATGCGAGTCGGCCGCTTGCTGTGGGGGACAAAGTTAGCGGTTCCTGACTTGCAGGCGACTTACACCTGTGCGGGACACAGTAGGTTACGGAAGGTAGCTCGATAACCCTTTGCTTTACGCAAAGAATGTGTGGGCTCGTCTCAAGGAAGAGCGATGGCACATCAGTTTGGAAACGACCAGAGGCTGGATGCCGGATGGCTGGCGCTGACAAACAGACTCCATATAGAGGGCGCTCGTTATTTAGATCGGCTGCTGGAATCTTTCCCGACACCCGAAGCGATCATCAAGGGCCTTCATGGTGAGGCCGGCCGGGATGTGGTGATCGCTATCAAGCAGGCGTTTAGGCAGAGTGCTCCTAATGTGTTATCGCGGGGCCTGACGACCGAACTCCCGCTGTGGTTAGTGACGCCTCAGGATGTCGAATACCCGCCGCTGCTTGCTGAATGCGAGGACCGGCCGCCGTTCCTGTTTGTGCGGGGGGAGCTTGAGTGTCTCGGAGCGCGGACCCTTTCAGTCGTGGGAACACGGAAACCGTCACTTGGCGGGCGCAAAGCGACTGCGGAGCTCACCGCTGCTGCCGTCTCTGCCGGCCAGGTCATTGTCAGCGGACTGGCGTTGGGGATTGACGGTATTGCGCATCAGGCCGCACTACAAGCAGGAGGCGCCAGTATTGCGGTTTTGCCCTGTGGTATCGATCGAGTGTATCCGCGACGACACACCGTGCTGGCCGAGAGACTGACCAAGGTCGGCGCCGTCGTCAGCGAGTTCCCCTTGGGGACGCCCCCACGGAAACATCACTTTCATCGACGCAATCGTACGCTGTCGGGTTTCAGTATGTCGACGCTGGTCGTGGAGGCGGGCAGACCCAGTGGCACATTGCTTACCGCATCCGCGGCGGCTGATCAGGGTCGTGATGTCCTCACGCTGCCGTGGTCTATCTACCACGTCGGTGGAGCAGGCTGTCGTTATTTACTATCGGACGGCGCCACCTTGATTCAGTCAGCAGAGGATCTGCTAATCCATCTCGGTGTTCACGCCGTTGCTCATGTTGATATCGCGGTCAGCGACGACCACGGCGAGGCGAGCGCCCGCTCTGACTCTGGCCATCAGCCCAAACTCGCGCGGCATGTGGTCGAGTCGGACCAGCAAATCCTGCTGAGGCTTTTGGGAGAAGAATCGCATTCGGCTGAAGCGTGTTCGATCGCATTGGGGTGGCACGTGGATCGGTGCTTGCAGGGTCTTTCCGAGCTGGAGGTTGCCGGCAGGGTGGTAAGGGCACCCCATGGGTACTGCGCGCTGCCTTGAACCTGCTTTGGATGTTCGGCATGAATGGCGGTGCTCATCACCTCTAGGGTAAGGTGAGGCTCCCATTGCGGACGCGCTGACCTTTTGACACGTGCTGAATCATGACAAGTGAGTCGTTAGCCATTGCCCACGCCCATTGGCGTGCCCCGTACTTTGCATCGCTGTTGCAGCAGGGTGCTGTGGTCGCTTGTCCTGCCGAGGGTGTATGGGGGTTGAGCTGTGACCCCCATAACGAGGCAGCTGTCTACGATGTGCTGGCCATCAAAGATCGCCCAGTGAGTAAGGGTTTGATTGTGGTGGCAGATCGACCCGAGGTATTTGGCCCATTGTTGGATGCATTACCTATTGGTCAGCGCAATGTGATCATGGCTTCCTGGCCGGGCCCGAATACCTGGCTTGTCCCCCATTGCGGGCTGTTGCCCGAGTGGATCACGGGTGACAGTGAGGAGGTCGCCATTCGCGTGACGTCATCGCCTGCACTGTCCGCCGTGTGTCGTGCCTTCGGTGGGCCTTTGGTGTCGACCAGTGCCAATCCATCAGGTTTGCCGCCGCCTCATACGATGTGGGAGGTTCGGCGGTACTTCGGTCCAGCGATGCCTGCGATGCCGGGCGCTATTGACCCCGACGGCAAACCGTCAACAATACGACGAGCGGGTGATGGCATGGTCATTCGCGTTTAAATGAGTCGATAGAGAGAACGATAAAAAGACGAGGAGCATTCGATGAATGCGGCGGCAGTAGAAGCTTATCTCAGAGCTTTGCAAGACAAGATCTGTGAGACGCTTGAAACCATTGATGGGAGCGCAACCTTTGCCAAAGAGTCCTGGGATCGCCCGGAGGGTGGCGGCGGGATCAGCCGGGTGCTGGCAGAGGGTGATGTGATAGAAAAAGGCGGGGTGAACTTCTCCCATGTGGTGGGCGCGGGAATGCCAGCATCTGCTACGCAGCATCGTCCGGAGCTCGCTGGTCGCAGCTTTCGCGCGATGGGGGTGTCCCTGGTCATTCATCCACGCAACCCCCATGCCCCGACGTCACACGCGAATGTTCGCTTGTTCATGGCCGAGAAGCCCGGCGAGGATCCGGTTTGGTGGATGGGCGGCGGGTTCGATCTCACTCCTTACTACGGCTACGAGGAAGACGCTGTCCACTGGCATCAGACTGCAAAGGCGGCCTGTGACCCCTTCGGCGCTGACACCTACTCGCGGTTCAAGCA
>Ga0181577_10003988_pt1 | contig 11445 bp, 25 predicted proteins | sample 101ome_21_FD_132468 | JGI IMG/M metagenome (GOLD analysis project Ga0181577, IMG submission 132468) | Coastal salt marsh microbial communities from the Groves Creek Marsh, Skidaway Island, Georgia - 101413BT metaG (megahit assembly) | ecosystem: Environmental > Aquatic > Marine > Intertidal...
ACCAACTGCTTGCCCATGTTCGGGATCGGTTTCAAGTACGAGATGGCCAATACCAAATGTAGCATAGCCAAGATGATCATTATATATCTCATAAACTACTCCTTCGTCAACTTTCAATGTTTCTTTTAATTGTTCTATATTCATATCTTTGTTCCTCAAATGATGATACATTATAGTCCACCTTCACCTGCAGTTTCTAGCTCAACGTCTAGTGTAAAGTTATATGTAAAGGTTGTTTCACCTGATTTTTCAAAAATAAGACTTACTGTTAACGTAGACTGATTCTGGCCTTCTTGGTCATAACTACCACCAGATTCAAATGAGGGTTGCCAATCTGTGTAGAATGTTGAAGTTGGAACAGACACTGCTGAACCATTTGGTTGTATATTTGAATAGCTCCAACTGTTTGGTCCATCACCAGTTTCAGTATGTGTTTCTCTTACAGTATATCCAGATGCTGGATTTACAATTTGATATACAAGTGTTCCATCAGCTGGGCTTGGATTTTCGCTATCGGGATACCAGTTAACGTTAATATTTCCACTTGCATATTGTATTCTAAGTTGTGGTCGTACTATAATATTGGTATCAATTGAATATTCATTTTCAGATAAACTGTTATCATAGGTTGTAGCTAGTGTTTGAACGTATCCATGGAATTCTGACATAGCATGAGGTGCAACTTGATCTGGTGAGCTACCAGCTACTGAGATATCAACTCCTGCTCCACCTACATATTGAAAATCGTTTACACCATCTACAGATAATCCTCGCAATGATACATTTTGAACTGCTGAAGGAGTACCAGTATCAGTACCCGCTTTGACTTGAGCAATACTATTCGTACCTGCTCCACCCATTTTTATTTCTCCTGAACTTGGTATACCCATTACTTAATAATTCCTGCGATATGATCCTCAAAGGCTTCTACTTTTTCTGTTCTATTTGGCCAGTAAATGTAATCCTTTTCTGGGTTTGCTTTTAAATTTGATAATAAAGGTAATATTGCATTATATAGTTTATTAAGCTTATCTTCCATTTCAGCTGATGTTGCTGCTACTGATGAAGCTTCTGTTGATAATTTCTGTACCGCTTCTAATTCGCTTTCATCTACAGCGGTAAATCCAAAATCAAATGCGTCTATATCTATACTCATAGTTGTTCCTCTATATTATTATATTTATAATGTCTAGGTATTTGTTTTGTCTTATCTATATGTATTTGTGTAGCAGCATGAGATGGTGTTTTTTTACGTGCAAAGATCCTATCCCAGTTCTCTTCAAACTTAACTCTATTTGGTATTGGTCTTGGTTTACTTCCCTTTCCCATGTTTCTTTACATCTCTTAAATAAATTCTATCTGCTTGTCTTTGAAATGATTTCTCTACTTGTCGATCAAACCATCTTCTAAACCATTGTCGTAATTTACCCATAATTAAAAAATAAAAATCCTGCTACAATTAAAAATACTATTGCAACTCCTAGTCCTAATAGTCTACGATTGCGTTCTTTCTTTTGTAATCCTTTTCTATAATTACTTAATCCGTATGTTTTTCTACGGTACTCAGCTTGTTTACTCATTTAAATACTACACCACCTCTACGAACCAATTCATTTTTAATCTTTTGTTTTTTCTTTGGAATTGTTGTAGGGCTATTATACATTTCAATAAGCTCAGCCTTTGGCTTTACTTTAATGTAATCATGTTCATATTCAAAGCTAGGTCTTGATGCTCCTCGCACAACCTTTCTCATTGATTTTCCTAATTTTGTTGGCATTATAATCTCCTCACCATTTCAATGATCCTATCTGCATCAGGATCTTTTAACCATCCATAAATTCCTTCATCGGCTTTACGATAGTCATCTAATATATTTTCCATTTGATCAGCGGGTGGATCCATGAATAATCCATCATACATCATTGCTAATTCCCATTCATTACTATGATAACCATAGGATCCAGGAAATTTAACTAATGATATTGACCAACCATTATCAAATTCCCAAAATTTTCTTTTTCCGCCATTCCACGGCTCTGACTTAGGCCACTTTGCCATACTATACTCTCCCAGTCCATTGCAACCACCAACGAAAGTATCTTCGTCCTTCGCCATAGGCTGCACTTTTTAATCTATTATATATCACTTAATTCTTTTAACACTACCATTTTTATTTGCTAAATAAGCAAACATTTCAACATTTGGAAACTCCCTTTTTAAATCTAATAAAGCATCCAAATTTTCTTTATGGTCATCAAATAGTCTTACTCTTGCATATTCATCAGTCTTTAAATATTTTCTAAAGATGATAGATTTGTTTGCAGCACTATTTTTACCACTCATATTACCAGCTCTTTCGACATACACGTTATTCATAGGTATGCCGTGAGCTTCAAAAGTTTTAATAAAGAGATCTTTATCATCCATATCAGATCTTGCAGTTACAACAATTACTTTTGAACCTTTTGCTGTAGCATTTTTAATGATGGCTTTTGCCTTTGCTACCATTCTTGCAATTGGTGTTGCTGTCTGATAAAATATCTTTGATGATCTAAATTCACCAAAGTCAAAGTATTCATCTTTTGCTAATTTATAACTATTAAACTCTTGAGGTGTTAAAGGTTTTTCTTTTGTGTTATTTTTATTCTTTACAAGTACACGAGCTTTTGAAATAAACATAGTATCATCGATATCAAATATCGTAAGACCTTTATTTCCTTCTGTTAAAAACTCGCTAAACCTGTACATAATAGATATTATACCACATTTTTTGTGGTTTGTAAATATCTATTTATAACTTTAATGATTTAATTGTGTCTATTTTATCTTGAGCTTCGGCTATTTTGGAAACTTCTTTTTCAATAGTTTCAACAATATCACTATGTTCACCAACTCCAACAGATGATCTTGTATATACTGTGATATTTGCTTTTGCTACTTCAATCTCACCTTCTAGTTTTTTAACTAATGCTTCTAATAAAAAACTCATATTATTTCTCCCAGAATTTTTCTCTTTTATATTCATTAATTGTATTTATTAAATCAGTTGTCCAGTTATCACGATCTTCAATAAAGACTTGAGGACCTTCATCTCCAGCAATACATACAACTAATTGTTTAATTGGTCGACCTGTTCGTTCTTCCCACATAATAGCATATGCTGCACATTGCATAAAATAAGAACTAATCCATTCTTTCTTTTTATGCTTACGTGATGTCTTCCAATCAATAATAGAATCTATACCTTTCCATTGACCAACTAAGTCAACCCGTCCTGCAACTCCTAAATGTTTAGAATATAATGGAGCTTCTTGTAAATATATTTTTGTAATACATTCATCAATGATAGGTTGTATATCTTTAAATGTTTGAACATTGTGAGGCATCTCCCCATCGAGATAGTTTGGATTGTTCTTTAGATATTCTTCAATAATGTGGTGTATTTTTGTACCACGAGAGCTAGCCTGTCGTGATATACGATTAGCTTCTTCTTCTCCAACACGAGCTCTCCATTCTTGAATAGCTTGCCTAGACAAAATAGATAACACTGTTGTGATTGATGGATAGCTATGACCTTCTGGATCTAAATATGTTCTACCCGATGGTTTGGTTTCAGTCTTTAGATCATCATAATCTAATTCTATTGGCTCATGTATAAAATTCATAATTCTTTTTTCTCTAACATTTCTTTAGTCATAATAAAGTCTCTTACCAATCCACTTCGCACAATATCATTCCACTCAAATTCAATATGATCAAAATATTTCATATTATTAATAATATTTATAAATGAATATAAACCGCTTTTTTCGCTTTGCTTAACGAAGTCACTTTGATAATAGTCTCCACATAATATAAAGCGACAATTTTCACCTAATCTAGTTATTATACTACATAATTCATGGAATGTACAATTTTGTGCTTCATCAACTATTACTACAGCATCATTTATTGTAATACCTCGAATAAAAGAAGTTGTTAAAAATTCAATGTGTTTAAATTGAATCATTTTTCTCCAACCTTCTTTATCTTGGAATAGTTCATTTACAATAGAAATATATGGATCCATATATGCTGCTTCCTTTTCTTCTTTTTCACCAGGAAGAAATCCCATATCTCTTGTAGGTAATGCTGATCTTACAATCACTACTTTATCTTGACGATCTTTTCCCAATACTGATTGTAAACCTAGGTAGGTTGCGAGGAAAGTTTTACCCGTCCCCGCAGAGCCTGATAAGATTAAATGATTACCTTTATTATATGAATCAAAAACAATCTCTTGATTCTTTGTTAAAGGTTCTAATTTTTTAAGATGCTCTATTCTAAGTCTGCTTGGTTTTTGCATTACGTATAAATTCTAATTCTTTTTGCCAATTGGCTTTATTTATTTTCGCTTCACCCGATCCCTTTTGAGCCAGTATAACTCGACCGCCATCCATATCAATACGGATACTATCGGTGGTAACCACCTCACCATGTCTTCCAATGAATATTCCAACTAGTTCTCCTTTTGTATCCTCAGTCGGCAGATTGTTTATTAGTTCTATCAGTTCTTCTTTTTGCATCTTGTTTTGGTATAAACTTTTTAATCACATTTTGAATTCTACTTTGTTTCATCATCTTGTGAACGTCTTTATGTATTATTTTCATAGTACTCCTATTTTGTTTTGATATTATCTCTGAGCCTAGGAGGCATTCCACTTTTGATACGATCTTGCACCTCTTTCCATCCATCACCTGCTCTTTTTAATATTGATTGACCACCATCAAAATCAATACCAACAGGTGTATATACTCTTTTCAGATCTGGATTGTCTTTTATAAATTGATCATACTCAGCAAGTTTGATCATGTGTTCTTCAACTTCACCTGTTTTTGTATTTTCAAAATCATACATTGGCATTATATTAATTCCTCTAATCGATTCATTGTTGTTGGTATATCACTACATAAGTATTCAAACACATACCAACATAAAAATCTTCGGCTCTTTTCTCTATTAAACCAAGATAGATCATCTATTGAGTTACGAAGTGTTGTAAGAATTCTTAAATCCTTTGTTATCCAATGATAGTCTGGATAGCCATACGATATGATTGGTACATCATGCATCATACATTCAATACCTGCTGTGCTATTTTCTGTTATAGCTACTTTCGTATGAGGTAATATACTGTGTATAGATTCGTAACCACTAAACACCTGATGACCTCTTAGTTCCCATTCCTTTATACATTTATTTATATCTCTTACACGATGACTTGCTTTACGAATACGTGGATGCAATTTAATCACAAGATTATAATCATCTAATTTATCAATGATTTGATACATCTTTTTCCAATGATCACCAAATCCAAATCCCATAACTGTTTCGTCCTCTGGCATTTGGCCAATAATAAGTATATGATCATCCTTTACATCTTTTGCATCTGGCCATTTAAGCATTATGGAATCATCCCACTTATTTGCTCTTCTTTCAACCATATCTTGTATTTCATTCCATTCAGTATTATCGTATTTACGATATTCATATTCAACTGGTTCTTCAAATGTAATACGAGAACTATTCGCATATCCTAAATCACATATCTGAAAATGTTTACTCGTTGGTGCTGTGGGTTTAAAGATAATAGCATTCTCTTCCATAAAAGGTTCAAGATCTCTACATGTATGATTGTAAATATGTAGATCTGCTTCTTCTGTTTCTGATTCAGTATGACCCATCATTTCTAGTGCATGACGAATACAGTTAGCTGCATAAGCAAAATTACCTTTAAAGGAATATCTTCTTTCGTAAAATTTAAATTGCATGAAACCACTCCGGTCTTTCTCTTTTTGTCCAAACCATATTAAATCGTTTTTGTTTTGTTTGATAAAATGCACGATAAGATTCTACAGCATCTTCAAACATACATTCAGGATTACTTTTCATTGCCAATTTAAACGGTGTCATTTTATCTTCATGAGGTATATTATAAGGTTTGTTCTTTAATACATCTCTTAATTTAGTATCTGTCATATGAACCTTACCATAACGATAAGTATATTCATTACAAAGAGCAACAAAATGATTATAGTGCCATGTATAGTTTACACAGCTTTCTCTTGTCCATATAGTACACGGATGATTAAAATGACAAGCCTTGTAGAGAATATCTTCTCTTTCGTCATTTAATTTCCAATACTGAACTCTTACTTTTCCAGACTTAGACAGTCTTCTTTCCATCGTACCATCGAGCATGCGATGTACTGTAGATAACATTTGAGCAGATTCGACAATCATTTTTGGGACATGTTTGTCGCATTGCATTTGTGCTGCTTTCACTGGATCATTATCTAATACAAATAAATTCATAATATAATCGAGAGGCCTTTCGGCCTCTCGGCCTGTTCCTCCTAAACTGCTTTTATATCATTCAACATATGATACATGTAATCAATTTTCTTTCCCATCTTATAAGCCAATACATGCTTCCCTTTTTTAATTAATCTTTTTTGATAATATTGTGCTTCAGAAATATCTTTCTTCAGTCTTTCAATTTGAATAAAACTCATAGGCATTCTCCAAATTTGTTTAATTAAATTTAATACTATCATAATATAAGTGTAGATGATGATCACCTCCTTATTTTTTAATCAAGTTAGGAAAGGCATCCTGAACTAATTTCTTCGTGATGCCCTTGTATTTTAGCGACTTATCTTTCGCCGCTATTAGCAATTCAGCTTCTTCTCCATTTAAGGATTCAAGTAAACTTAAAAACATTCCTTCTCTTCGTAAAGCTGGGGTTGCATTAGCAACTGGTCCTTTAAAGAAATATTTAAATCTTCTAAATGTTCTATGTAGTGTTGTAAATTCGTGTCCCGCTGGAGCATCATCTTTTCGATATGACGGAGCACCTTTAGGTAATACGGTTACCACATCATCATCAAATCCGATACGTAATATATCTAATAATGCAGGGGTTCTATTTTGTCTAAGGAAAGCGATCCTTTCCTCTTTTTTAGATAATTGTGAAGCTTTAGTTAAAACTTCTGATATTAATTTTTTAGCCATTGTAAAATTCCTCCACGACTTCAATCAAATTGTTACATCTTTTCTTTATTAAATAATTTAATACTTTCATATTTGGCGTTTTAGTTTGCCCATTAAAATTATTTATAATAGTTTGTTGAAGATCTTCAGGAATATCAGTTAAATCAATTAGTTTTTTATTTCTTTGATAATTACGATATATATCTTCATCCATCGCTTCTCTGAGATTATCTGAATTTTCTAACCATTCATTAATTCTGGTTTGACGTAATGGTGTTTGTTGTTTATCAGATACAAATGTATCATCGGCTGAAAGTACATTTGGTATACCGTCACCACTATCACCTCTCATTATATGATTAAACAAATATGTTCTAGGATTATCATTGGTTACCATTTTCTTTTGTATAGGACTAAATTGTTTTACATTATTAAACTTTTGTAATTGAATAAAGTCTTTATCAGATGAAACTATCATTACTGGTTCAGCCATACCAAATTCTTGAGTTTGCATTGTAAGTGTACCAATAATATCATCTGCTTCTATACCTTCCATATGAATTACTTTATAAGGTAAATAATCTCTAATCTCATCACGTACTAAATGTAAAATTCTAAAAATTTCATTCCAATCTTCAGTTGATTCTTCTCTACCTTTTTTACGATTTGCTTTATAGAATGGAAAAAAGTCTTTACGCCATGTATTCATACCATCTGCACATATGACCATTTCTCCATATTCTTCTCTGTATCTTTTATTATACATACGAATACTATTTAGTATCATATGACGTATCATACTTTCATCATTTAATTTTTGTACAATAATATTACTAATAGCAATTTGGCTATAATCAATCAGTATCATCTGGCTCCTCCGGCTCAAATATTATTTCATATTCATTTTGTAAATCAATTTTGGCTTGTTCGTTTTGAGTTGCTAGAAGTTTGATTTTGGTATATACTCTATCCATTTCTCTATGGAGAGCATGAGGCATACCATAATATCTGTTAAACATTGCATTTAACATGTTTACCACTACAAACATATCACGAGATTCCTGGATTGTTTCATCTCTGAAATTCATATCCATAAAGTCTGGTGATGCTTCTCCCGTATTGATAAACTCTTCCAATACCTCTAATAAAAAATGAGAAGCTCCAATACATTCATCACTATAATGATTTAATGTTTTGGTTTCATCTTCATATTCTTTCCACATCTCACGCTTTTGAAGCTCTTCTTTTGATGGGAATTTATAAATTTTTGCCATAATAATATATTATTATACCATAGTTTTAGTCTGATGTAAATAGATTTTTTAAACTTTTTGAACCAATTCTACAATTAATAATACCATTATAATATTCATCCGATAGTAATACTTCTCGATCAAATTGCTCTTTTGTTTCCATATAAGCACATTCTCCCTTGGTTTTACATAGATGTAGAATTTCTCTATGGTAGAAGTCTTTACCATGTTTATTGACTTCTTCCATTAGATGTTTATTTGAACCGTAATAATCTCTCCAATCTGATTCTACTTTTAGCTTTTTTCTGCGTTTTCTAGTCTTTGTGATGGGTAATGTTTTAGAACTCCAAAAGAACTTTTTACCAACATACTTTTTACCAGTACCTCGATGAGTTATACAATAGACAAATCCATACCAAACATCTGGAGTAAACTCCTCTGGTGGCTCAAATTTTTTGCCCTTATATATCCAATCATTCATCAAAATCTAGTTCTTCCATATCATCATCTGTGGGCTCTCCACAATGAGGGCAGAAGTTTATTTTAACGTCTCTTTCGTCTGGTTTGATTACTATTCGATTATAGCAATATTCACACTCTAGAATCATGATACCTTTTGGTTAAGTGACCATTTCCAAAATTCATCATATCCTCCAATATTCTCACCATCAATTTTTATTTGTGGAAAGGTTCTTGCACCTGGAAATAGTTCAAAGAGTTCTTCTCGTTTAAAGTCTCTGTCTAGTTTCTTATATACAAAATCAACTTGTTCCATACCTTCTGCTAAATTTACTGCTTTATCACAGTAAGGACAAAAATCTTTGCCATATATTTCTACATTAATCATATCAATACTCCAATTGTTTTAAATGCTAATAACATAAATCCAAATACAGCAATTTGTATAATCGCTGCATATACTATTTGTTTCATAGGATGAACATTCTCTAGTTTATCAAAGAATGATTCATCAACTGGTGGCGACAGATTAACTGCCTGTAAAATTTTCTTACTCACAGACTTAATCCTTTAAATGTATCCTCTGATACATCTTGTTTGACTCCACCAACCACATAACTACTTATTTCAGTTTCTTGTGGTGCAACCTGGACATTACCACCTGATATCCATTTTTCAGTCCAAGGTAGTGGATTCATTTGTGGAACAGTATAAGGACAAGGTAAACCAATTGCTCTCATTCGTTTACAACCAATCCATTCCACATAATCTTTTAATATGCTCTCATTAAGTCCTATCATAGAACCATCTTTAAATAAATAATGAGCCCATTCTTTTTCTTGTTCTATTACATTAGTAAATAACTTAATTGCTTCTGGTTCCATTTCTTTTGCAATCTTTGCAATCTCTGGATCTTCTTTTAAAAGATTTTTAATCATCACTGTTGTACCAGCAAGGTGTGTATTCTCATCTCTTGCAATAAATTTAATAATCTTTGCGTTACCTTCCATCTTCTTAAGCTCGGCAAATGCCCAACTGCAGGCAAAAGAAACATAAAAGCGTATTCCTTCCAGAGCATTTGCCGAAAGCAAACACATATATAAAGATCTTTTATGTTCACGTTTATTTGTTGCTGAGTTATTATTTGCAATAAGATCATCGTAATAATATGCAATATCATTACCACATTCTAGTATTTCTTTTACATCTAAAAGTTCATCAAAGACTTTACTTGGATCAGCATAGATATTTCGAATAATATGTGTATATGATCTACTGTGAATTGTTTCAAAGAATGACCATGTCTCAATCCAGTTCTCTATTTCAGGTAACGAACATATAGGAAGGAAAGCAATGTTCGGGGCCCTGCCTTGAACAGAGTCCAATAGAATTTGACGTTTGAGGTTCGAGGTAAAGATGTGTTGTTCGTGCGGTGTAAGGTCATGAAAGTCCTTTTTGTCTTTTGATACATCTACTTCTTCTGGTCTCCAAAAGAAGCCAAGTTGTTTGTCTGTAATCTTTTCTATCTGAGGGTATTTGACTTGATCGTACCTTGCGATGTCAACATTCTCATCAAAGAACATATTACGCTCTAAGTGTGATTTTTTATTTCTCTTCAGTATTCCCATCTACTTTCCATTCTATTTTTTCTTTTAAGGCTATTTGACAACCTTGTATATAATCTCTATCCTCTTCACTGAGGACACTCCAACAATAACAAACACGATCTAAAAAATCATCTACTGTAATAGGATCAATCAGATGCATTTGTTTTTGCATCATAATCTCTAGAATTTGCATACGCAATTCTATCTTTTCTCGTAGAGTATTTTTTTCTATATTTTGCATGACTCGCAATCATCCTCATCTTCGATTTGTGGTGTTGTTCCACTATCATAGGTATGATGCTCGTCTTCTTTCATTTCACCAGCACCATCAAATGTATTAAAATAATATAATTGTTTTAATCCATACTTATATGCTGTCACCAAATCTTTAATCATTACAGACATTGGAACATTATGGTCCTCAAAGTGTTCTGGATTATAAGATGTATTGACGGATATTCCTTGGTCGATGTATTTTTGTAATATGCCACATATGGCCAAGTATCCTTCTGGTGATTTTTGATCCCATAAGAGATCATATTTATTTTTAAGATGATGATATCCAGGTACTACCTGTGCCATTACACCATCTTTACTCTGTTTGTACGATACCAAAGCTCTTGGTGGTTCAATACCATTCGTACTATTACTTATTTGAGCGCTTGTTTCAGCAGGCATTAATGCCATCAGCGTAGAGTTTCTGATACCTGTATCTCTGAGTTGCTTTCGCAAATCTTTCCACGGTAAACGTTCTCTTCTAGCTACTAATGTATCTATCGCCTCTTTATAAGTATCGATTGGAAGTATTCCTTTAGAGTACTTCGTATCATTATTATATATCAATTTTCCTTTTTCAACAGCAAGGTTTGCACTTGCTTGTATTAAATAATATGACCATGCCTCAGCATATTCATCTACTATTTCGTATGCCGATTCATCATATTTTAATCCACGCTTTGCAAGGAAATATGCTAGATTAATGATCCCAATACCCAAAGGCCTTCGACCAAGTGTCCCTCGTTCTGCAGCTGAAATTGGATACCCTTGATAGTCAAGTAACTCATCAAGAGCACGCACAGAAAGATCACAA
>Ga0181577_10003991_pt1 | contig 11438 bp, 10 predicted proteins | sample 101ome_21_FD_132468 | JGI IMG/M metagenome (GOLD analysis project Ga0181577, IMG submission 132468) | Coastal salt marsh microbial communities from the Groves Creek Marsh, Skidaway Island, Georgia - 101413BT metaG (megahit assembly) | ecosystem: Environmental > Aquatic > Marine > Intertidal...
CATTTAAACGCTCAGCGCTTTCATAGATGCCCTGCACATCAAGTAAACCCTGAATCGCTGTAACTTTGTCGAGAAGCGGAGAATCAACACCATCAATATCCAGCTCTCGACCGCGCGCGACCAACTCGTCCCAGATAACGTCTAATGCCACTTCCAATGTACGGTAATCCTGATCCGCTATGGCATTTGGGTCTATTTCCTTGCCGTGCGCTGAGCGATCAACGGTATCACGCGCAACATAGTATGCTGCTGTTACGACAACTGACTCCGCAACAAGGTAGAGCCATGAATGACATTAATTCACGTTTATCGTTGGTAGAGAGCCATATCGCTATTGGCCAAACACTAACCCGCTACTGTCGGGCCTTAGATTGGCTGGATGAGGAGCTACTCCATACCTGTTACACCGATGACGCCTTTATCAACTACGGCTTTTACAAGGGCGACGTTGCAGGCTTTTATCCTGTCGTCATGGAGATCGAACGGGCAGCGCTGCATAGATGTCACTTTCTCGCTAATGAAGCGATAGAAATACAGGGCGACGAAGCAGAAGTAGAGTGTTACGGCATTGCCACCTCTACCTTGGACGGCAAAAACCTCATGGTTTTTGGTGGCCGCTATCACAACAGCTTTCGTAATACAGCACAGGGCTGGAGAATGTCGCGTAGCGAATTCATTTTGGACTACAACTACACGACTGAAATGCCCGATCTGGGCGATGCCATGGGTGAACTGCAATCTGGCATGGGTCTCAACGCCACCAGCCCCTTGTTTCGCAAGCTGCATCGCTAAGGCCAATATCCACAGGTAAGTGACGGGCCTATGAACCGCCGCGACAAAGGACGTTGCCATCACAACGGGGTATTCACTCTTCGGTCTATAACCCTGATACCGGCCATGGCCAGCATTCAAGCAGTGCTTCCGCCCCACCTAGCGTTTAATGAGCTCCGTCGATCTCACCCAGAAACGGCTACTCGACTTAGCGGCGTATAATGTGTGTCTCTCAGTTCAAATTTTTACTTTAAGGATCTGCCGTGAGCGATAGCCTTCCCCCCTGCCCCCAATGTGCCTCACCCTATGCCTATGAGGATCGCAATCTTCTGGTTTGTCCGGAATGCGCCCATGAGTGGAATCCTTCAGAGACTGTGGCCACAGAAGCTACATTGGATGTGCGCGACGCCAATGGCAATCCGCTCGCTGACGGTGACTTTGTGACCCTGGTTAAAGACCTAAAAGTTAAAGGTAGTTCGTCAACTGCCAAGATAGGCACCAAAGTCAAAATTAATCGATTAGTCGAGGGTGATCATAATATCGACTGTAAGATCGACGGTATTGGGGCCATGATGTTGAAGTCGGAGTTTGTCAAAAAGGCCTAAATCCAAACTGGTGCGGACAAAGGCCAGACCGATGCAACCTAACTAGTGCTTGCTGGTAAGGGTGATTTTCACACCCGTGTTAACGGCGGGTGAATCATTCTCGGCCACGTTACCGCTCCCCCGTACGAAAGCCTCCAGTTGAGACTTTACTTCTTTTGCAAACTTTACAGTGTACTTTGCCGCGGCGTCATGTAGGCCCTCAACTTTCTCGTATGCTTCGTTGTAGCCGGCTTCCCATTTTTCATAAGCACTTTCAACGTCATCCAAGGTACTTAACGGATTGGAGAGAATGCTCTCAACTTGGCTATTTAAACTTGCTAGCTGGGCTAAAGCGAATCGACCGTGCTCATTTGACTCCAATTTTATGTTTGGCGAACCCGAAGCTGTACCCAGCTCTCCACGCACCTGCTCCTTCACGCTGTCGACATTTGCTGAAAACTTTGATCGAAAAGTGTCGGCAGTCGCTACCTTACGTAAACCATCCCAATCATCACGACCAATAACCTCTTTAAAGTGGTTCGCCACATTACCGGTAACACCCACAACATTACTGCTTTCCAGTTTCTGAACAGCACGATTAATCAGGCTCTTTACGTTGGGATCTTGAGCGGTGGCAGCTGCGTTTTTGAGCGACTCTTGGAAAGCCGTTTTCACTTGAGCATCTTTGACGAGGCCATAAATTCCCAAGGAAAAAATATTCGCCACGGTCCTCAGGACGCGGCCCAAGAAGCTCCCCTGGCTCTTTATTTGATCATTCTCGACAGACAAGCGCTCCCCCGCATTCTCATGCAGGGCCGTGGTACCCGAGCGATCAACCGTGGTAATCAATGAATTCAAATCAGACATAAATAACTAACCTATCTAACGACACGCACTTTGAACTAAAGTGCTTCCCTATCTGTTACCCACCATACCAAATCGAGCCCTAGACAGGCATGAAAGCGCGTTAATGTGTAGGGTCTCTTAGATCGGGGGGAAGAGAAGATAGAAGCAGACACCACGCCCCTACGTGCAGCGCAAAATGCGGCGCAGCGCACAACACGCATCTGCTCAACTACAGCGTAGACTGATACCTAGAATCATGCTCACGCAACCGACAGTGTAGTTACTCAAGTGCGAACCCAGCGTGGGCGCGTTGACATCATCAAAAATTCACGCAGGATGTCCGTAATCACAGGTTGCATATGTGTGAGCTAAATAGGACTACGCGATGAATCAAGATATGACGCGCGGGCAGCGTGGGCTACTGCTGTTCGCGCTGATCTTTGCCGGCGAAGCCATATTCACCTTGCCTTATCATGTCACGCGCTTCTTTCGTCCCACGTTCCTCGATGTGTTTGAACTTTCCGCCACCGAGCTCGGGGTTGCGCAGAGCACCTACGGTATAGTGGCTGTCGTCGCCTATTTCTTGGGTGGGCCGCTGGCCGACCGCATAAAACCCCAGAACCTGCTGGCGGGATCACTCGGTATCACCGCATTGGGCGGTTTGTATCTGGCGTCGTTCCCCAGTAAAGCCGGGTTGGCAATCCTGTGGGCCTTTTTCGGGGCCTCTACTATTCTGCTTTTTTGGGCCTCGCTGATCAAAGTGACTCGCACCTGGGGTGGTCAAGGGCAACAGGGCCTTGCTTATGGGATGCTAGATGGTGGTAGAGGACTTGTAGCTGCTCTGCTGGCATCAGCCGGTGTCATGGCATTTTCGATGGCGTTCCCCGCAGGCTATGAAAGCACCACATTAGAACAGAAAGCCGAGATACTGCGCCGTGTCATTTATGGCTATACATCTGTCACCGCCCTGGCAGGTTTACTGATTTGGTGGTGTCTGCGCGCGCTCCCCGATAACGCGGTAACCAACAGCCTCCCCCTGGCGCAAACTTTCAAACAAATGGCTCAAATCCTCAGAATGAAAACGGTCTGGCTTCAGGCCATTGTGTTGTTGTGCGCCTACACCAGTTATAAAGCGTTTGATCAGTACGCATTGTTTGCCGTGCGTGGGCACGGTCTTGATGAAGTCACCGCCGCACAAATTGTGGCCGTGGGCGTATGGACCCGACCTGTGGCGGCTCTTCTGCTGGGCTTGATTGGCGATCGCTTGGGTATATCTCGCGTGGCACTGTGCTGTTTTGTTTTACTCGCCTGTAGCCATGCACTGTTCGCGTTTACCGGGACTGTTCTGGGTACAGCATCCATGGTGTTAATGAACACATTGGTTACCGGCATTGCCATCTTCGGACTTCGCGGTTTGTACTTTGGCTTGCTTGAAGAGGGTCAAGTACCGCTCGCGCTAACAGGCACAGCCGTAGGTTGGGTGTCGGTGATAGGCTATCTTCCCGATATCTATATTGGTGCGGTAGCAGGCTACCTGATTGACCATAGCCCAGGTCTCGCAGGCTTCCAGCATCTCTTTATTTTGCTATTGGGCTTTACGTTGGTTGGCGCGGTGGCGGCGGCTCTGTTCCAGCGACAGGCTCACGCTTTGGGCTCGAACGGATGAGATAACAACAGTGCCAAATAAACAGCACTCGTGTCCGCTCACTGTGTTTTTGGGTGCCGCTGACGCCGCATAATACCGAGAGTAGCGCCATTACCGGCAAGCCCTGGGCACAATCTCGCCTCCGTATTGGGCCTATCACCACCTCATAACCACAGCTTTAAAGAGCATCGTGCTGTCTGCATCACCCGGTCCCTTTGATGCGAAGACAAGACCCTGTCACGACCTAAAGATCCAATCCATTTTCGTTATTTTGCTATTTACTTTGCACAAAGATTCTCCTAACGTCGAAATCTAACGGCAAACCTGCGGTAACGCAGGGACGCAAAGCCAGTGCCCACCTTGGTGGGTCGAACGGTTACCGAGCAACAGTCAACTCGTTAAAAGGAGGCTCTATGCGCCCTATTTTTCTTTTCTTTCGCAACCCCAAGTCATTATGGCCACTGCTGGCTATGACGGCGATGTGTGTTGGCCCTATCTCACAATCCGTGCAGGCTCATGGTTATCTTTCATCGCCCGAGAGTCGCTCGTATTTATGTAAGACTGGCCTCAATACCCACTGTGGTGCCATACAGTGGGAACCGCAGTCTGTTGAGGGCCCTGACGGCAGTCCGCGTTACCCACAAGGGGGACCGGAGGACGGCACTATCGCCGCGGCCGGCTCACCGGCATGGTCAGAGCTAAATGTTCAAACGCCTTCCCGTTGGTATCAGCACGACATGGATACCGGATGGCAATCCTTCCAGTGGACGTTTACCGCAAACCATGCCACCAGAGACTGGCGGTATTTCATTACAAAACCCAACTGGAATAGCGCCGAACCGCTAACGCGAGCCGCTTTTGAGCCTGCGCCGTTTTGTTATCACGATGGCGGCATGGCACGCCCGCCCAAACAAGTCGCCCACGACTGCTACATACCTGACCGTGAAGGCTACCATGTGATTTTGGCCGTTTGGGATGTGGGCGATACCGATGCATCGTTTTACAACGCCATTGATATTCGCTTCAGTGGTGACGCGAATGACACTCTGAGCACCGTACCAGAGAGCAATTCCGCCGCAGAGGTTGGTCTTATCTCGGGCGCGGTGAATCTTGACAGAGGCGACCGTATTAGCACCGTCGTGTTCGGTGAGACTGGTGAAATTCCTGAGCTAAACGTGGAGTTAGTGGCGGATCGGGTCTTATCAGGAACTGAAGCCGCACTATTACTTGCACGAGCTATTAATCAGGCAGGCAACTATCACGCCGGCAGGCGTGAAGGCGATCGGTTTATCCCTGAATTGGGGCCCAACCCAATTTATGCCCACCCTCCCATTGAGCGAATCGAAACGCGCGTGACCGCCATGGAACAACCAGAACCCGTTTATTCGCTTTCAATCAACGTGACCAATGAGCCACTGGAAATCAATGAAAGTGGTAGTGTGGCGCTCACATTCGTTGTCTCAACGAACGAAGCCTCGGCCATCTCAGCCACCGTTTACGATACCGCTGGTACGCAACTGGGCGGCACTGAGCAGGTGATAGATGGACGCCAAACCATAACGCTCACACTCGACAACGCCAGGGCGGGTGCGGTCAACTTAGTGGTTGTTGCGCGCAGCACAACAACTCAGAACACGCGTCAGGAGACACGCCAGCTCAGCCTAGTCACCGCCTCCAGTGGCGACAGTGTTTGTGGTGCCACAGACCCATCGGCAAGTGATCACCCGTTGTTCTCACTCAATACTATTTATACCGCAGGCGATACGGTGAGTTACGAGGGGCTTATTTATGCGGCCAAATGGTGGACCCAAGGCGACGCCCCCGGTAACTCTGACGCGTTTGAGTTGTTATCAGACGTTCTTCTACCCTATTCGCCCAATACCGCGTATAGCGCAGGCGACAGGGTTGTCTATGAAAGCGGTATCTACGAGGCAAAGTGGTGGAATCGCGGTGAATCCCCTGCCAACGGACCGTGGGTCTTTGTAGAGCAGGCCCCCACGTGCGATTCATAACGTAAGCGAATGCCCGCCTTCGGCGGTTCGAATCAACCGTCCTGTGCCACAAACAAAAAACCACCCTTCCGGGTGGTTTCTTTGTTTGGTGGAGCTAGGCATGGCCGCTCTGGGGCGTCCTGCCCTCCGCGGCAGACCAATGTCCCATTAGCCATGTGATGACCTCGTGGACTCAGCCACACCGTACCATCCCATCAAGCAGATTGATCGAGAGCAAACTTTAGACTTTTGATAGCCGAAACGGGCTATTTCGCCGCGCTCAATGCTACTCAGGGTTCGCGGGTATAAGGGGACGAGATCTTGCGTTCACACCCCGTAGGTCATTGCTTTTATTATAATTTCTCTCCACCTTTTTGAACGCGCTTGTTTGGCCCGATTTTGGGTGATCCAAGGCCAGCCCCTTACATCGGATGTAGGTTGATTTCCAGCGTCATCCCAAGCACTGCCGCCGCCCTGCTGGCAGTTTGAAGGGTTATGCTCTCGTTGTCTGGATCAAGCAATCTATCAAGCTGTGAGCGGCTGGTCTTCAGACGTTTTGCCATTTCGGATTTGGAGATATTCTGGTCAGTCATGGCAGCTTCAAGTTTGGCAGACAGCACTTTCTTGATCGCGGCATTCTGGACATCTTCGTAGATACCATCTTCCTTTAAAAAGTCGTCAAAACTTGAACCTGCTCGGGGGTTTCTCTTAGCCATTTCTCTCGTACTCCGTCTTTCGCTTCTGGGCGAGTTTTAAATCTCTGTCCGGTGTTTTCTGGGTCTTTTTGACCATGCCATGCAATAGGATCCTCTCTGACTTATCGATATGGAAAAACACACGGGCAATCCCGCTCCTGATGTTGCTTCTAACCTCCCACAATCCAGGATAGCTGGATAAGGATTTACACAATGGTTCACCACAAGGCCAACCAAACTCGACTGCCATGATGTCTTGCCCGATTGTCTGCCGATCTTCCTGGGTCAGTGAAAGCAGCCAGTCCCTGACAGGTTCTTTCCCGCTAGAGAGTCGATAGAAAACGGCGGTAATTTTCTTCTTGGGCGTCATCATTAGATTGAATGTACCATATGTGGTACAGGTCATGCAACCAAAACACATCCACTTCTATTTACGACCCTGGCCAGAAGTCAACCCAGCTTCAGCGCTAGAATTTTCGGCATATCAAAGACGTCATCATTAGCGGCGGCGCGTGTAAAATCATACTCACCCTGCATATTGACATGTGCCCAGGCTATGATCGAACCGCCGGTGATGGATTCGAGCATCTCCTGTCGATCGTCGGGATCGGCGGTGGATGATAGCCGTTGCGACAGGTACAGGTAATTCCACAGGACAATGGCATTTTGTATGAGCACTTTACAGGCCGTGGCTATTTCCTGTTCCTCCTTGGTACCCACCTGGAACTCCTGATTATTAGCAAAGAACACAGCCGCGGAGAATTTGTTGGCCAGTTCGACTTTATTCAATTGCTTTTCGATACGCTGGCGGAGTTCAACGTCATCATAGTAAGTCAGTATGAACTGAGATTTGATAATGCGCCCGAATTCCTTCAATGCCCGGTACAGTGAATGATCCTTGGCGTAGGAACTCAAACGCTTGAACAGTTGCGAGGCGCTGGAATAGCGCAACTTGATCGTCGCCATGTATCGGAGAATGTCGTCCCAGTTTTTGAGTATGAGTTTTCGATTGATTGTGCGGCTCGGCACGATACTGTACCCGCGCCTTTTATAGGTTGATTTGCTGGAGAATCCGTAAAGCCGTTGTTCGCCAATCTTCTTAAAGCGTGGGGCAAACGCCGTATCGATCATATGCGTGGCCGCGAAGATTGCTTCTGAAAATCCGTGTGTATCCGTCGAGTGTATGTCACTTTTGACGACTTCGTTCTGCATCAGGCCATCAATGACGTAGGCTGCCTCCCTATCGGATGCGCTGATAACCGTTGAGTGGAACAGGGCATGGCGCTCATCGATGAATGTATACATCGTGACGCCTTTATCCTTACCAAAATATTTGAATGAATAACTTGCGTGCAGTGAATCTACGCCAACATTTACCTTGCGGCCATCACTGCTGGTATGCAGTTGGTCAGGATATTTCCGAAAGGCGTTGGATAAAGCGAGCCTGTCAGTCAGGCCAATAATAATGTTGTTCGCGGCCTGGATATTCTTCATACTGAAGCACCAGTTCACGGTGTTCTTCAGCGTGCTCTCGTTAATACCGACGGAGATGTGGGATAGTTTATCAATGCCGATGTTGCAACCCATCCCGAGAATGCCGGCGAACACGGTTTCGGCGGTGGGTTTCAGCTTGTGGTGTTTTGGGCTCAGATGCTTGAAGCAATGGATAAACACGCCCGTTCGGTTAATGTCCTGTAGCACACGCAACACGGAAACGATCCCATTTTCCTTCAACAGCGTGCCATTGTACCCGTCCTCACTAAATGAAGTCCCCGGCGTGTTCACCTTGGCACAGCCCGAATCGTCAACGGACAGGAAGGTATTGTCGCCTTCACTGAAGCGGTTATTGACGGCCTGGTAAGTGCTTTCCAACGCGGCTTTCAGTTCCGATAGGTAGCCGTTGCCATCAGCGAACTTCTGTAAGCCCGCCAATGTCAGCAGACGGTCTCTTTCTTTCTGCCAGCGTGCAGTGGGAATCAGATAATCCTGTATGGCGCGATATCGGTATGAATAGTGGAGGTTCAGCCTGCCTGAGCGAACCGCATCTGCGACGGATTGAAACAGCAGTATTTTGTACAATGATGTGCGGAATGCGTTATCGCCGGCGACGATTTCCTGTTCTTTTTGTGGGAGGAACGCCAGGGGAGGAGCGTGCCCAATATTTCCATCCGTCACTTTAAAATGTGTCACGGCAGCCAGCAACGATTCTTCCGAGGAGGCAGCATCAAATTTGAGCGCTTTCAGCACCGAAGACACCTTGCGTTGGAGGCGCAAGGATTGATGTTCCAGGGTGTCGTAATAATGCTGGCCCTCAGTGTGTTGATCGAGCAATTGCTCATAGAATTGTAATTTCTCGATCTGGATATCGCTCTGTAACGCTTCGTAATCATCAATCAAACGTTCAATCTTCTCCATTCGCTCCGAGTCTGACTGATCTCTGCTCCGTACGATACGCGTAATTTCTTCGAGTAGATGACGTGAACTCTTATGGGATGTGTTGATTGTTTGAATCGCTGTCTTTCGCTCGGACTGCATTTTTTGCTCTTTCTGAGTAAGCTTTTTGGTGACAGCGTTTGTGGCGGTGCGAACACTTTTCAGGAAAATATCCATCAATATGTCCTGGCGGAAATAATACCGGTGCTTGATAAAGGCCAGTCAATGAAGGTGGCGTTTATGGGGGTTGGGGAACTGCTTAAGTTGTGTCAATTTGGCTTTCTGGACCCAGGTGGCGTAATGCTCGGTCGCCTGAGTTCCCAATTGCAGTGTGTCGAAAATGGCGTGGAATTGAAGAAAGTAATTCTGGATTGTCTGACACGCCTTCACGTTACGCTGGATATCTTGCGCTCGTAGTGACTGGTTGATGTGCTTGATCTCGCTGAGCAAAGGATGCCAATGGTCCTTTGGATTTGCGATTAGTGCATCTAATGCAACCCGTTCATCCTCACTCAGACTCGATGCCAGAGTGTTGAGCAGGCTTGATTCCACAATATTGAAGCTGTCAGTAATCACCGTCGATAGCTGATGGTAGGTCGGTATTTCGATGCGATGTTTCCAGCAGAAATCGACCGTTGCCATGAATATGGCATCGGGCTTAAGCTGTTGTTGGGCCAGCAACTGCACGTGTTCTGCCACTAATGCGGCATTGGTTTTATTAAATGGCTGCCAGTCCAGCAACGCGAGAATGCGGGATCGATGGCGGACTAATCGGGATGGATCGTAATGATCGAGATCTATGGGCTCGGTAATATTGAGCGTTTGTTTGACATAGTTAATGTCTCTACGCCTGAAGGCCGTGGGCACATAGAATTTGCCGGAGTGCTTGAAGTACCCCAGCTGTAGCAGGAACCCCACTTTGTAGGTCGGAGAGCGCAATTTGCTCAACGTTCTCTTGATATCCTCAGATACGACGAAGTAGGCCGGTCGTTGATCTTTGGTGAGTGTGGGAGGGGAGTCGAATTTTCGTTTTTCAGTTGGCGATAGAAAGACCAAGCGGGTCATTCAGAATTCCTTACAGATGATTGGCACAGCCGTTGATATTCTTTATACTGTGATAAATATGATTACTACGTTATAGATAACAATATCAGCAGTCAATGACTATTGCCAGCATGAGAAAAGCCCCCCCGGCGTGCTTTGACAGCCTTGAGCATATGACTGAGTGTAAAGCACCAGCCTATCTCTCGCCGGAGCAGGTAAATGACTTTGAGATGGCGTTGAGCTTTCTGCAACAGTACACCGGAAGTACTGGTACATTTAACAGTTATCGACGAGATATGGAGCGGCTCTTGCACTGGTGTTGGCATATCGCGCAGAAAACCCTGGATTCGTTGAAGCGGGACGATATCGAGGATTTCATCCGGTTCTGTCAGCATCCACCGGCGGCCTGGATTGGTGTTAAGAAGGCACCCCGCTTTGTGGTAGAGCAGGGCCAACGGGTTCCCAATCCCGAGTGGCGCCCATTTGTAGCGACCGTGTCCAAATCAGCCTTCAAGAAGGGAAAACTGCCTGACAAAAAGGAGTACTCGGCATCGAATACGGGTATCAAGCAGTTGATGGCAACGGCGAGTAGTTTTTACCAATACTTACTGTTGGAAGAGTATACGTATACAAATCCGGTGGCGCTGATTCGGCAGAAAAGTAAATTTGTGCAAAAACGACAGGGGCAGACCAAGGTCCGTCGCCTGAGCCAACAGCAATGGCAGACACTGATCAATACCGCTGAATCTATGGCAGCCCAAAACCCCGGGGCTCACGAGCGAACATTGTTAATAATTTCGGCCTTGTACAGCATGTATCTGCGCGTGTCAGAGCTAGCGGCCAGTGAGCGCTGGACACCGACCATGGACGACTTCCACAGAGATCATGATGGGCTCTGGTGGTTCACAACGGTCGGTAAAGGTAATAAACAACGCCAAATTGCTGTCAGTGATGCTATGTTGGCCGCGTTGAAGCGCTGGCGCAAATTCCTGGGACTTACGGCACTTCCTTCTCCTGCCGATGATTCACCGTTACTGCCCGTTCATCGGGGTCAGGGACCCATGTCCAGTACGACGCACATACGGTCTATTGTCCAGGGCTGTTTTGACCAGGCTATTCAGCGCCTGGCAGCTCAGGAACAGCCAGAAGAGGCCGAAGCAATGATGGATGCCACTGTACACTGGCTCCGCCACACGGGCATATCGGATGACGTGAAAATCCGGCCCCGAGAGCACGTCAGGGATGATGCAGGCCACAGCTCTGGCGCCATTACCGACAAATACATCGATATTGAGCTCAAGGAACGTCACAAATCAGCGAAAAGAAAGCCCATTTAAGCACCTGAGAAAAACGCCGGGGAAATAGGTTGTAAAAACAACGGCTTATGGGGTGCGAACGCAAGATCTCGTCCCCTTATGCCCGCGAACCC
>Ga0181577_10003997_pt1 | contig 11429 bp, 8 predicted proteins | sample 101ome_21_FD_132468 | JGI IMG/M metagenome (GOLD analysis project Ga0181577, IMG submission 132468) | Coastal salt marsh microbial communities from the Groves Creek Marsh, Skidaway Island, Georgia - 101413BT metaG (megahit assembly) | ecosystem: Environmental > Aquatic > Marine > Intertidal zone...
GCGGCAAACATTACAAGGTGCAGTCGTGACCATCATGCCCATGAAGGATTGAACCTGGCGCTGGATCTGCCCGCTACCTCGACAAACATCACATGTTCTGACGGACGTACCTGGCTTGGCGCCAGAAGCCTCACAGGTTTCACAAACAACCGCAGTGTCTATCGTTAGCGTCTTCTCCACACCGAATACGGCCTCTTTCAAGTCCAAATCGACCCGCAAAAGGGCATCTTGGCCGCGCTGCGCCCGGGACTTGGGGCCCCGCTGCGGAGCTCCGAAGAAGCTTTCAAATATGTCCCCTAGGCCATAGTCCTGAGCGCCTCCGCGGTCATAATTAGCGCGGGCATCAGGGTCGGAGAGAACTTCGTAGGCGTGGGTGACTAGCTTGAAGCGCTCCTGGGCCTCTGGGGCCGGGTTGACATCAGGGTGCAGCTCGCGAGCCAGCTTTCTATAGGCCTTCTTAATCTCGTCCGCGGAAGCATCCGATGACAGCCCCAGAACTTCGTAATGGTCGCTCAAGAATGACTCTCCAATGTCTTTGATAGGTATCTTGCAACGGCTCGAACCGAGGCGATGTTCTGTGAATAGTCCATGCGGGTCGGACCCAAAACTCCAAGCTTCGCCACTTCCGTGCCGCGGTTTTCGTATCCGCTAACCACAATGCTCGCATGGTTTAGCCCCGCGACTCCCAGTTCGGAGCCGATTCGCAGGCCGACCCCGTGCTGATCGGCGTGCAGCTCGTCTATGAGCTTGAGCAATACCACCTGCTCCTCAATTGCCTCCAGCACCTTTGATAGCTCGCCCGAGAAGTCCTCGTCCCGGCGAACCAGGTTTGCAGCGCCAGAGATCACGATCTTCTCCTGGCGGTTAGCATCAACTAGCGACAGCAGTCCTGCAATAACCTCACGCACAAATGGTCGTCGCTCGGGAGAGAACTCTTGCTCAAGCTCGCTCAGTCTAGATTCGACCGCGGAGAGCTGAACACCGGCCAGCATGCCATTCAATCGGCCACGCACCTCTTGAATCAAATCGTCTTCGAGGCGCACATCGGACTCGACTTGGAGCTGTTGGATTCGCCCGGAATCGGCGATGAGCATGAGCAAGACCCGCGAGTCCGATAGCGGAATGAGTTCGATGTGGCGAACAGCACTCCTCCCCAGCGAGGGGTATTGAACCAACGCGAGCGTGTTGGTCAGCTGTGACAGTGAACGTGCGGTGCGGTCAACTATCTCGTCAAGATCATTTGCCGCGTTCATGAAGTTTTCGATCGCGCTGCGCTCCGCGGGGCTCAGTGACTTTACGTCGCTGAGCTGATCAACAAAGAGTCGGTAGCCCTTCTCGGTTGGAATCCTGCCCGAGGAGGTGTGGGGCGCCGCAATTAGCTCTTCCTCCTCAAGCAATGCCATATCGTTGCGAATGGTTGCAGCGGAGACGCCAAGAGGGTGCCGGTTTAGCAGACTCTTGGAACCCACGGGCTGATTGGATGAGATGAAATCCTGCACAATCGCACGCAGAACCTCTAGAGATCGCTCTGGTATCACTGGCACTCACCTACCTTGAGTGCCAATTCTAAACAAGGATTCGGCTCAATTGAGGAAATTTACGGCCAGCCCGTCCGCTAGAAGCCGACCCTCTTTGGTGAGCACAATCCGATTCCCATCCGGCTTCAGGTTTCCAAGTCCAATCTGGCGCGCGACTTCTGCCGGCGGCGTGCCCAGGTCTGTGAACAGCTGCTTTCGAACGCCAAACTTTGTTCTCAAACCCAGCATGAGCTCCTCCTCAAGCCGCTGCCTATCCGTAAGTCGCTCAATACCGGCCGCTGGGCTTCCGGCATTGAGTGCTGCCTGATAGGCGGCTGGGTGCTTGCGGTTCCAGAACCGATTTCCGGCGATGTGAGAATGAGCTCCTGGACCGTAGCCCCACCAATCCTGGGAGCTCCAGTAGGCCAGGTTGTGCACCGACGGCACACCAAAATTGCTGATTTCATACCAGTCCAGACCCGCTGACTCAAAAGCCTCGGTCATCCACTCGTATTTATCGGCATTCAAATCCTCATCGACATCGGGCAATTCACCCGAGGATATCTGCCGATTCATTTTTGTTCCAGGCTCAACAATCAGCGAATATGCGGAGATGTGCTCTGTGCCATGGTCAATCGCCTGTTCAACGGTCTCCTGCCATGACTGCATTGACTCCCCCGGGGCTCCGTAGATCAGATCCATGCTGGTCCTGAGGCCGATTTTGTTTGCCGCGGTTATCAGCGGCTGAAGCTTGCTGGGATCATGCCGGCGATCGAGAACTGCCAAGACGCTGGGGTCGAAGCTCTGCGAACCAAATGAAATTCGGTTTACCCCGAAACCTGCAAGCTCCTCCAACTTCTCCAAGGAAAGAGACTCTGGGTTTGCCTCTAGCGTAATCTCAGCTTCACTTGAGAGCCCAAAGCGTTCTCGCAGAGAGTCCAGAACGGTTCCGATCTGCGCCGCGGCGAATAGCGACGGTGTTCCGCCGCCGAAGAAGACGGACGAGAGCTTGGCTAAGTTGAAGCCTGAATCCCGGAGCACCGAGGCGGAGAAATCGACCTCTTGAACCAGCGATGTTTCAAAAGTGGCCTGCTTCACACCGCCAATCTCAGATTGCAAGTAGGTATTGAAATCGCAGTAGCCGCACCTAACTTCGCAAAAAGGAATGTGCACGTAGGCGTGAAAGCTACGGTCGCCCTCTGCCTGTGGCACAAGAGTGTTACTCTCGGGCCAAGGCTCGCCCTCTGGCAGCGCGCCAGGCAAGCTACTTTTTCCCTGCGGTCTTGCTGTCGTCGGAGCTCAAGGCGGCGATGAAGGCCTCTTGCGGCACCTCCACGCGGCCCACCATTTTCATGCGCTTCTTGCCCTCTTTTTGCTTTTCCAACAGCTTGCGCTTTCTACTGATGTCGCCGCCGTAGCACTTGGCCAGAACGTCTTTACGCATTGCACGGATGGTCTCTCGCGCGATGACGCGAGATCCGACCGCCGCCTGAATTGGAACTTCAAACTGCTGCCTTGGGATCAGCTCTCGCAATCTTCCCGCAATCCTTACACCGTGGCCGTAGGCCTTATCCTTGTGGACAATCGCAGAGAACGCATCAACCTTTTCACCCTGAAGCAACAAGTCGACTCGGACCAAGTCGCCTGCCGCATAACCGTCATCTTCGTAATCCAAGGACGCATAGCCCTGAGTCTTGCTCTTGAGCTGGTCGAAAAAGTCAAACACAATCTCGGCAAGCGGCAGTCGATAGCGCAGCTGAACCCTGTCCTCACCGAGGTACTGCATGTCGATCATTGACCCACGCCTGGTCTGACACAGCTCCATGATTGTTCCGACGTAATCCCTTGGGGTCAAAATGGTCGACTTCACCATTGGTTCACGGACCTCTTTGACTTTGCCATCGGGATACTCTGAAGGATTGGTAACAACAAGCTCAGTGCCATCCTCTTTAGTCACCTCGTAGACCACCGACGGGCTGGTGGCAATGAGGCTAAGTCCAAATTCACGCTCGAGCCGTTCGGTAATGATCTCCAGGTGGAGCAGACCCAAGAATCCACATCGGAAGCCAAAGCCAAGCGCGGCAGAGGTCTCTGGTTCGTAGACCAGAGAGGCGTCGGATAGCCGAAGCTTGTCTAGAGCCTCGCGCAAATCCGGGTAATCACTGCCGTCAATCGGGTAGATGCCGCTAAACACCATCGGCTTCGGCTCTGCGTAACCCTGGAGCGGATTGGCAGCGGGCTTCTGTCTATTGGTAACGGTGTCGCCGACCTTTGACTGGCGCACGTCCTTCACGCCGGTGATTAGATAGCCCACCTCTCCAACAGCGAGGCCCTTGGTTGGGGTCGGCTCAGGTGAGATAACACCAATCTCTAATAGCTCATGGACGGCCCTGGTGGACATCATCTGAATCTGCTCACGTGGGCTGAGCTTCCCATCGACCATTCGAACGTACGTGACCACGCCGCGGTATGGGTCATAAACCGAGTCAAAAATCATGGCGCGTGCAGCCGCCTCTGCGTCGCCTTCGGGAGCTGGGACACGCTGGACAATCAGGTCCATGAGCTCGCTCACGCCGGCGCCGGTCTTGCCCGAGACCCGCAGGCAGTCTTCCGGAGATCCGCCAATTAGGCTGGCGAGCTCCTCTGCGTACTTCTCGGGCTGCGCTGCAGGCAAGTCAATCTTGTTGAGCACTGGGATGATCTCCAAATCGTTCTCCAGCGCTAGGTAAAGATTTGCCAGCGTCTGAGCCTCTATTCCCTGTGCCGCATCAACAAGCAGCACCGCGCCCTCGCAGGCAGCCAACGAACGCGAGACCTCGTAGGTGAAGTCAACGTGGCCGGGGGTATCAATCATGTTCAGCGCGTAGCTGGTGCCATCCAGCTCCCACGGCAGGCGCACCGCTTGGCTCTTGATCGTGATACCGCGCTCTCGTTCGATGTCCATGCGATCGAGGTACTGGTCCCGCATCTGACGCTCGTTCACGATTCCGGTCAGCTGGAGCATACGATCGGCCAGCGTGGACTTGCCGTGATCGATGTGTGCGATGATGCAAAAATTACGCAGCTGCTGCGGAGGAGTCAGCGATGGCTCAAGGGCTTTGCTGGCGCGTGGCGACAAGTATTCCTCCGGTTTTTATTGGTAGCGACTAATTCTCTCAGATGCTTGCCTCGATTAGTGCAAACTGGTAGAGTTTTGGCTTGTTCTGGGGTATCACCCAAAGAAAGTTTTTCTCTTCAAGAAAGTAGAACATGGCTAACATCAAATCCAAAATCAAGCGGATTGGCACCAACCGCAAGGCAGAAGAGCGCAACAAGGCGGTCCGCACTGAGCTGAAGAGCGCCGTCCGCGCCGCTCGCGAAGCAGTTGCGTCTGGTGACCAGACAGCGGCTGATGCAGCGATTCAAAACGCCAACCGCAAGCTGGACAAGGCAGTTAGCAAGGGCGTGATTCACAAGAACCAAGCTGCTAACCGCAAGAGCAAAATTGCCAAGAAGGCAGTAGCTAAGTAAAAACTTACCGATAGAGACCGGGCTTCGGCCCGGTTTTTATTTTGCCTGAGCCATGGCAAGCAAGAGCTTTTCGACCGCATACTCTGGGTCGCGACTTGCCCCCTTCACATCCGCATCCACCTGGGCGAGCATCTCCACTAAATCCGCCAGGCTTGCCTCGCTCCATCCAGAAAGCTCCCTGCGTGCCTTATCGATCTGCCACGGCTGCATGCCAACGGCAGCCGGCTGAGGATTTCTGTTGTTGAACAGCTTTGCAAGCTGCCTGATTCGCATGGCAAGTGCCGCTACCAGCGCGACCGAGTCGATCCCCGTTGCGAAGCCGTGGCGGAACAGCCGAATCGCCTCGGCCGCATTTCCGCTGAGCGCAGCGTCTGCGATTTTGAAGGCGTTGGTTTCCACCCTGCCCCCAAATAGGGCCTCCACGACGCTCAGCGTGACCGGCTCGCCGCGGGAAACGAGCTGACTGCAGGCCGCTCCCAACTCCCCCAAATCGGTATTGAAAGAGCCGACTAGGGATCTAATGGCGGGCTGTTCGATCGATACGTTGTTGCTAGAAAACTCCTTGCGGACAAAATCGAGCTTCTCGGACTCTTTCTTCAGCTCATCACACGCAATAACCAAGACCTTGGGCCCGAGCGCCTTTCGAACCTTTCCATTGTGGCCAACGGCATTTGGCAGCCGGACGACGACCGTTACACTCTCTGCCGGCGCCGCAATATAGTCCTCCAGGTCTTCCAGCAGGCCCTCGCTTGCTGAGTAGATAATCACCAACCGTGGCTCACCAAAAAGAGATGGACTGGCCAGCTCGAAAAGCATCCCCGGGGAGTAGGCACCCTCTGCGATCTCGCTAATCTCAAGGTCCACATGAGCTGAGCGCAATTCGGAACGGATTTTAGTTATGGCGCGGGAGGCAAGGTAGTTCTCAGTGCCAGCAACCATGACAACAGGTGCCGCTGTTGCCTGATCCCAACTGACCACCTGACTCATGTGGTCAGTTTACCCGCGACCCTATAGCCAAGACCTTCGTCATGAGCCCCAAATGCAATACTCCCGACCTCATCAGTTCTCAGTATCTTGGCGCCGACTGCCTCGGCCATGGCTATGGCTGACTTCGTTGGATGACCATAGGCATTTTGCCCGACGGAGAAAACGGCGACCTCTGGTCTCAGTATCCGCATTAGCTCCTCTGATTGATCTGCGGAGCCGTGGTGGGCGACCTTTACAATCAGCGAAGTGTTTGCCAGTTGATTGAGCAAAACAGACTGCTGCCTAAGCAGCCGAATTTGCCCTACCTCCCCCAAGTCACCAAGCGCCAAGACCGCGTATGGGCCAAGTTCGAACAGCATTACCAATGAGGCATCGTTTGAATCCTGGGCGTCACGAGCGCCCTGAGAGGGGGCCAAGACGCTCCAACTGGCACCGCCAAGGCTGCCGCTCAGGCCAGCCGCGCCAACAACGATCCGTTCACTGCCAAAGGTCCGATTGATGGTTTCAACCACTGGCCGGTCGTCCCTAAACCCGGTCACCATGACAGGCCCGACAACGCGCTCTGCAATCGAGGACGCCGCACCAACGTGGTCTAGGTCAAAGTGGGTGAGAACCAACAAGTCGATGCGGTCAACCGATGCTGCGTCTAGGCAACTCGCCAGCGCCTGCGGGTCATTGCCAGTGTCTACAAGCGCAACCTGCTCCCCTCTGATCAACATCGCATCACCTTGGCCAACATCGCAGGCTATTACTTCCCAATCCCCGCTGAAGGTGGCCTGCCTCGCGTAGTCACGAACGACCCACCCAGCACTGAGGGCCATCAGTGTCGCCAGAACTAGAGTGCTAGCCGCACGCAATAGCGCCTGTTTGGCGGTGAGGCGTAGCGTTAGGGCTGCAGTCAATACAGCAATCGTGGCAACACCAAGCGGGCCAGGTATGAAGCTGATCCGCGCTAGCGGAAGATCATGCAGTGAATGAGCAACTAGAACAATCCACTGTGCAGGGATGGATGCCAGGTAGCTGGCTAGTGCGGCAAGCGGGGGTAGCCATGTGGCCAACAAGACCGTGGCCATGCCAATGATGGTTATTGGCGCGACAGTCGGTTCAACAACCAGATTTGCAATTACCGAGTAGATCGGTATGGAGGGCTGCAGCAATAGCAGGACAGGCAAGGTGTAAAGCTGCGCCGAAAATGTGGCCGCGAGGCCAACGGCTAGCCACTTTGGCATCTTTGTGCTCAACGATAGGTAAATGGCCGGTGAGAGAATGAGGAGTCCTGCAGTGGCGAGGGCAGAAAGAGCGAATCCGAAGTCAACGGAGAGCGCCGGATCGAGTACCAGCAGAACCAAAATCGCTATGGCCAAGCCATTTATTGGCGCAGAGCCCCTTCCGATCCAAAGACCGATTGAAACAAAAGTTGCCATCACTGCGGCCCTGATAACGCTTGATTCGGGCCCAACCAACAGCACATAGAGCACCATCAACGAAAGTGCGGCTGCCAGCCTCGCGCCGCGGCTGAGCCCCATAGCGCCAACTACCAGGTAGACCAGGCCCATAACGATCGCTAAGTTCGCTCCCGATACGGCAATCAGGTGCGTAAGCGATAGCGTCTTCATCGCCTCCGCCAGTTCATCGGAGACCATGTCGCGCTCACCTATGCTTAGCCCAGCAACGAGGCCGGTGGCATCAGCCGAATAGCCAATGAGGGAGGCCAGGAATCTCTCTCGCGCCTGCTCGATAAAGGCAATTGCGGGATAGCTGAGCTTGATTTGACTTTGAGCCTGAGGCGAGGTCGTCCATGCAAGCAGGGCCCAATACAGTCCTGCGATCAGCGCAATCAAAGCGTGAGCTGGTCTTGTATTTGTGCGAAAAGCTTGGTGCCGATACCACTGACCGACGTTAGCTCCTCTAGCTCACCGAAGCTCCCGATCTCGGCTCGGTAGTCCACAATCCTTTTCGCCAAGGCTGGACCAATGCCAGGAAGCTCTTCAAGATCTCTTTCGGAGGCTCGATTCAGCGAAATTCGACCCGATAGCGTTGGTTGGTTGGCTTGCTCTTCAGAGAGGACAATCAACTGTTCACCATCATTCAGGGCTCTAGCCAGATTGACGCTGTGCTCCGCAGCACCATGGGCAAAGCCGCCGGCAAGCGAAATGGCATCGTGCGCGATGGCTCCGCGCTCGAGCTCGTAGAGTCCTGGCGCGACCACGGAGCCGACAACATGCACCCGAATCTTGGTGTCTATTTGAAGTTGAGGCTGGCCTGCTGGTGCGCTAGCGACAGTTACCTGCCGATTGGAGAACCAAAGACCCAGGAGCGCGGCGGAGACGAGCAACCCTACTATGAGCTGCCTGCGCTGTTGCCGCGTGAGCGAGCCGAACCAATCCAATATCTTCTGCATTGGACTAGCCTCCGGAAAGAGGCGCCACTGCGGGCAGAAGAGTGACTAGTTGTGGATGGATCCCTACTTTGTGGCGATGTTCACAAGCTTTGGGGCCCGAACGATTATGTTCTTGGCTTCCTTGCCCTCCATGGCTCGCATAACTGCCGGCGAGTTCAGCGCCAAGGAGCGTAGCTCCTCTTCTGAGATTGAGGTCGGAACCTCGAACTTGTCTCTGAGCTTTCCGTCAATTTGGACCACGGCCGTGAGCGTTGATTTCACTAGCAAGCTCTCGTCGACTTCGCGCAAGCCGGCCGTGGCCACGGATGGCTCATGCCCCAGTTTCTGCCACATATCTTCCGCGGTGTAGGGGGCGAACAGACTCAGCCCCTTCGCTAGCTCTTCAGCTCCTTCGCGGACTGCCGCATCTGCAGGGCCACAGCCACTGTCGATCGCCTTACGCAGGGCATTGGTGAGCTCCATGCACTTAGCCACTCCGACGTTGAACTTGAAGCCCTCGATTGCCTCCGAAAAATCTCTCAAAAAGGCGTGAGTTGTTGCGCGAAGTGCTGTATCTCCCGAGACCGCTTCTACACTTGGGTCGCTTGTCACCTCTTGCGCCACCCGCCATGCTCGCGCCAAGAATTTTGCTGATGCGCTGGGCGAAACATCGGCCCAGTCGATGTCGTCCTCCGGTGGACCGGCAAAGGCCATGGTTAGCCTGATGGCATCTACACCATGCTCGTCAAGCTGCTCACTCAATCGCACTAGGTTGCCCCGAGACTTGCTCATTGCGGAACCGTTCATCAAGACCATGCCCTGATTAAGGAGCCTGGTGAACGGCTCCTCGAAATCGATCAGCCCCATGTCGTGAATGACCTTCGTGAAGAATCTGGCATACAGCAGGTGCAGAATGGCGTGCGTCACACCACCGACGTATTGGTCAACCGGTGCCCACTTCTTAGCCTCTTCAGGGTCGAAGGCGAAGGTCTCGGAATTGGGGTTTAGGTAGCGCAGGAAATACCAGGAGCTATCGACGAAGGTGTCCATGGTGTCCGAGTCGCGTTGTGCAGCCGCGCCGCACTGAGGGCAGCTGACGTTGAGCCAGTCGCTGGCGCCACCAAGTGGCGAAGTGCCCTTCGGTTGAAGATCGAGACCCTCGCTGCTTGGCAGTTCGACGGGAAGCTGATCCTGTGGGACGGGAACTTCTCCACACGCGGAGCAGTGGATGATCGGTATCGGCGTTCCCCAGTATCGCTGCCGGGAGATGAGCCAATCACGCAGGCGGAAGTTCTTCGCGCGCTCTCCACGTCCCTCGCGCTCCAGAATTGTGATTGCTTTAGCTATGGCCTCAGACTTGCCTAGTCCATCCAGCTCACCGGAATTGACCAGAGTTCCATCACCAGTTGTTGCGACCTTGCTTACGTCTGGGTGCTCTTCTCCGGTGTCTACGACCATCTTGATGGGCAATCCCATAGCTACGGCAAAGTCAAGGTCGCGCTGATCGTGAGCGGGAACGGCCATGATCATCCCGGTTCCATAGTCCGCCAGAACATAGTCGGATGCCCAAACCGGTATCCGCTCCCCGTTTAGTGGGTTGACCCCATAGCGATCTAGGAAAACGCCGGTCTTCTCGCGCTCCAGCGATAGCCGTTCAATGTCATTTGATTTCTTGACCTGCTCCAAGTAGCTCGCGAACTCCATGCGGACCTCAGGTCCAGCCTCGGCTGCCAGCTCGGCGGCCAGGTCCGAGTCCGCGGCAACGACCATGAATGTTGCGCCGTTTAGCGTGTCGGGCCTGGTGGTGTAGACGGTTACTGGCTCGTCCCTACCCTCGATCTCAAACTGCACATTGGCGCCAGCAGAGCGTCCAATCCAATTGCGCTGCATGGTGATAACCTTCTGCGGCCACTTACCCTCGAGCTGGTCAAGATCATCGAGCAGACGATCGGCGTAGTCGGTGACCTTGAAGTACCACTGGGTGAGCGCCTTTTTTGTGACTGCCGTATCGCAGCGTTCACACAGCCCCTGCACAACCTGCTCGTTGGCCAGCACTGTCTGGCAGCTGGGGCACCAGTTCACATTGCTGTTCTTGCGGTACGCAAGACCGCGCTTATAAAACTCCAAAAAGAGCCACTGGTTCCATCGGTAGTAGATCGGATCACAGGTCTGCAGCACCCGATCCCAGTCAAAGCTGCAGCCGTAGCGTCGCATCGAGGACTTCTGCTGGGCGATGTTCTCATAGGTCCAGTTGCGCGGGTCAAGACCGCGCTTGATTGCGGCATTTTCTGCCGGCAGGCCAAAGGCGTCCCAGCCAATCGGGTGCATTACGTTGTAGCCACGCTGTGCCCAGTAGCGAGCAATTACATCGCCTAGGGCATACGCCTCTGCGTGGCCCATGTGCAAATCGCCAGATGGGTATGGAAACATGTCAAGGACATACTTCTTGGGGCGCGGATCATCCGGATTACCGGAGTCGAAGGGCTTAATTTCATCCCAAATTGGAAGCCACTTGTCCTGTATGGCGGAAACGCTGTACTCGTCTTGCAATTCTTACCTCTGGATTTGAACCCCTAAAGGTTACCAACGGACGGCAGAACCAAGAACATCGACTAGCGCCGAGGCCTTCAATTGAATCTCCTCGTGTTCTCGCTCTGGGTTACTGTCGGCGGTAATTCCGCCGCCAATTCCGATCGAAACTTGGTCGCCCGCAAAAATTGCAGTTCGAATCACCATGGCAAGCTCCATGTCCCCGTTATCGGCAATCCACCCCATTGCCCCGGAGTATCCCTGCCGGGGTGAAGACTCTAGCTGCTCGATTATTTCCATGGCCCTGATCTTTGGTGCCCCGGTCATCGAACCGCCCGGGAATAGAGAGCGCAGCGCATCAAGACCATTCTTGTCAGGCGCCAGCTCCCCCGAAACCTCGCTAACCAACTGGTGCAGCGTGGAAAAGCTTCGCACCGCAAGCAAGGAGTCAACCCTGACGCTCTCCGGAAGGCAGACCCTGGACAGATCATTACGAATCAAATCCA
>Ga0181577_10003998_pt1 | contig 11429 bp, 9 predicted proteins | sample 101ome_21_FD_132468 | JGI IMG/M metagenome (GOLD analysis project Ga0181577, IMG submission 132468) | Coastal salt marsh microbial communities from the Groves Creek Marsh, Skidaway Island, Georgia - 101413BT metaG (megahit assembly) | ecosystem: Environmental > Aquatic > Marine > Intertidal zone...
ATCACCGCAGGCGGCGATCTGCCTACTACAGCGCGGGCCGGAGGGCAACGACTTCATGATAGTAGTTGGGCGGAAAAATAAAAAACCCCGCGCTAGCGGGGTAGGTTTCGGAACAGAGCCACCATGTCATTGAAAGCATCGCTTTTCCTCTCGCGGTGCGGGCCTTCCTCTAAGATCCTACCTGTTGCACGATCTTGCACTACAGCTAAATAATAACGGAAGCCTTCGATCCGCGCCATTTTCCACGTAACTACATAAGACATAACAGTTCTCCAGTAAACAAGTGAGTACCACAATCCCAACTATACGCGCCTAATCCCACGAGAGCAGCCACACATGATAGTAGTTGGGGTTTTGAAAACAAAAAAGCCCGCTTAAAGCGGGCTGATGGTTCCGATGATGAATCGACCGATGACTAGGTAAGGCTTTACCCGACACTTGCCTACGCGTAGGTAAGCAGCGCGGCGGTGGCGGATGACGAGAGGGTGGCATCGAAATGCCACCCAGTTCCCGACCTGAATCACTTGCTCACCTTGCGAAGCTGGTAGCCATTTTCGCGGAGCAGTTCGCGTAGTGCAGTGATGCCCGCTTCTGACTTGAGCAGATTCTCTACCGCCGACTTCGCGCTGGCGAGTGCGCCGATGACAGGGCCATTCTGGTTTTGTCGCGGAGTGCGACCGCCGCCGCTCGCTCGACCAGCACCCAGATCATCGCGTGCCGCCTTCGCCGCCTTGCGCATATCATGCTTGGATAGCTGGGTAGCTTGCTCACCAGTGGTATGCAATTCCTGAATTTCGCCGCCCACCTTGCGCTCAATGGATACCGGCGCATCCGCCGCGTAGTGCAGAGTCAGAAAGTCAGTGAACACTGCCTTGAGATTGTGATCGCCATCGAAGTGCTCAGTGTACCGATCCAAGACCTCGCGCACTGACTCGCGCACTTCCTTGCTGGTGTCTAACTCTGGTGCCGCCGCCGCCGCCGCGAATCGGAGTGAGGCATATACGGTTTTGTTGTTATCAACAGCTTCCTTGATGTGAGCGATTACCTGTTCATTTGCTTGCGTAGTCATAGCTTTGCTTCCTTTGTAAGTAAGTAAGTGAGTACCGAAGCTCCGTTGCTTCGATGGTTCCCATGTTACCGAGTTAATCCCACGAAGCAAGTCAGTCATGATAGTAGTAGGGGGTATGGCCCCCCACCCCTCCCCACCCCCACACACCAATATCCGTTCTGCGCATAAAATTTCCTATTTTTTCAACTACCTGTATATCCATACAGTATTCACATTTCACTACCCAACGACCCCCGCGTTAGAGTAAACTTGCTCAAAATTCGTAACGGGCCGTAGCTAGGAGTGACTATGCAGAACGCCGTTCGCGCTGATGTATTTCTAAAATCGTTAGCGCTAGCCGTCGCCAGAAACGAGGTCGGAGCATCCCGACCCATAGCAGAAGTGTTAAAAACCGAAGGTATTCAACTTGTTGAGTACCAAGAAATAGAGCAAAACCCGACATTTCAGAGCTATCTGAGCAAATACACGCAAGAACTAAAAGAATCTGGTTTCTCTTTCGAAGCAAAGTGCAAACTACTTGCCGAAGATATGCTGCCGGGGTTCTACCATTTAGGTAGAGACCCTGATACGCCTGCCCCTGTGCGCGCTAAAGTCATGGAACAACTCGTAAAATGGGCCAATTTAGAACCTAAAAACGATATTGCACTAGGTGGCAACGCCGGATTCTCTATAAACATCGTTTTACCGGGGGAATCTAGTGGAGAAAAAACCACAATCACAGCAAACATCCAACAAAACCAACCAACAGAGGACACAGACAGCGAATCGGAAGCGATTGATGCTGAATTTTCAGAAATTGCCGACAATGAGGCCGTACAAGAGCCATCTAACGCACCCAAACTAATCCCACAAAGCCCAAACGACCTACTAGCGATATTTTTTAACGAGACAGAAGACTACGAATACGCAGGAGATGATGTGTATGAGTAGAAAAGTCATTAATTATCAACCACCTCCGTCGCTTTCACCGTTTTTAACCTGTGATTCCTTCATAAGCCTGATTTCTGGGCCAGTGGGGTCGGGCAAATCCAGCGCGGCGATGATGAAAATAGCGTATCACGCGAAGCGGATGCGGGCGGGTAGTGACGGAATACGTAGATCGCGGGCGGTTGTGGTCAGAAACACGAACCAGATGTTGACTGACGCGACCATTCCGACGTTTATGACTTGGTTTCCAGAAGGGACGGCAGGAAGTTATGCGAGAACAGACAAAAGATTCTACTTACGTTTCGATGACGTTGAATGCGAAGTGTTGTTCCGGGGGCTGGATGACGCTAACGATGTGCGGCGGTTGCTGTCACTTGAGGCGTCATTTGGAGTCCTTGACGAGTATCGCGAAATCCACCCTGACATCTTCAACGCGCTCCAAGGACGAGTCGGGCGATACCCCTCGGTAGCCAACGGGGGCTGCGTGATGGACGACGGCAAACCCAACCACCACATCTGGGGTGCGACCAACGCGCCGGATGCAGATACGTTTTGGGAAGAATACATGACCGAGCCGCCGGATAACGCGCGGGTGTACCAGCAACCTAGTGCGTTGAGCGACGACGCTGACTGGCTACAGTACTTGGTCGATGGGTACTACGAGAATCTAGCCGAGGGCAAAACCGACGACTGGATTGATGTGTATATACACAACAAGTTTGGTAGATCGTTAGCCGGTACGCCTGTGTATGAGCGGGCGTTCCAGTATGACTTCCACGTAGCTAAAGAGCCGATCAACCCCGTGCCCAACGCGGAATATCCCATTATTGCGGGTATTGACTTTGGGCGCACACCCTGCGCGATTTTTAAACAGCGTGATCCACGCGGGCGAGTGGTGACGCTATCGGAAGTGACGAGCGAGAACATGGGGATAGAAACGTTCGTTAGGACGATGCTAAATCCACACGTTAGCGCGTTCTACCCCGGATATAACATCATCTGTGCGCCTGACCCAGCAGGTTTTATGAAACAACAACTTAACGAGATGACCTTAGTGGACGCGTTACGCGCAGCGGGCTACGAGTGCATTAAGCCGCCGTCGAACAAACCAGAGTATCGGATACAGGCAGTAGAAAGGCTGTTGACTCAGCAACTAGAGGGCAAAGCCATGTATTTGATTGATCCACGGTGTACAATGTTGATAAAAGGGTTTCAGCACGGATATCGCTACAAAAAGAAGCGCGATGGACAAATTGAGGCAAAACCTGACAAAAATGAGTACTCCCACATCCACGACGCGAATCAGTACGCTGATAGCATTATGGATATGTCTGTTAGAGGGGTAGAGCGGCGCTCTACGCGTCGAAATATTGTGCGAAGAAACTACGTCTATACTTGATTAAAGGTTATTCGCTGTTACAATCCACATTACTAGTCGGTAAAGTTGGGCGAGTATTATGCCAGATACTATGATGGCGCTTATTCCGGTAGCGACCGCCGCCGACCTTGAGCGCGAAGCTGAGCAACGAAACAGCGAACTCCAAGCACAACCCATGATCCAAGGACTTGCATCGCACGTTAGGCGGCGATGGGAAGTCGCGCGTGATTCCAAGCGCGAGTTAGAAGAACGAATGTTGGAATGTTTGCGCCAGCGCAATGGCGAGTATGACCCAGACATTAAAGCGCAGATTAATGCGCAAGGTGGGTCAGACATTTTTGTTCAACTAACATCTGTTAAATGTAGAGCAGCTACAAGTTGGCTACGTGATACGTTACTTGGCAGTGGAAATGATAAGCCGTGGGCTATTGAACCTACACCCGAGCCTGAGTTACCACAGTTCATTATGGACGAGCTTCAGGCTGAACTTGCTATGCAGATTCAGCAACATATGCTCCAGATGGGCCAAACACCCGACGAAGAATCTATGCGCCGCCAAGCCATGCAGATGCGTGACGTTGCGTTCCGCGAGTACAACGATGAGTCTGAAAAGCGTGTAGACCGTATGGAACGGCGCATGGAAGATCAGCTTATCGAAGGCGGCTGGCATAAAGCATTCAACGAGTTTATCGACGATGTTGTTACGTTCCCCTACGCGTGTATGAAGGGGCCAGTTAAGCGTCGTCGGAAAGTGATGAAGTGGGTGGATGGTGCCATGCAACCTGTTGAGGTTGTTCGCAACGAATGGGAGCGTGTTGATCCATTCATGTTGTATTGGGCACCGTGGGCATGGGACATTAACGATGGCTTCGTCATTGAGCGCCATCGTATGACGCGTGATGAATTACAGGCGCTTATAGGTGTTCCGGGGTATAACGAGGACGCTATACGGTCTGTGTTGTACGACTTCAACGGCGCGGGCTTTTCGTCCGATTGGTTGTGGGTAGACACTGCGTTGTCTGAAGCTGAAGGCAAGGATACGTTGCACACAACAGTCAACGAAGATTTGATCGACGCGTTACAACTATGGGACAGCGTTGAGGGCAAGTTACTACTTGAGTGGGGCATAAGTGAAGAAGATATTCCTGACCCCGCGCTGAGTTACCCTTGCGAAGTATGGCTTATTGGTAACACCGTGGTTCGTGCGGTTTTGAACTACGACCCCATTGGCCGCAAGCCGTACTACTTAACTTCTTACGAAGCTAAGCCCGGATCAGTAGATGGTAAAGGCGTAGCTGACCTGTGCCGCGATTCGCAGTTGATGATGAACGCGACCGCGCGTGCATTGGCAAATAACATGGGCATTTCCTCTGGCCCACAAGTAGGCGTTAATGTAAGTCGGATGCCACCGGGGGAAGAAATTACCGACTTACACCCGTGGAAAATTTGGCAGTTTGAGTCAAGTGAGTACGCAGACAGCGCGCCCCCGTTGTCATTTTTTCAGCCGCCGTCGAATGCGGCTGAACTTATGGCGGTGTTTGAGAAATTCTCTGAACGCGCTGATGAAGATACAATGATCCCGAAATATATGACGGGTGGGCATCAGCCGGGGGCTGGCAGGACTTCATCTGGTTTGTCTATGATGATTTCTAACGCTGGCAAAGGAATTAAGCAAGTTATCAACAACATTGATAAAAACGTTATCGTGCCAGCGATTGAGCGTTTATATCAAGACAACTTGCGGTATAACCAAGACCCTGACATCGTTGGTGATGTTCAAATTGTCGCACGCGGCGCTAGCTCTTTAGTCGTTAAAGAAGCTGAAGCTATACGGCGTAACGAGTTCTTACAACTTGTACTTAACAGTCCTCAAGCTAGTCAGATAGTCGGCAATCGTGGTACAGCCGAGCTTCTACGTGACGCAGCTAAAAACTTGAACATGAACGTAGATAAGATTGTTCCAGATCGTAACCAAATTAGTATGATTGAAGAACAACAAGGTCTTATTAACCAGCTACAGCAACAACTTATGATGATGCAGGAGGCTATGAGTGCTGCACCAGATAACGTCGAGTTCGCCCGTGATGCTCAAGGTAACGTCACAGGTGCGACACGTAGAAAATCTGCTCCGTTGCTTCCAGATGGTTCGCCTGTCGGCGGACGCGACGGTAATACGATGCGCAACGTTGCTACAGGACGTAACGGATGATTCAGTCGGGACTAACAACAGCCGCTAAGCTTTTGTTTTTAAAGTCTGTTATTAACGACTCGTGCAAATTAGCTTTATATAAAGCGGATGCCGATATTGGCCCACATACTATGGCGTACACGCCTGACGGCGAAGTTTCGGGAGCCGGTTATAAAGCTGGCGGCGTAAAGCTGACTAATTGTTGTGTTGAGTCTGACACCGATGGTAGTGCGTTTATATCGTGGGACAACGCTGAATGGCCTAAAGCGTCGATCACAGCGGCTGGATATATGGTGTACGATACATCTAAAAACAACACAGCGTTGTTTGTAGGTAGTTGGGGCGCTGACTACACCAGCACTAACGGCCCGTTCGTAGTAAACATCCCAGAAAAACAGGTAGTTTTAGTGTAATGGCCGCACCTTCCTACACTGAAGATTTAACAGATATCTCGCTAGCAGAGAGTTCAACGACAGGCTATTTGCAAGTCAATTTTGCTGGCGGCGGTGGCGGTGCTTTGGATTTTGGCCCTGACTTTTCAATGCAGGGCAACGATGCAATTCTTCGTCAGGTGTCTAACAATGATCGTGGTACAGCATTCGACAACGGCACAACAATTTCTGGTACTACCGCCACTGGAGTTCACATTTACCAATGGGGGTTCGTAGCAACTCCGGGTATTACCGATACCTTGCAAAACGGCGGAGCTACAGTATTCGCAGGCACTGGATCAGGTGACGTAGTAAAATATCATGTCGAAGGGTCTGACACGTTTGGTGCTCAAGGGCGAGTAGGTATTTGTTACGCCTATCGCTACGACACAAGCAGTACGGCGTCTGAGCCGTACCGGACAGTAGTCGGTTCTCCGGGCGCTACGCCAAGTGTGTTTGGTTTTTCAATGAAAACTATAGGCACAGCAAAAGGCGTAAATCTTGGTTGCGATGCTGTGCGATATGGAACTGGCGCGTATCTTACTGCTGGTGAACTTATTTCAGACGGTGATGCTTCAGATAATCCTTGTACGTTTGCAGGGTTTGCGGCTCAAAACGATAATGTTAGTAACCGCTGGGGAATACTAAGCCTTGCAGGTGCAACTTATGAGCTACAAGGCAAGTTTGTAATTGGGCAAACTAACACAAAGGTTGCTACTACTTGTAAGTTTCAAGACAGTAACCGATCTATAGCTTGTGTAGATGCTACCCACGCAGAGTTTGATTTTTGCGAAATTATAGTTGATGGCGCAAGTACAATTTGTAATCTAACAAACATTAACTTTGCCACTCTTGGGCCGTGGCAAAAAGGCGTGTTCACTGTAAACGCTGGCACTGTCACTATTAGTGGCGGAACGTGGTCAAACATAGGAACAATTGATTTCGGCACGACTAGCACTGTGAATGGGTTGTTTATTCAGAGCGGTGAAACCGCGACATTAGGAACCGGGTCTACTGTTACAGATTGTAGGTTTAGCTGGGTTCGCAGGGACGATCCAGAACTAACGGCTAGCACCAATGATATCAATGGCCTGATCGTTAATAACTTTAATCAAATAAGCTCTTGTCGATTCAGCGGTTCCGCAGGTCATCATGTTTATGTAAACGGCACGTTTGGCGCGGGCACTACAGTCGTCAATTGGGACTCAACAATAGACGGCACTGCCAGTATTTCAGACATAAATGTGGATGTGCCGTCGGGCGCGACGCTCAACGTCAACGTGTCAGGGGATACACCAACTTTTACTAATAGGGCCGGAACGCCCGGCTCCATTAACATTGTTTCAAACCAAGTAACTTTAACCATTACTAATGTCGTTACTGATTCAGACGTTGTTATTTACACCGCTGGTGCAACGACTAAGTTACAAGACGATCAAGACATAGCAGGCACAAGTTCGGGGTATACTTACACCTATTCTGCAAGCACGTTTGTCGATATTAAAGTTTATCGTGACGGGTATGTACCTTATTTTGTGTACGGCTTTGAGTTAGGAAGCTCAAACGCATCCTTGCCAGTAGCGCAAGTTGTTGATAGAAATTACGTTCCTTAGAGGGGATAGGAAATGGCAAAAATTATTGACGGCGACGATTTAAACGTCGGCACTGAACTCACGATTAATACTACTGCGCGTACCTTTACGCTGAACGCAGCAGGCAACCTTGTTTATAAAGACGGCGTGACGCTTCAAGCATTGTATTCCAAGTTTATTAAGCTTTGGGAAACAGCCGCGTACAACAGCTTCCCGTTTCCGATGTACGCAATTGACGCGCTGTCAGGACAGTTTGAATTTGGTTTTGATGGCTCTCGTTTTAGTGACTGGAAGCCATCCAATGACGCTACGCGGGAAGCCTTGCGTGACGGCGGTTGGAACGAGTACCAAGCAGCCGGTACGCCTGACATTGCAGGGACTTCTGATACCGGAGACTTAGCCCGTCGATACGTGGGTATTGTGTCACTAGGTGAGTTTGACGCTGGAGGTCAAGCGTATTATCAGATTGTTGACGGCGCTGACCCCGTTAATTTTGTATTTGCTGATGAGCCTAACCAAGCAGTACAGATATATGGTGATGCCACAGTAGACGCAACCACGACTACGTTTGACAGCCAAACATTTTTCAAGGCTTATATTCGTTCTCAAGGCTTTACTTACGATGATTCTGTACTGGCAGATACGGGTAAAACAGCAACCGGCGCTAATATTGTCAACGTCCTTCTGTCGAACGCAGCAGACTTAAATATTGTAAACACGGACGCAGAAATAACAGGCTCAGAAGCAGCCACCTATGCCAACATTGATGTTAGCTACTACACCACATCTCAAGCGATTGACATCAATAACGTAGCTGATGATTTTGATTTCCGCATTATCATTGATGGTGACAATAAAACGCTTCAGCAAATCTACACCAAGGTTCAGTATTTGCTACGTCAGACTAGCAACATAAATACTGCTGGTGACGCAGGAACAAAGCGTGGCGATATTCAGGACACGCTGCTGCGTTTTGAGGGTGACAAACTTATTTGTTCGCAAAGCGTGTTTATCCAAAATTTGCGACCGCAAGACCGGAACAGCGTTGACTTCTTTGATCAAGGTGGCACTAAGCGTATTTATGACTTTGCGGCAACCTTGCAATTGAATTTCAACAGCTTCTTGCAGTCAGGTGGTACAGGCTACTACACCGTGTATATCACTGACTCCACAACAGGTGCTGATGACTACGGAACAGCAACTGCGATTGTGCTGGACGACAATACTGGAACAGACATAGCAGGCGTCATCAACGCAGCGTCAATTACTAAGTCTATTGACTTTGATAACAACACTCAGGGCGGGCGAGTTGACGCAGACGAAAACTCAGCCGACATTGGTATTACAGTTGTAGCCGGTAACAAAGGTGTGGCAAAACCAGTGGTTGCCACAGGGACAATTGAGCGAAGCAAGTCAAATGTCGTAACGCTTACGGCAGAGCAAGATCGCGCTTACACCCCATAATTAGGAGATAAGCCAGTGGCAGTCAACGACAAGCGTTTTACACAGGTTCCGCCTAGAGCAACGGGCGACCGAATACACATGGTTCATACCGCAGAAATTCAATTTTCTGGCGGTACTGGCCCGTGGACTATCGGACAGCGGTACACCATTACAGGTGGCGGCGGGCCAACAATGTCTGTCCATGTTCATGGGGTGCAAGGGTCTAACAGCGCGGGGCATTTGAGCGTTCATTACACCAACGCAGACAAATACAACGAGATTGTCCCTATTGCCGGTCAGGACATACAAGACCCTGAAAATGGTAATGCGGTTGTCGGTACAGTTGTTGCGGCTTACGATGTTTACATTCCAGCTAACAATATCATGGGTTACGACAACCCGGAGTACGGACTGGACATAGACCGCTTTGGCTCTGCCCAAATAACTTTTGCTGAAGGATCGCCGGAAATTACGGAGTTTGGCGAACTGCGTTCTAGTAATAAGACGCTGTTAGCGCAATACTCATTTACCAAATCGCGCTTACCTGACGAATTTTCCAATGCCTTAATCGGTGCTGGTTCGTTGGCGTTTAAGTCAGGCTATCAAGCTGTAGAGCTTTCGGTAGGCGATACACTCAACGATCAAGCTACTCATACGTCTAACGTTTATCACCCATATATCCCCGGCGCAACAAACTTGCTTTTCATGGCAACGCGGATTGGGGACGCAGGCCAAACTGGGCTTGTAAGAAACTGGGGTATGTTTGACGCAACTGACGGGTTTTTCTTTCAGTTAAACGGCACTGCACTAAGAGTCGTTCACCGCTATACCTTTAACGGAACAACGACCAATTCGGCTGTAGAGCAAGCTGACTGGAGCGGCGATCCTGTAGATGGTACTGGCGGCTCTGGTTTTAACCTTGATGTTACTAAAAACAATATCTATTGGGTTGATTTCCAGTACATTGGTGGAGGCCGTATTCGCTGGGGAGTTTACTACGAAGGCGAGCGTATTGTTTGCCATGAAATGAACATGAGCAACGGCGGTGGCAGCGGCACATTTTTGCACAACGCAGTAGGAAACCCGAACCGACCAATTTGCTGGGCAACCAAGTGCATTACAGCAGGCGGATACACTGGCACCAAAACCATGTACGCCTACGGCGCGGCAGTATGGGCGGAAGGTCTTGGTAATACCAACATCATGGAAGAAGGCGATGTTCGCGCTTTTGATGATAACTACACAATTACAGAAAACAGCCCATACACTCAGGGTGCGTATTACCTCTATTCGCTAAGACCGCTAGAGCAAATACCAGATGAGGAAGGCAACGACCAAGAAAACCACAGTCTGTATTTGCCAAAATACCTAACTGTAGACGCCTATGACGAAACTGGTGCTGATGTAAGAGGTGAGTTGCGTATTTTCTCGCAATGCATTCTCAGAGGTTCTAGTTTTGCTAGCGTTGATTACACTACTACCGAAGTTGACGAGTACGCCCAGCACGTTGGGCATGGGCCAGAAATATACCGAAAGCCTGTTAACGGGCCGTCCGAAATTGATTTTACAAAAATCTTTACGACCATTCAGAATGGCTCGTTAAAAGTAAACGCAGAAACATCAACGTCGGTACGCCAGCAAACGCTTACCAGAGTGCTTGGAACAGACGATCCGTTTTCCGATGGTGTGTCCAGCGTAGTCACCATTAAGGTAGGCTTGAACCCGATATATCTTAGCAAGGCTATCCACTTTTTTGCGGATAGACAGGCTGTTGAAATAAGTGGTTTATCAGCAAATGGCCCGAACGGTCTTAACGGAAATACCTACTACCTAAGCCTCCAGAACAGCACAGAGGCGCAGATATATAGCACACTAAACGCGCTAGACGACGACCGTATACCACGAGTGCTGTCAATCAGCGGTTTGGCTGGTGGCACGATTGATGTGGGAGATGTGCTTACAATCAGTGGCGCAGGCACCTGCACCGTCCACTCTGTTAGCGGGTCGGACATTAGGGTGGAAACTCGCACTAACGCAGCGCTGGATGTTGGCCTTACCGCTGCATCTGGCTCGACAGACGGTGGCTCCACGACATTTACGGTGGATTCTGTCGCGTTAGCTAACAACACTACCTCTAGCAGTAGCATTAACTACTACCTGCCATACGATCGTTACACGCTTCTTGGCGCGGAGTCAGGCAGTGGATGGTCTACAAGTTCAGAGGGCGACGGTACTACTGATATAGGTCAGATAGAGGGGACGCCACCTACGCAACCAACATGGACGTTTATGTGGGCACCGCGAGTCCAGCCAACGGGTGCGGGCGAGCATTCCGTCCGTATAAATTTGCAGTGGAAAGAGCGAATCCAGTAAATGTCGTTGCCGTTATGGATTAGTCACG
>Ga0181577_10004001_pt1 | contig 11423 bp, 7 predicted proteins | sample 101ome_21_FD_132468 | JGI IMG/M metagenome (GOLD analysis project Ga0181577, IMG submission 132468) | Coastal salt marsh microbial communities from the Groves Creek Marsh, Skidaway Island, Georgia - 101413BT metaG (megahit assembly) | ecosystem: Environmental > Aquatic > Marine > Intertidal zone...
CACAAGGTGCAGTGGGTGATGTGGGAAAGCACGTGGATCCGGCGCCTGTTTTCCATGGACACCGTGCACATTCGGCAGGCCGCGGCGGGCGGAGCCGTGGATGCCAGCCAGGCCGGAAACGGCGGGATGGACGGAGGCGGAGGCATGAAAATGGGACTTCCGGCGATGAACTCGTTGAGGACGAGGCGCCTGGAGGCCCTCCTGTTCCCTTCCTGGCCGGAGCGCCGGCTGGTGACGTTGCGGCCGGTGAAGTACGCGTTTTGGATCCGTTGGGTGAAGCGTGGGCTGATGTTGACGCCCTTTGCGGTCGGCGCGGGATGGGCGATCGGGGTCGGATGGGGAGTGGCCGTGGGCGCGATCTGCTGGAGCTGGGTCGGTTGGCTGTCCCGGAAGGTTTACCGCAGTCAGTGGGCCACCACGGACGGCCGTCACGTGAGCGCCCACCGAGGTTGGCTCTTCCGCCGTCGCGTGATGATCGACTGGACCAAACTCCAAGCCGTTCAACTCACCCAAAACCGCATCCACGCCCGACGTGGCGTCGCCCACCTGACTTTCCACACGTCGTCCGGTGTCGCGCAACTGAACTACCTCCCCACCGACGTGGCGCGCGACTTGCGCGACCTCGCCATGTCCCGCGTCGTTTCCCACGACGGCCCTTGGATGTAAGCGCGCCGAAGACTGAATCGGAAGCTTCAAGGGCGGGGAGCGGATTGCTGTACCTTGAACGGCATGAAGCGAAGCGACTTTCTCAAATTCAGTGGCCTGCTTGGCGGCGGCCTTCTCGGCGGCCTCGGCCTCTCCTCCTGCACGCCCCAATCCCAAGGTAACGGCACCCCCGCCGGCGCCGATTGGTCGTCTGTCACGGGGTCGATGATGGACCACGCTGCTCCGGCCATCCCCAAGGTTCGCGTCGCGATGTTGGGGCTCGGCAACCGTGGCAGCTCCCTGATTGAAATGCTCGAATGGCTCGTGACCCAAGGGCACGCGGAAATCACGGCGCTTTGCGACGTGCAAGCACCTTACGTCGCGCGCGCCGCCGAGAAGGTCGCCACCTTCCAAGCGTCCAGCCCCCTCCTGCTCGACGACGCGTCTGGCGAAGCGTGGCGCGAGGCGTGCAACCTCGAGGTCGCCGATCTCGTCGTCATTGCCACGCCTTGGCACCTGCACACGACCATGGCCCTGCACGCCATGGAACAAGGATTGCACGCCGCATCCGAAGTGCCCATTGCTTACACCGAGGAGGATTGCCTCGCGCTGGTCCAGACCTCCGAGCGCACGGGCAAGCATTGCATCATGCTCGAGAACTGCTGCTACAACGGCGAAGAGCTGTGGCTGCTGAACATGGTCAAGCAGGGCGTGTTTGGGGAAGTGACGCACGCGGAGTGCGCCTACCTGCACGACTTGCGCGCCCTGCTTCTCGATGCGACCTACTACCACAACCGGTGGCGCCTCCGCGAGCACCTCGAGCGCGACGGAAACCTGTACACCACGCACGGGCTCGGGCCGGTGTGCATGTACATGGACGTGCTGCGCGGGGACAACCTCAGCCACCTCGTGTCGATGAGTTCCAACGAAGCCGCGCTGTCGAAGGCGCTGCGGGAATCCGACGACCCTGAGCTCCAAGCGCTGGCTCCCAACGTCAAGTGCGGCGACGTCAACACCACGCTGATCCGGACGACGCAGGGCAAGAGCATCATGCTTCAGTTCGACACGCACACCGGCCGCCCGTACTCCCGCCTCGACAAACTGTGCGGCACGGGCGCCACGCATTACGGCTACCCGTCGCGCCTGTACCTCGACCACGGTCCGACCTGGGATTGGCACCGCTGGCAAGACGACGAAGCGTACGACCAAGCCCGTGCCGAGTACGATCACCCGCTCTGGGCGAGCCTAAAAGAAGGCATCACCGCCAACCAGCAAGGCCACGGGGGGATGGACTTTGTGATGATGTACCGCTTGATTCGGTGCTTGAATGAAGGCGTCGCCCTCGACCTGAGCGTCTACGACGGCGCGTTGTGGAGCCTGGTGGGCGTGATGAGCGAAAGGTCGGTGGCCAAAGGCAACCAGCGGGTGGACATTCCCGACGTGAGCGGCGGAGCGTGGACGACTAAGGCGCCTCATCCCGTGTTCCGGACCGTCTAAGCCCTCCAAAACGTATCCAACTTTGTTTATTTTTCCGCTATGACACTTGACCTTTCAATCCGTGTTTTTGCCAAGTTGGCTCTGGTGTTCGCGATGTCGCCCTCGTCCATCGCATGGGGACAGTTGGACGATGAATTTTGGTTTGTGGCACCTGAAGTGATTGTGGACCACGGAGACAGCCCTATCCTGCTGCGTTTTGCCACCTACAACGACCCTGCTGACATCGTGGTGGACATGCCGGCGAACCCCAACTACGGGACCTACACTTTCAGCATGGCCGCAAACAGCGTCGTGTCTCTGGACTTGACGGATTCGTTGTCGTGGTACGAAAACAAGCCGTTTGATTCGGTTTTGGACAAAGGCATCCACATCACAAGCACGGCGAACATTTCGGCGTATTACGAAGTCAACCGAGTCAACAACCCGGACATTTTTGCCTTGAAGGGCGACAACGCACTTGGAACGTCCTTTCGACTCGTGTACCAAACCTTTTTGGCGAATGTGTACCAGGCGTCCACTTCAGGGTTTGACATTGTGGCGACCGAGCCCAACACCACGGTCACCATCCTGCCCACCCAAGGACTCATTGGACACATCGCCGGGCCTCCGTTCCAGGTTTTCTTGCCATTTGCGGGATCGACCTATTCCGGTCGCGCCGCTCAGCAGTGGGCTGATGACAAGCCTTCGGGAACCGTCATCACTTCCGATCGACCGGTAGCGGTCACGATTCACGACGATTCTGTGACGGGCGGTCCCTTTGGGGGGTGCACGGATTTGATGGGGGATCAGCTCGTTCCGACGGACTTGCTCGGAACGGAATACATCGCCGTGCATGGCTACCTCAATGGCGACGACCGGATTTACCTCACAGCAACCGAAGACAACACGCAAATCACCGTTGGAGGTCAAGACGTCGGCACGATCGACGAAGGCGACACCTACGAGCACATTTTGACCACAGACGCGATTTTCATGGAATCGAGCGCACCGGTGGCCGTGTGGCAAATGACGGGATTTGGGTGCGAGCTGGGAGGCGCCATTTTGCCGAGCGTCAAGTGCACGGGGTCCACGTCCGTAACATTTGTGCGGTCGACCGATGAATTCATCGGTGTGAACGTTTTGGTGCCTGCAGGAGGCGAAGACGACTTCACGTTCAACGGCGACCCCGATGTCGTTGACCCTGCTGCATTCTCCGAAGTCCCTGGAACGAATGGAGAGTGGCTGTTTGCACAACTCGAGATTGAAGACCTCATTCCGGTGCTGGCTCCTTCGCGGATGGAAAACAGTTCGACGGCCTTTCACTTGGGCATCATCCATGGAGGAAGTTTTTCCGGGACGCGGTTTGGGTATTTCAGCGACTACGGTGCGCTCAAATACCAAGCCGTCAACCAAACGGTCAACGTATGCTTCGGTGAACCGCTCGCATTGGAAGTGAACCCCATCGAGAACGGCTTGTACCAATGGACGGGACCCAATGCCTACTCCGGTCAGGGCATCTCCGTGGAATTGGGAACGGCCGTCCACCCCTTGGCCGGGGACTATGTGGTTCAAGGCTACACAGGCGAATGCGCCATCGCCAACGACACCATCACCGTAGTGGTCCACGATCCCCTCGGACCACCAAACGTCTCAGACGACGTGGCGTCGTGCGTGGGTGAGCCCGCGACGTTTGGCGCAACAGGCGGCAGCATTTCCTGGTCCGGGCCTGATGGGTTCACCTTCGAAGGAGCAAACGTGACGCTGCCCAACGCTTCCCTTGAAACCGAAGGGTACTACGTCGCCACATTGAACGACCCCTGGTGCCCCAACCAAAGCGACTCCCTTTTTGTCGACGTCTTGACCGACGCTGAATTGACCTTGAGTTGGGAAGAAGAGAAATCGTTTTGCGCTGGAGAAGAAGGCTGGGTCACGCTTCCCGGCACTTTGGCGCAGGACAACCCGAGCGTGCAGTGGTGGTGGACCCCCGAAGGCAGCATGACGGGCATACCGGTGTCGAACGACATGAGCTTTTTGGTCAGTGAAGGAGGCATCTACGAGGCCGAATCCAGCACCGAAGGGCCTTGTCCGGTTCTCGGAAACGTGACGGTGGAGGTGACGGTCGTCGTGTGCGATTTGCTCGTTCCAAACGTGATCACTCCGGGCAACGACGACTTCAACAACCGATTTGTCGTGACCAACCTCTCGCAGTTCCCGTCTTCAACCGTGCGCATTTTTAATCGCTGGGGAAATGAAGTGTACCGCTCTGATGATTTTGGGAGCACCGTCGGTTGGCTTCCCGAGGACAACGTCTCAGCCGGCACGTACTACTACATCCTGCACATTAACCGCGACAGCGAACAAATTTCGGTGACGACCGAGCACGGCACCACGGAGTACATTGAGCCCGGCCCCATCGACCTCCACGGCTCCTTCAAGGTGGTGAAGTAAGCGTCCCGATCAGACCTCGTCCTCCTCTGAGTGGACATCAGCACCGGAGGCTGAGATTTCCAGAAGCGATTCACTCTCACGTGCGTCGAGTGTGCCCACGTCTTTGAGTCGGCGCTGCATGACGTTGGTTCGGGTGCTGCGCAGGTCTTCAAGCGACTTCTTCGCGGTGGACAGCTGCTTATCCACTTTCTCGAGTTGGTCGGAGAACTTCCCAAACTCCGTTTTCACCGCCTCCAAGATCTTCCAGACCTCGCTGCTCCGCTTCGTCACCGCGAGCGTCCGGAAGCCCATCTGGAGGCTGTTGAGCAGGGCCGACATGGTCGTGGGTCCTGTCACGGTGATGCGGTACTTGCGTTGCAACGTCTCGAACACGCCAGGGTGACGAAGCACCTCGGCGTACAGGCTTTCGATGGGAAGGAACATGACGCCGAAGTCGGTCGTGTGCGGCGCTTCCAAATACTTCTCGCTGATGTCTTTCGCGAACTTTTCAATCGTTGCGGTAAGCGCCTTTTCCGCCGCTTCAATGGCGGCGAGGTCTCCGGACTCTCGGGCGTCCAACAAGGCTTCGTACCCGGTCAGGGGGAACTTCGAGTCAATGGGCAACCACACCTCTGAGTCGTCGGAAATGCCCGGCATCCGAATTGCAAATTCCACCCGTTCGCTCGACCCGGGGCGCGTGGCAATGTTTTCTTCGTACTGCTCCTTCGGCAGCAACTGCTCGATGATGTTGCCCAATTGGTATTCGCCGAGGATGCCTTTGGTCTTGACGTTGGTAAGCACCTTCTTCAAGTCCCCCACCCCGCTGGCCAGCGACTGCATCTCGCCCAAGCCTTTGTGCACTTGCTCGAGCCGCTCGCTGACGAGTTTGAAGCTCTCTCCAAGGCGCTTTTCGAGCGTGTCCTGAAGCTTCTCGTCCACCGTCTTGCGCATCTCTTCAAGGCGCTTCCCGTTGTCTTCTCTAATTTCCTTCAGTTGCTTCTCAATCGTCTCGCGCACGTCCTTCACGGCTTCGAGGGAGAGCTTGCCTTGTGTGTGGAGCTGCTTGAGCAAATCTTCGAACTGCTGTCGCAACACGTCTTGCTGGGCTTTCGCGTTGTCTTCTAGTTTCTTCTCCACGGCGGCGAGGTTGTTGCGCAATTCCTCGCGCTGGGCTTGCGCGAGCTCGGCCGCTTCCTTTCGGTTTCGGGCGAATTCATCCCGCATCACGCCTTCCTGCCCTCCCACCTTTTCCTTCAGCGATTGGAGCTCAGTCGCGGTCACGGCATCTCCAGCCCCTCCCACTTTTCCACGCATTCCTAAAACGAGGAAGCACGCAGTGAGGGACGCAAGAACGGAGAGAATGACGAGGGATGTGAGCATGAATCGGGGGTGTGCCGGCCACGTGGCAGGGAATCAAATCTACATCACGCAACGGCCCGCGCCACGAGATTGTTGTGCACAACGCGCCATGACATTTGGGGTTCAATTCAACGACACCTCCACTTCATCCGCAAGCACCCCTCTGTCCAATTGGTCGCCGCCCATGACGTCGAGGACTTGGATCGGCTTGATCGCGACTTGGTGAATTTTTTCGTGGGCTTGGTGTCGGTGTACGACTGGGCCGCTACGAAGAACAGTGTGCCCAAGAAAATTCGCAATTGAAATGCACAGGAACAGATGCAGTTTCACCCCATGGCCTTGAGTTCGCGCCACGACATGTCATTCAGAACAAAAAAAAGATGCCTCAGAACATCGGACTCCAGCAAACCGCCGCACTCTTCAGCATTTCAGTGCGCAAATGTGGTTCGCCTATCTTTTGAACATGGGATCTGGGCGACTCAACATCGTAGTGGTTGAAGATGAAGCCATCATCGCCGACCACATCATTTCTACGCTGATCGTTTTGGGATTCCGTCCCTGGGGGCCGGCTGTGACTGTTTCGGAAGCCTTGGGTTACGTGCGTCGTGGACCGGTGGACTTGGTCCTGATTGACATCAATTTGCACGGGGAGCATGCGGGAATTGAACTGGGGCATCAGCTCAAGATGAACCACCGGGTTCCTCACGTGTTTTTGACCGCCAACACAGATGAGGCCACGGTTAGGGAAGCCAAGTACACAAACCCTATGGGCTTCGTGGTGAAACCGTTCCAAAAAGCCGATCTCTACAGCAGCATCGAGGTGGCCATGTCCAATTGGCAGCTTCTTCAATCGGCCGTGGGAGATCCGGTGGGAACCCACTCAAAACAAAGCTTCACCTTCCAACAACAAGGTCGCGTCCTCTTTGTGCCCATCGATGGAGTTCATTGCAGGGTGTTCGTGGACGAGATTCTCTTTGTAGAAAGTGCACATGTGTACGTCAACTTGCACATGCGAAATGGCCAAACCTACGTGGTACGTGCTGCGCTTTCCGCGCTTGAACAAGCATTGCCTCAAGATCGGTTTATCCGCATTCACCGAGGGTATTTGGCCAACGTGTCCTTCGTGGATCGGTTCGACGGCAAAAACATTCTCCTCGGGGAACATTTGCTGCCTGTCAGCAAAAGCTGCAAAAACGAAGTTCAAGCTCGACTGCCCACGCTTTCCAAATTCACCTAACTTCGAGCGATGCGCCGGTTGTTGGCAGGTCTTCATGTGGTCGGTTTTTGGTGCGTTTGTTGGGCTGGATTAGCCCAAACCCCAAGCACAGCCGTGACATCGTACGCGGCAGGTGTAACCAACCTCGAAGAACGTGGCGCCACGTTTCCCGACGGCCCTCTGTTCGTCCAAAAGGACACTTCAGGTTTTGTGTGGTTCTTCACCGACCTGGCCGCTTTTCAGTACGACGGCAACTCGTTTCGGAAGCACCCGTTCTACGAGTTGTTTGGTGTCCGTCAGAAGAGCATTCGCGAATTTCTACGCGGGGTCATTCGGTTGCCCAACGGCCATTGGGCCCTGCACTTCGACGACATCCGCTACGGAATGCCTGTTCACGACACGTTGTGCGTGTTGGATCCCTACCTCGTCGCCCCGGGAGACGCTCGCGCGCTGCCGCCTTTGGGCTCTCTCAAGACCCATGGCCATTGCCAACCCGAAGAACCCGACGGTTGGTCCACGTGGCTCGCCACGGACACCGCCCGTCGCCGCTACATTTTGACGTTCAATGAGGAAACGACCTCGTGGGAAACCACCTTCACTTCAAGCATCGACATGGGTATCCAGCCGTTGTATTCCTCGAAACACTGCGGCGAATTCTACTTGCTGGCGGAGGAAGGGAGCGACTCGCTCCAAACACTGCATTGCCTGAACGGAGATTGCCAGCTCACGCGCCCATCTGCTTTCAAATACGCGCGCCCGACCAGTCAATTGCGGCAGCACCAACATCATACGATGTGGTGCCGGGCAGATGGCTCGATTCTGATGGCCGTTTGGCGGCACGAGTCTTGCCCTCCCTTTCAGGGGGATCCCTATTGGGTCCAAACCCGAGAGGGCGACTTCATGCCCGACACCTCGGTGGCAGGACAACCCGATTGGAGCACCTTCTTGCACCTAGGTTACGGGTTTCGAGGGAGCGACGTCACGTACCAGGCCGAGCGAGAACGGCTGTGGGTGCTTGTCGAAAACCGATTGCGCATCTTCGACATTCGCGGCGCTAAGGTCGCAGACGTCGCACTTCCCGCCTCCACGTCGTTCACCAAAGGATTGCACGACGTGCAGTTCATCCGCGAAAACGAGGCGATCCTGCTCAGCTCGTTTGGCATCTTTCACGTGCAACTCGTCCCTTCCCCCTTCTCCACCTTGACCCTCGATGCAGACAACAAGGAGTTCACCCTTGGGTGGCGGGACATGACCTCTTGGAACGAAGACACGCTGCTCATGATGACCGATGCCTCGGGGCTGTATTCGTGTGTCAATGGTCACTTCAGCCGAATGATTGAAACTGGTCGCGCCGGGATCCATGCTGAGTCTGAAACGTTGTTCGTAGCCAAGGCTGAGCAGTTTCTCACCATTCCAAAATTGAATCTCGATCGAACTACCCTTTTCCCAGCGAACCATGGTCGAGCGTGGACCTTGGCAAGGGCTTCCGGGCACGAATGGCTGATTGGCCATGAAGGATTGGACGTGTTTAGCACGCGGACGGGCACATCAGAGACCTTCCTGAAAGGCATCAACACCTACCATTTTCACTTTGCCGACTCGTTGTGGCTGGTCTGTCATGGACAGGGACTCGCGTATTTAACCAAGGACTTGGACAGCTTGGGATCCGCCAGCGACATGTTCCCTGAGCTCGACGAGATTTCGACGAGTTGCTACCAGGCCATGACCACGGACGCGGGGGAGATTTGGGTGGGGACAAAAGGCCAAGGCGTAGCACGATGGAACCCTGGCACGCGAGAAGTGACGTGGTACAGCACCGAAAACGGGTTGCCGAGCGACCAAGTCTATGCCACCATGCAGGATGCAGGGGGCCATGTGTGGGGATCGACCAACAAAGGGCTTTTTCGCCTCGACCCGCGAACAGGCGGCATCTCCGTGTTTGGCTTTGGAAACGGCCTGGACGAAATCGAATTCAACCGCACGTCCTGGCTTCACCACACGAACGGCCAAATGTTTGTCGGAGGCATCGCCAACGTGACCGCGTTTGATCCGGCCAACCCCGTCTTTCTCGAGAACAGTGACCTTCCCCGACCCCATGCCATTGCCATTGAACAGCACCTGCGTGCAGACCGAGGCGTGGTCAAAATCACGCGAGAATTCCGCAAAAACGGGAAAATCTCCATGGGGCCCAACGACGATTTTCTTGGCATTCAACTTGTGGTTCCGGACATGACAGGCACCCGGCACGAATTTGCACATCGCCTCGTACCTCGAGAAGAAACGGCACACGACTCAGACATCCCTTGGACCTCCCTTCAAGGCAACCTTCTCCGCATCTCTCAGCTCGAACCAGGCAATTGGCGGCTGGAAATCAAGGCGAAAAATGCCAAGCACGGGTGGCTTCCAAATCAGGTGCACATTCCCATAGACGTAACCTTTCCATTTTACCTAACCCGTTGGTTTGTGCTGGCCCTTCTTGGGGGTGCCTTTGGCGCCTACGCCATCGGGTCCAATGTGCGCAACCGCAACTTGAAGCATCGAAACGAACTGCTGGAGCAGCAGGTTCGAAAACGCACTGAAAACCTCCACAAGGCCCTTTCGTTGAAAGATGCCTACCTCGCGGAAACGCACCACCGCGTCAAGAATAACCTTCAAATGGTCGCCAGCCTGCTCGACCTGCAAGCTGCGCAAATTGAAGATCCTCAAACGCGCGCGCCCTTCGACGTCAGCAAAACACGCATTGACGCCATCGCCTTGATTCACCAGCGACTTTATGGCCGCGACGGCGAGAAGTCGATCCGCTTCCAAGGATTCCTTGCCGAACTTCTTGAACTGATTGAACAAGGCCAAACGTCCGGTCGCCAACGGTTGATTGCCACCATCGCTGGCGACGACTTCGACCTCCGCCTGAAGCAAGGGGTAGCACTCGGAATGATCTTCAACGAACTGGTGACCAATTCCCTGAAGCACGCAAGCGGCAGCGACGGCCTCGTGAAGGTCGACGTGACCATGGCATGGATTGCGGAAGGGCGACTGCGGTTCGCGTACGACGACCACGGGCCAGGCATCGATCCGAGCCTTCCTTTCGAAGAACGCACCTCCCTCGGCTTGCGATTGGTCGGCCGATTCGCCCACCAACTTAAAGGTCATGCCGCAGTCGACCCCGAGCGTCCAAGCCGCATCGTGTTCGAGGTCAACATCTCGGTTTGACCCAGCCTTCGTCGGCGACGGGGTTGTGGCGAAATGGGGGGGTGCTCAGGCTGTGACGGTGGCGAGGACTTCGGCCATCTTGGAGCCGATGTCGGCGGGGCTGTCCACCACGTGGATGCCGCACTCGCGCATCACGCGCTTCTTCGCTTCAGCTGACTCGTCTTCGCCAGACACAATGGCGCCGGCGTGGCCCATGGTGCGGCCCTTGGGTGCCGTGACCCCTGCGATGAAGCCGACGACGGGCTTGGTGCCGTTCGCCTGAATCCAACGCGCCGCCTGGACCTCGAGGTCACCGCCGATCTCGCCGATCATCACGATGCCCTTCGTTTCGTCGTCCGCCATGAGCAGCTTGACCGCCTCGAGGGTGGTCGTGCCGATGATGGGGTCGCCGCCGATGCCGATGGCCGTGGTTTGGCCGAGGCCCGCCTTGGTGCACTGGTCGACCGCCTCGTACGTGAGGGTGCCTGACTTAGACACGATGCCCACGACACCGGGCTCGAAGATGAAACCTGGCATGATGCCCACTTTTGCTTGGCCCGCGGTGATGATTCCGGGGCAGTTGGGACCGATGAGGGTGCAGTCGCGCTTGTCAATGTAGGCCTTCACTTTGACCATGTCTGCGACGGGAATGCCCTCCGTGATGGCCACGATGACCTTGATGCCGGCGTCCGCCGCTTCCATCAAGGCGTCTGCTGCAAACGCGGGCGGGACAAATACAATGCTCACGTCCGCACCCGTCTCTGCCACAGCATCCGCAACCGTGTTGAAGACGGGACGGTCGAGGTGGGTTTGGCCTCCTTTCCCTGGCGTCACGCCGCCTACGACGTTGGTGCCGTACTCAATCATTTGGCCTGCGTGGAAGGTTCCTTCGCCTCCGGTGAAGCCTTGAACGATGATTTTGGAGTCGCGGTTGACGAGAACGCTCATGTCGTGTGGGTTGGGTTGTGCGGCGATTGAGTCGCCTTGGATTGTGAATGCGCGGCAAATTTAGGCCAAATTCGCGCCATGAACTCCCCCCTTCGCGACGCAGTTGACGGCGCCACGATTTGCGCCATCTCCACCGCCCCCGGTGCGGGCGGAATCGCGGTGG
>Ga0181577_10004010_pt1 | contig 11413 bp, 8 predicted proteins | sample 101ome_21_FD_132468 | JGI IMG/M metagenome (GOLD analysis project Ga0181577, IMG submission 132468) | Coastal salt marsh microbial communities from the Groves Creek Marsh, Skidaway Island, Georgia - 101413BT metaG (megahit assembly) | ecosystem: Environmental > Aquatic > Marine > Intertidal zone...
CCTGATTGTGGAACATGGCGGCGGTGGGTCGGCGGCAGCAGCGCCCCTCGCGCGCGACATTTTGCTTTATGCGATGTTTGATGATCTGCCCCCGCTTGACGCCTATCCCGCAAACCAGCGCGCGGCAGTGCAGGAGCGCCATGCCGCCATGACCCTATTGCCACGGCGCGGCAGTCCAGATGCCCCAACATCTGGCACCACAGGGACAAGCCGCGCATGAGTTTTTCACTCTACCAGATCAATACGATGCCAAGCGGATGGCGCAAGGTGCTGTATTTCAACTGGCCGCTTGTGTTGCTTCTGACCCTTGTGGCCTGCATCGGGTTTATGATGCTTTATTCGGTTGCGGGGGGCTCAACACGACCTTGGGTCATTCCGCAAGTGCAGCGTTTCGCGCTCGGCATGACCGCGATGTTCATCATCGCCCTGATCCCAATTGCCTTTTGGCGGATGGTGTCATGGCTGGGCTATGCGTTCTCGCTTGTGTTGCTGCTCGTGGTCGAGTTTTTCGGCACGGTCGGTATGGGCGCACAACGATGGATTGACCTTGGTGGGTTCCGCTTACAACCCTCAGAATTGGCGAAAATCACCATCGTGATGGTCTTGGCCGCCTATTATGCGCGCCTCGATACCACCAAGAAATCGCATCCGCTCTATATCCTGCCACCCCTGCTCCTGATCTTGGTGCCTGTGTTCTTGACCCTCAAGCAGCCCGATCTGGGCACAGCCCTCCTGTTGCTTTTGGGCGGTGGCGCGGTGGTATTTGCCGCAGGCGTTCACTGGGCCTATTTTGGCGGGTTGATTGCGGCGGGCGTGGGCGCGGTCTTTGCTGTGTTCGCGTCACGCGGCACATCATGGCAATTGATCAAAGATTACCAATTCCGCCGCATCGACACCTTCCTTGATCCAACCCAAGACCCGCTTGGCGCCGGATACCACATCACCCAAAGTCAGATCGCGCTTGGATCGGGCGGGTTTTCTGGACGGGGATTTATGGAAGGCACGCAAAGCCGCTTAAACTTTTTGCCCGAAAAGCACACCGATTTCATCTTCACGACCTTGGCTGAGGAATTCGGCTTTATCGGTGCATCCTCCCTACTGTTTATCTATTTGCTGATTGTGGCCTTGTGTATTTGGACGGCCCTTTCCACCAAAGATCGCTTTGCCTCGCTGCTTAGCATTGGGATTGCAGCAACCTTTTTCCTCTATTTCGCAATCAATATGGCAATGGTCATGGGATTGGCCCCCGTGGTGGGCGTGCCTTTGCCGCTCGTCTCTTATGGCGGCTCAGCAATGATGGTGCTTTTAGCTGCGTTTGGTTTGGTGCAATCGGCCCATATCCATCGTCCACGCTAAAGTGAAATTGGCGGGTTTTCCCGCCCTGCGCCCTCTGATAGCTCTAATCGCATCTCATATATCAGGAGCAGGCCATGCCATCCCCCACCATCCTTTTCGCTGCAAAATCTGAAAAATGGGCGGAATATGAACCCGCATTGCACAAGGCGTTGCAGAAGACAGGGGTTGATGCCACGGGCCTAACCACTGAGGCTGACCCAGCTGAGGTGGATTATATCATCTACGCCCCCAATTCAGGCCTACAGGATTTTACCCCCTTCACCCGCGCAAAGGCCGTGCTGAGCCTTTGGGCAGGGGTTGAGGATATTGTCGGCAATGAAACAATCACCATGCCGCTTGCCCGCATGGTCGATTATGGGCTGACGCAAGGTATGCTCGAATTCGTCACGGGTCATGTGCTGCGTTATCACCTCATGATTGACGATTTCCTTGCAGGGCAAGATGGGGTCTGGCGCCCCAATTTGGTGCCGCCCTTGGCGCGGGATCGCAAGGTGACCATCTTGGGTCTTGGGGTATTGGGCGCGGCTGCAGCGCAAAGTCTTGCGCGGATTGGCTTTGATGTCGCGGGCTGGTCGCGAAGCCCCAAATCAATCGAAGGCATCGCCTGCTATCATGGTGAAGACGGGCTTTTCGATGCATTGCGTCATGCAGAAATATTGGTGACACTTCTGCCCGACACCGCCGCCACGCGCGGGCTGATCAATCAAACCACCCTCGCCGCCCTGCCCCACGGGGCCAAGATCATCAATCCAGGACGCGGCAGTTTGATCGAGGATGCGGCGCTTTTGGCCGCGCTCGATACGGGCAAGATCGCAGCGGCCACTTTGGATGTTTTCACCATCGAACCCCTGCCTGCCTCACATCCCTATTGGCGCCATCCGCGCGTTACCGTCACCCCGCATATCGCCTCTGCTACACGGGCCGAGACGGCATCGGAAACCATTGCCGAGAATATCCGCCGTGGTGAGGTGGGTGAGCCATTCTTACATCTGGTGGATCGCGCGGCCGGGTATTAGGCAGCAAAAAGCCCCCATCCTATGCAGCCAGAACGGGGGCGTTTCGCGGTCGTTTTCTCAGTCGCTTGTGGGGATCAGAGATCCATCAACAAACGGCGTGGGTCTTCTAGTGCATCCTTTACGCGGACAAGGAAGGTCACCGCACCTTTGCCATCGACAATGCGGTGGTCATAGGACAGCGCCAGATACATCATCGGGCGGATTTTGATCTCGCCATTGATGACCATGGGGCGGTCTTGGATTTTATGCATCCCCAAAATACCCGATTGTGGCGGGTTCAAAATGGGCGAGGACATGAGCGAGCCGTAAACCCCACCATTCGAAATGGTGAACGTGCCGCCCTGCATCTCGGCCATCGACAGCTTGCCATCACGCGCGCGCTTGCCCTTTTCGGCAATCGCCTTTTCAATTTCGGCAAAGGACATCTCATCGGCGTTACGGATCACAGGCACAACCAGACCCTGTGGCGTGCCTGCCGCGATGCCCATATGCACGAAGTTTTTGTAGACGATGTCAGTGCCATCGATTTCAGCGTTCACCTCAGGCACCTCTTTCAAGGCGTGGATACAGGCCTTGGTGAAGAAGGACATAAAGCCCAAACGCGCGCCGTGCTTCTTTTCGAACTCGTCTTTATAGGCGTTGCGCAGGGCCATCACCTCGGTCATGTCCACCTCGTTATAGGTGGTCAGGATCGCTGCGGTGTTTTGCGCATCCTTCAGACGCTTTGCGATAGTCTGGCGCAGACGGGTCATTTTGACCCGTTCTTCGCGAGCAGCATCCTCTGCGGCCACAGGCGCACGCGGAGCGGCGGCAGGGGCAGCAGCAGGCGCTGCAGCGGGGGCGATTGCGGCCTTCAAAACATCTTCTTTCATGATGCGTCCATCCTTGCCCGAGCCTTGAACAGCCGCGGGGTCAATGCCTTTTTCCGCCATCAGTTTCTTGGCTGATGGGGAATCTTCTACATCCCGACCGCTGCCTGTTGGTGCAGCGGCAGCAGGGGCCGCAGCGGGTGCTGCGGCAGGGGCGGCGACAGCCGCGCCATCGGTGGAAATAACACCAAGCTGCCCGCCTGCATTTACAGTCGCACCTTCGGCCGCATCAATGCGCGCCAAAACACCTGCAGCGGGGGCGGGAACCTCGACCGACACTTTGTCAGTTTCCAATTCACACAGCATCTCGTCTTGCGCGACCGTATCGCCAACCTGTTTGAACCATGTGGCGATGGTGGCTTCGGTTACAGACTCGCCCAACGCGGGAACCATAATATCGACCGATGCACCCGAGGAAGCAGCGGCCGCTGACTTTGCGGCAGGGGCCGCAGCAGTGGTGCTAGCACCCGCAGCGGCAATCGTAGCGAGCAGGGCATCAACGCCAACCGTCTCGCCCTCGCCCGCAACGATCTCGCCCAATGTGCCTGCGGCGGGGGCAGGAACCTCAACGGTCACTTTATCGGTTTCCAATTCGCACAGCATCTCATCCTGCGCGACTGTATCCCCTGGTTTTTTGAACCAAGTTGCCACGGTGGCCTCGGTCACGGATTCGCCCAAAGTGGGCACGCGGACTTCTGTCGCCATTGTCATTACCCTTCGATCGTCAGCGCTTCGTTGATGAGCGCGGTTTGCTGTGCTTTATGTTGTGAGGCTAGGCCAGTCGCAGGCGAAGCCGAAGCGGCGCGGCCTGCATAAGTGGCGCGGCTATGGGTTGCCCCAATCCGTGTCAGAACCCATTCAAGATTTGGTTCAACGAATGTCCAAGCCCCTTGGTTTTTCGGCTCTTCCTGACACCAGACAATCTCTGCGGTCTTAAAGCGCTCCAATTCCTTCATCAGCGACATCGCAGGGAATGGGTAGAACTGCTCAAGACGCAAGAGATAGACATCATCCAGACCACGCGCATCGCGCTCTTCAAGCAGGTCATAATAGACCTTGCCTGAACTGATCACGACACGGCGGATTTTATCGTCTGATTTCAGCTTGATATCCGAATTGCCATATTGGGCATCATCCCACAGCACGCGGTGGAAGGAAGACCCTGTTGTGAACTCCTCCGCCCGTGAGACGGCCTTTTTATGCCGCAAAAGGGATTTCGGCGTCATCAGAACCAATGGCTTACGGAAGCTGCGATGGATCTGGCGGCGCAAGATATGGAAATAATTGGCGGGTGTGGTGCAATTGGCCACAATCCAGTTGTCTTGACCGCACATTTGCAAGAACCGCTCAAGACGCGCGGAGGAATGCTCGGGGCCTTGGCCCTCAAACCCGTGCGGCAGCAGCATCACCAATCCTGACATCCGCAACCATTTGCTTTCGCCCGATGAGATGAATTGGTCAAACATGATTTGCGCGCCATTGGCGAAATCGCCAAATTGCGCTTCCCACATGACCAAGGCATTCGGTTCCGCAAGGCTATAGCCGTATTCAAAGCCCAGCACCGCATATTCGGACAGCATCGAGTCGATGACCTCGTAGCGCGCTTGGCCCTCACGAATGTTATTGAGAGGATAATAGCGTTCCTCGCTCTCCTGATGGATCAGGCCCGAATGGCGCTGGCTGAATGTGCCACGGGTGCTGTCTTGGCCTGCAAGGCGAACTGGATATCCTTCGGTCAGCAAGCTGCCAAAGACCAAAGCCTCGGCAGTCGCCCAATCAAACCCTTGGCCCGTGTCGAACATCTCTTGTTTCGTTTCCAAAAGACGCGCCACGGTCTTGTGCAGCACGAAGTTCTGGGGCGCGGTCACCAAGGCCTTGCCGATCTCTTTCATCGTCTTGGGCTTGATTGCTGTCTCACCGCGTTGGTAATCCTCGCCCTCACGGTTGAGATGGCTCCAACGGCCATCAAGCCAATCCGCTTTGTTGGGCTTATATTCCTTACCTGCCTCAAATTCGTCATTCAGACGGGCTTGGAAGGCCGCCTTCATATCTTCGATTTCACCTTCGGGGATCAGCCCGTCCTGCACCAAACGCTCGGTATAAAGTTGCAAGGTCGTTTTGTGCTTCTTGATGCGGTTATACATCATCGGGTTGGTGAACATCGGCTCATCACCTTCGTTGTGACCAAAGCGGCGATAGCAGAAGATATCAATCACAACATCTTTGCCGAATTTCTGACGGAATTCCGTAGCAACTTTTGCAGCATGAACGACGGCTTCGGGATCGTCCCCGTTGACATGGAAAATCGGCGCCTCAACCATCAAAGCAATATCTGTCGGATAGGGCGAGGAACGGCTGAAATGGGGCGCGGTGGTGAAGCCGATTTGGTTATTCACCACGATATGGATTGTGCCACCTGTGCGGTGGCCGCGCAGGCCCGAAAGCCCCAAGCCTTCCGCAACCACACCCTGCCCCGCAAAGGCCGCATCACCATGCAAAAGGATACCCAAAACTTGGTGGCGTTCTGTGTCGCCCAACTGATCTTGCTTGGCGCGCACTTTGCCCAGAACAACGGGGTTAACCGCCTCAAGGTGGCTTGGGTTCGCGGTCAAGGAAAGGTGGACGGTGTTATCATCAAAAGTGCGATCCGAAGACGCGCCCAAGTGATATTTCACATCCCCTGATCCATCGACATCTTCAGGCTTAAAGCTGCCGCCTTGGAATTCGTTGAAAATCGCGCGGTAAGGTTTGCCCATCACATTGGCCAAAACGCTGAGGCGCCCGCGGTGGGGCATGCCAATCACGATTTCTTTCACGCCAAGCGCGCCACCGCGTTTGATGATTTGCTCCATCGCGGGGATCAACGCCTCGCCACCATCAAGGCCGAAACGCTTTGTGCCCATGTATTTCACATGGAGGAATTTCTCGAAACCTTCGGCCTCAACCAATTTGTTCAAGATGGCCTTACGGCCTTCTCGGGTGAAGGCGATCTCTTTGCCATAACCCTCAATCCGCTCTTTGAGCCAACTGGACTGCTCAGGATTGGAGATGTGCATATATTGCAGCGCGAATGTGCCGCAATAGGTGCGCTTCACGATCTCCATGATCTGGCGCATTGAAGCCATTTGCAGGCCCAAAACATTATCGATGAAAATCGGACGATCCATATCCGCATCGGTGAAACCATAGCTGCGCGGATCAAGTTCTGGGTGGGGGGTCTGGTCACGCATGCCAAGTGGGTCGATATCGGCAATCAAATGACCACGGATACGATAGGCGCGGATGATCATCAGCGCGCGGATACTGTCCAATACAGCGCGCTGCACCTGTGCATCGGTCAACTCGATGCCTGCATCTGCCGCCTTTTCGCGGATTTTCTTTTCTGCGCCTTTGACTTCGACCGCTGCGGCAGGCCACTCGCCCGTGAGCGCATGGGTCAAATCATCGGCAGGCTGCAACGGCCAGTCACCACGCGCCCAAGAGGGGCCTTCGGCCTCGGCCTTTGCATCAGCTGGTGCATCGCCAAGCGAAGCAAAAAACGCCCGCCAACTTTCTTCGACCGAATTTGGGTCTTGCGCATAACGCGCATAAAGCTGTTCGAGATATTCGGCATTATGCCCCTGCATAAAGCTAGAGGCGTGGAAGATATCATTCGGGCTTTGTTCAGTCATGACCGCACCTGAGAAATGGAATAGCCCCGCACGATCAAATTGAGCGCGCGAGGCAACTGTGTTTAACCGATTGCTTTGAGAACCGCTTCACCAAGGGTTGCGGGGCTGTCTGCCACCACGATCCCTGCGGATTTCATCGCTTCGATCTTATCTTCTGCGCCACCTTTGCCGCCGGCAACAATTGCGCCAGCATGCCCCATACGGCGGCCTGGAGGGGCCGTGCGCCCTGCAATAAAGCCCGCCACAGGCTTCTTGCGGCCACGCTTGGCTTCGTCTTTGAGGAATTGCGCCGCTTCTTCTTCCGCGGAACCACCAATTTCACCGATCATGATAATCGACTGGGTTTCATCGTCAGCCAAGAACCATTCCAACACATCCAAATGTTCGGTGCCTTTGATGGGGTCGCCCCCGATGCCGACACAAGTGGACTGACCCAGACCTACATCTGTGGTTTGCTTCACCGCCTCATAGGTCAAGGTGCCAGAGCGCGACACCACACCAACCGACCCACGGCGATGGATATGACCCGGCATGATGCCGATTTTGCAGGCGTCAGGTGTAATCACACCGGGGCAGTTTGGCCCGATCAACTTGGAGGATGAATTCTCCAAAGCACGCTTGACCTTCATCATATCCAGCACAGGAATGCCTTCGGTGATGCAGATGATCAATTCCATCTCAGCATCAATCGCCTCAAGGATGGAGTCAGCCGCAAAGGGCGGTGGCACATAGATCACCGATGCGTTTGCTTCGGTCTTGGCTTTCGCCTCATGCACGCTGTCAAAAACGGGCAGGTTAAGATGGGTCTGACCGCCTTTACCAGGGGTCACGCCACCAACCATTTTTGTGCAGTAAGCAATCGCCTGTTCAGAGTGGAATGTGCCTTGGCTTCCCGTGAAACCCTGACAAATGACTTTTGTATTTTCATCGACAAGAACAGCCATAAGCTCAGCCTTTCACCGCTTTAACGATTTTCTGGGCCGCGTCCGACAGATTGTCAGCCGCGATCACATTGAGGCCAGAAGTGTTGATGATCTCCTTGCCCTTCTCCACGTTTGTGCCTTCAAGGCGCACGACCAGTGGCACCTGCAGACCCACCTCTTTCACTGCGGCCACAACGCCTTCGGCGATGATGTCGCAGCGCATGATGCCGCCAAAGATATTCACAAGAATACCTTTCACGTTGGGGTCAGAGGTGATGATTTTGAACGCCTCGGTCACCTTTTCTTTGGTTGCACCGCCGCCCACATCAAGGAAGTTCGCGGGCTCAGCGCCATAAAGCTTGATGATATCCATCGTGGCCATTGCAAGACCCGCGCCGTTGACCATACAGCCAATCTCGCCATCAAGCGCGATGTAGTTCAGGTCAAATTTGGACGCAGCCAATTCTTTGGCGTCTTCTTCGGTCTCATCGCGCAGCGCCGCAATATCTGCATGGCGATAAATGGCGTTGCCATCAAAACCAACTTTCGCGTCTAGCACCTTGAGGCTGCCCTCATCCGTCACGATCAGCGGGTTGATTTCCAACATCTCCATATCCTTCTCAACGAAGGCCTTATAGAGGATGCCCATCAGGCTTACGCATTCTTTGACCTGCTTACCTTCAAGGCCAAGCGCAAAGGCAATGCGGCGCCCGTGGAAGGCTTGGTATCCAGTGGCAGGATCAACAGCGAACGACAGGATTTTCTCTGGTGTCTTTGCGGCCACATCTTCGATATCCATGCCGCCCTCAGTGGAGCAAACAAAGGAGATACGGCTCGATTGGCGATCCACCAAAAGGGCGAGGTAAAGCTCGCGCTCAATGCCCGACCCATCTTCGATATAGATGCGGTTCACAACTTTGCCGACTGGGCCAGTTTGATGGGTCACAAGGGTGCGGCCCAACATCTTTTTGGCTTCGGCTGCGGCCTCTTCCACCGACTTGGCAAGGCGCACGCCGCCTTTTTCGCCAGCATCGGATTCTTTGAACTTACCCTTGCCGCGACCGCCTGCGTGGATCTGCGCCTTGACCACCCAAAGCGGGCCATCCAATTCGCCCGCTGCGGTTTTGGCCTCTTCGGCTTTCAGAACAACGCGGCCATCACTGACCGGTGCGCCGTATTGGCGAAGCAAGGCTTTCGCCTGATATTCATGAATGTTCATGAAACTGTCCCGTGTGTTGCTGTCGTTTCACGGCGTGTAAGCACATCCCGCCGCATAAAATAAACGGCAATCTGCCCAATAGCTTAGTTTTAAGCGCAAAATTCGACATTTGTGATCACAGAAAAAATAAGCGTGATCACAAACGGGTTTCCAAGGCAGGGCTGCGGCCTACTCGCCTTAAGAGTGTATTAACTTTGCCGCCTCACCATTCATCAAAACCAAAAAAGGCGGCGCAAAGCGCCGCCTTTTCGATAAGCTTTGGAATTCTCCACTTAAATCAAGCGAGACTCTCATCGATGCCTTTACAAGCATCCACAAGACCCTTCACGGCAGCGACAGAATTGACGAACATCGCTTGCTCGTCTTTGGTCAGCTTGATCTCAACGATGCGCTCAACACCGCCTGCACCGATGACTGTGGGAACACCAACATACATGCCTTTCAGGCCAAACTGGCCGTCACAGTAGGCCGCGCATGGCAAAACACGCTTCTGGTCTTTGAGGTAGGCTTCGGCCATCTCAATTGCGGATGTCGCAGGCGCATAAAATGCAGAGCCCGTTTTCAAAAGACCCACGATTTCAGCCCCACCATCGCGGGTGCGCTGCACGATGGCATCCAAGCGATCCTTCGTTGTCCAACCCATTTCAATCAGGTCAGGCAAAGGAACACCTGCAACTGTTGAGTAGCGCACAGAAGGCACCATCGTGTCACCATGGCCGCCCAGAACAAACGCAGTCACGTCTTTCATGGACACATCAAACTCTTCCGCCAAGAAATGGCGGAAGCGCGCACTGTCCAAAACGCCTGCCATGCCGCAAACCTTTTCATGCGGCAGGCCAGAAAATTCGCGCAAGGCCCAAACCATTGCGTCCAATGGGTTAGTGATACAGATCACAAAGGCATTGGGCGCATGATCGCGAATGCCTTCGCCAACAGATTTCATGACTTTGAGGTTAATCCCCAAGAGATCATCGCGGCTCATGCCAGGCTTACGAGGAACACCTGCAGTCACAATGCACACATCGGCGCCCGCGATATCGGCGTAATCATTCGTGCCCTTGAGCTTGGCATCGAATTTTTCAGAAGGCCCAGATTCGGCGATATCAAGGGCTTTGCCCTGAGGGGTGCCCTCGGCGATATCAAATAGGACAACGTCGCCCAATTCTTTTAGCGCCACGAGATGGGCAAGCGTGCCGCCAATCTGTCCTGCGCCGATCAGTGCAATCTTAGGTCTGGCCATGAGAAATGTCTCCGGATCCGTGTTGAAACTGAAGCGACCCCTACAACCGCCCCTGCCTTGTTGCAAGTCTCTGCGCTGCGGCACAAAGCGCATGACGCACCATATGCGGCCCGAGCATCGGGGGTTTCCCTTCACTCAAAACACTGTATTTTGGTCATAATTCAGCAAACAAAGAGGGCAAAATGCTAGAGGGATGGCTATGGCTGCTGGCGGCATTTGCGGTCTTTGTCGCAGGCATGTCAAAGGGCGGATTTGGGTCTGGCATTGGGTTTGTTTCGTCAGCGATTCTCGCTGTCGTGCTGGAGCCAACCCACGCCTTGGCCCTTATGCTGCCCCTTCTGATCATCATGGATTTCTCAGCCCTCAAACCCTATTGGAAGCAATGGGATGGCCCCTCAACCCGAGTGCTTGTGATTGGGTCTGTCTTTGGCTGTATCGCTGGGATCTTACTGTTCAAAATCATCTCAGCTGATGCGCTGCGCCTCATGATTGGGGCGATTGCATTGCTCTTTCCCCTGTTTCAATTGGCACGCGCGCGGGGATGGATTTCCCCGCAACCGCGCGATTTCTCAAGTTGGGATGGTATCATCGCGGGCATCGCAGCAGGCTTCACAAGCTTTATTTCCCACGCAGGCGGGCCTGCGGTAGCGGTGTTTATGCTGTCGCAACGTAATGTGGGAAAGACATTATACCAAGCGACCACGGTTATTGTGTTTTGGGCAATCAACCTGATGAAATTCGCAAGCTACGCCTATCTTGGCCTCTTCTCATGGGACTTGATGGGCGATGTGGCGCTGCTTGCCCCTGTTGCCATTTTCGGCACATGGGTGGGTGTTAAGGCCCATCACGCCATCCCAGAGCGGCTATTTTTCGGCATCACCTATGTCGCATTGGTGCTGACGGGCGTGAAGTTAATTTACGATGGGCTATTCTGACCAGCCAGACGCGCGCAATAAAATTTCTTATAGATGCGTCAAGACGTAACTTGCGGTCGCACGCCCATCCTGCTTTTTATGCTGCAACGCAGAATCAATCAGCCCAAAGGGGGCCATATGTCCGATCCATCCGCACGCAGCGCCCGCCCTTATCGCTCCGTTCTCTATATTCCTGCCTCTAAAG
>Ga0181577_10004012_pt1 | contig 11412 bp, 10 predicted proteins | sample 101ome_21_FD_132468 | JGI IMG/M metagenome (GOLD analysis project Ga0181577, IMG submission 132468) | Coastal salt marsh microbial communities from the Groves Creek Marsh, Skidaway Island, Georgia - 101413BT metaG (megahit assembly) | ecosystem: Environmental > Aquatic > Marine > Intertidal...
CACAAGGTGTGTTCGAGGGCGAATGCGCACCAAGAAGCACGAGGGTTCGTCGGGAAGGCCCTCGCACGGTGCGGCCGAGACGCGCAGCACGTTGAGCACGCCCTCGGTTTCGGCGGCATAGTCGGCGACCACATTCTTGCACTGTGCGTACGACACGAGCATGCAGTCGTCTTGCCAATCCTCTTCGCCGTCGCGCGTGCGCGTCTCCAGGTAGGGCTGTGGCGGCGGCGGCAAAGGTGGAGGCGGAAGGCGAGCGGCAAATGGGAGAGGTGGTGGTGGGGGCGGCAGGGGCGGATCCGGCGGGCTGGGCGGTGCCAAAGAGCAGGTGGTGTCGTAGAGGCGCTGGATTTGATCAGCGACCACTGGTGGACATTCCCTTAGTAAAAATTGGATGCAAGAGTCGTGAGCACAGCTCTCGGTCGGGCATTCCTTGAAGCCGTCGTCTGCGCCTCCAATGTGAGATTCGCCCTGACAGCTGTGCCAGCAGATTTGCTCGCAAAAGGGTGCTACGATGCCCGCACCATGAATCGGCTGCCAGTTGCCGAGCGTCTTGGCCACCGCCAAGCAAATCTGCTGGTGCCGGCTTCCCTCTAGCCCGCCGGCGCAGATGAGCTCGACGCGGGGACGCACCTCGTGACGCACAAAGAGCTCGAGGGCCGCCCGCTTGATGGACGGTGGTGGCGGCGGCGCCTGGGTAGGAGAGTGTGTGAGCTATCTCTTGGAGCAGCCCGACGAAGCCGCAGAGCTCAGGGAGCGGCGCATGCTGGTGGAGGCGTGGCTGCTGTGGGCAGTGATTTGGACGTGGGCCGTGGTCCTAAGAGGGGTGCTCTCACCAGTTTGGGGTCGTACCAGTGCCTGATCGTCGACCCTGGCGGTGGCGGCGGCGCGGCGGACGCTGCCACGGTCAAGATGCCCGATGCGAGCTTGGCGTCGCAAGGACGGAAGCGCGCATACATTTTTTCGCTCGGGCTCACGCCGCTCGACACGAGGATGCACCGGCTCTCGCCCTGGCGCACAAGCAGCATGTCTCCTCCTTCGGCAGGCCAATGCATTCTCACGTCACCCGCTTCGGTATTGGGACTCGCACTCCAAAACGCCGTGACGCCATTGACGCGGGCGTAGGCAATCATGGACATGGCTTCGACTTGGGTTCTGGGCAATGGAAGTCCACGGCTGCCTGGTGCGGGGTGCCGATCATAGGGCACCTCGTAGGCAATGGCGGCGGCGTCGGCGTGGGTGAGCACGCGTGCATCGTCCCTGGTACTAGGGATGCCGACGCAGACGGGATCTGGAACGAGTTACAAGTTTGTGATCAGTGAAATGGGTGGGCGCGCTAACGCGCGCTTCTTTCGCTTGCGGGGTGCGCAATAGAGTTCTAGAGAAGAGGTGCACTGTCGAGCCCGGGCGCGCTCGCGCTGCACTGACGCTCCGACTCGATTTGCCTGCCGCACACAAGGCGACAACGCTCAATGCCACACCCCGTAAACAGTGCTGTGGGTGTATGTGTTCAAATGAAAATTGTCACCTGGTGAGCAGCTCGGCCGAAAAGTCGGCCAGTTTACATCCGCCGGCATTTTGCAAAAGAAAACACCAACCCGTCTGGTCCGTGTACGAGTAGGGAGCTCCTCGCTTGAATCCAATGGCGTTGCAATGCTCCGAGTGCCTGGCACGCTCGTCTTGCCGAGTGGCTTCGCAAAGGGCCAAACAGGAGCCGTATGTGACGCCAGGGATACCCCCCTTTCCTGTGATGCAAAACAAGCAGTGGATAAGCACAGAGTTTGAATGTACGGGTTTGAGTTTCGAATTCGTGCCATAGAATGACATGAGCTCGTGCGTGACCAAGACGTCGGTCATGTACGTCTCGTACTCGACGCGCTGCATCAGCCTGCGACCTCCGGCGGCTTGGATCTCGTCCATGGCCGTGTCCAGCAAACTCTTGAGCACCGGATTCGTCTCGCCGAGCGAGTTGATGAGCGCTCGTGTGCCGTCGATGGCGCCCGACTTGTCAAAGGCCCACTGGGCCGTGGCCGTGCGTCGCGGCTCCTCGTACTTTTCCAAGTCGCCCAATCGCGCCCGTTGGGCCCTCAGGTTGCCAATGTCGGAGGTCTCGGTCACGTTGAAGTCTGGCGGTGGCGGAGGAGGGTCGGGACTTTGCACTCGAGAAAAGCAGGCCGAGGCACGCCGCCGTTCCTCGGCAATGCGGCGCACAAAGAGGCAGCTGGCGCGCTCCTCCATGGGAGCGCCCTCGACGGCGTCGACGCTGGTGTTCAGCCCAAAGTCGACGAGCCGAGGGAGAGGAATGCATGCTTCACTGTCCGCGTAAAACGGCGGAGGCGTTCCCGGAGGCGGCGGCGGCGATGGAGGGCGAGGAGCGTATACGAAAAGTCGGGGCGGTGGCAGCGGCGGCGGCGGCGGACTCGGTTCGACGCTCGAGTACACCTGCCGAAACTCGCCATTGACAAATCGGAGCTGGGGGCTGAGCTCGAGCACACGCTGGATGACCGAGCAGCTGGCCGCGCTTTTTTCGCACCAGCCGGTGTCTGTGCGCATTTGCAGAGGGGGAGTGAGCATCCTAACAGTCGTGAGGAGTGTGAGCAGCACGCACCGATGGCCGTGATCCCAGACCGGCTTCCCAGTCGCGCCGCCCACGTCTTGAACGAGTCGCCGCCCGCAAAGGTGGGCACCTTGAACACGTACGACTTGACGGTGCAGTTGGCCGCCGCGGCACTGTCAAAGCCGTCGCCCAGCACAAACTCGCTCAGCTCGGTGAGCGCCACGGTGGTCGCAAAGTCGTGCTTAAACTCGGAGCCGTCGACGCCCGAGCACGAGCCATAGCAGCGCCGTGCCTCCTTTTTGCACTCGACCTTGTCCTCGGTGCACGCCTGTATGTCGTAGATGGCCTGGTGTGCCCAACGTCCAAAGTCGCTGAAGATTTCAAACTTCCATCTGCGGCACGTGTCCCACAAAAATTGCCCCGTGATGCGCTCAATCGAGCCGCCCGCGAGGTTGTAGTATTCGTGGGGCATGTCGTAGTCGAGACCACGCGCTTTGGCCTCGTGGCGGTGGTTGCGGCACACGTGGTAGACAAAGGGCGCGGCCTTGGCCGCATCATTGTCGCCAAAGTCGTCCCTCAGAATCTTGTCCGCGGTGGTGCGCACTGCTTCCCAGTTGCGCGCCGCCTGCACGAGTTGTGGAAAGAATTCGTCCGAGCTGGCCCCCATCTCGCGCGAGCGCTTGACAATCGTGGCCGCGTACGAGTCAAAGATGCGTGCGTCGATTTCGACAAAGCCGGCCGTGTAGCCACGCCTCAGCCACGTGCGGTAGGGCAGGAGCTCGGCACCCATGGGCCCGCAGGCTTGCGTGTACCAGCTGCCATTGGCAAGGCAGTGGGCGGTGACGTTGCCGCGGTAGCCGTTGATGTTTTGCTCCGAAAAGAGACTGCCGATGCTGGCCGTGAGCAGCCAGATCAAGCGGATCTCGGGCCAGCGACAGTTGAAGCAGCCGCCGCACTGGTCGGCGCCCGTGGTGGGCAGCAGCTCCTTGAACGAGTCGGCAAAGTCAAACTCGTAGATGGGATTGCCCATGGTGGCGCTTTCGGTCTCGGTGCGCTCAATGGGCTGACCCGTGTCGGGATTGATGGTGCGTCCCTTGGTGGTAAAGGTGCCCGGCCCTGGGTTGCCAAAGAAGCGCTTGCCCGTGCGCGAGTTGAGCGTGGCCTCCATGATGGCCGTGAAGCGGTGCAAGACAATGGGCAGGTGCGTGAAGACGAGCATGTCGGCGACAATGTTGGGTCCACGAAAGCACTTTTCTTCGACGCACCGAAGCTGATCATTCCATCCCGAGGGCGTGAGAAAGTCGATGATGCAAAAGAGCAAATCGATGGCTGCAAAGATGCCGGGGACGACAATCTCGGTGAAAAACTGCGAGACAAACAGTCGTAAGAAGGACGCACGTGGTGGTGATTGGGCGCAGGTGTGAGTGGCTATGGTTTTACAATGATCACAAAGTCTGTTCCGATGTTGATGACCGCCGCCAGCATGCCCGATTCTGCCATGCGTGCGCATGTGTGAGCCAAGGGGCTAAAGGGGAGGAGGCACAGTTTGAGTTGCGCAGCGCTCACTGACAAGCATCTTCAAAACCGTCATGAGCGACCGAATCAAAAAGAAGAAGCAGTCCACGATCAGCGCAAACATTTGCGTCAAAATCTCAAAGCCTGAGGCATAGAACACGTCGGTAAACGACGACCCGAGCGTGATGATGAGCATGCCCAGGTCCAGGATGGCGTCTTCAAACGCGCTCGTGTCAAAGGCCGGTGCCACCAAGTTGTCGTTGCTCTCCGCGCCCAACTCGGCCAGTCGGCGTGCCGTGGCGATGCCAAAGACGTAAACGTCGTCAGTGTCTCGAAAGCCGTCAATGGTGGCGTTGCGGCGCAAGGGCGACAGGTTGGCGAGCATGCGCCTCGAAGCGGCCGCGTAGGTTCCCGAGACGTCAGAGTAGCCCGCGGCCTTTTCGGCCGACTCGAGACGGGCCGCGTAGGCGGCGGCACGCCCGCACCATTCACTGGACTTGAATGAGGCCGTGCAGTCGAGTCCATTGTATGGAAAGTCGGCCTCGCTGAAGAGGCCCTGCCAGTGCTGGCGCGTAAAGGCGAGCGAAAAGATTTCAAGCAACAGCACCACGGTGGGCTCCACGACGTAGTACGAGGCCGCATTCCACACGGGCAGGACACCGGCATTGACGACGTCGACGGCCGAATTGTAAAAGATGCTCGTCGTGTCCCACGAGACTTCGGCAATCTCAAAGAGCACCGCGCCTTGGTCAAAGGCCTTTTCGGGGTCGCGGTCCACCCACAAGAAGATTTGGTGCAGCAAAAAGAGCACGAGCAGGATGGCCAGCCATTGCGAAAACTGCGTTCCTAGGCGCGTGGCCGTGTTGACGGCCGTCTCCACAATCTTGACCGTCTCAACCGGCACTCGTCCCCACCGCTGTGCCGCACGACCGGCGGCTTGTGCGCGGTAGGACTTGGCGCTTGCAATTGCCTTTACGTTTTCAATCTGTGCCTCGGAGAGCCCTGCTCCCTCGGCCTGTCTCGGCGGTGGTGGCGGTGGCGGTGGCGGTGGCACTGGTGGCGGCGGCGGTGGAGGTGGTGGCGCTGTCGACGGCGGTGGCGCTGTCGACGGCCCAGCACCGTTGCTTGTTTGTCGCTTCGAACCGCCTCGCTGCGTGCGCTCGGCGAGGGTATCAAACTTTGAGAAAAACTTGCGATCGACCCAGTCCGACGCCCGTTTCACACGATCGTACGTGGCAGGGTCGATGCCCGCATCAATTGCTTTTTTGCGCGCTTCCTCGGCCGTCGCGCCGCCCGCGGGTGCTGGCAGTGCCCGTGGTGGTGCTGGTGCCCCGGGAGCCTGCTTCTTTTTGCGAAACACGCTCTTGGCATCGGACCAGAGTTCCGACGCGTCCGGAACCCAGTCGTCCATGCCGCCAAGCCCGACGCAAAGAGGCTTGAAGGGATGTCCGCGATGCCCACGTGGCTTCTATTCTGTTTATCGTGCATTGGGCACTGACTAATTAGCGCCGCTAGATGATCTGCTAAGATGAGTGGACCGAGAACTACTAGACGGCACACAAACGGCGCTCATGGGGACTGGCGATGCATGCGCTCGCGCCATCCGCCGGTCCTTTGTCGTCTTTGTTTTGCAAGTCGCCATCGCCATCGGCTTTGTGCTGGTGGCGCTTTGGGCCGCGTCGCTCTTGCTCGAGTTGACACCGATTGTGGGCATTACCACCGTGCCACCCGGAATCGCCTTTGTGCCCTACGACAAGCGGCACTAACCATAACGCGTGGCACGCCATCCCTTTAGACGGGAAAGCATTGGCAACGGCACGCGCGGTACGCAGTGCACGTGAGTGGGTGTGGTTTTCAATGCTGCCGGCCGAGGTGGCCGCCTTTGGCTTTACGACTGCGCGAAAGCTGTCCGACGTGGCCACCGACAATGACGACGAAAATGGATTCGACCTTCCCCTGTGGGTCATCCTCGCGACCATTGTGCTCGTGCTCACATTGTTCTTTTGTGGGTGCACGTGCTTTGTGATTCGCTGCTTTGCGCCCGAGAATACGCAGGGTCCCGCGTGGGAGATCAACTCCTACGGCAAGCGATGGGTCAAGGGTCATGCTCCCGGCAATGGCAAAGACCCGGTGGCGCACGAGCTTGGTCCAAAAACCTACCCGGGGGCAATCCCAGTGCACACACCCGACAATGACACGTACGACCCCAACAATCCTCAAGCACACATGCGTCCCGCATACCACGAGGAACCCAACAACCCACAGTTCCGAGAGGACCGCCAGGAGGTGCTCGACAAGCTCAACGGGTTGCACATTGCTCGCAACGGTGGGCGATTGGTCAAGAATGCGCAGGAGCCGCGACAAACGGCCGTCTAAACAATGTCTCAAGTGTAGGTGACAGTAATCGGGTGCATGTATGGAGGTGTGAGTGTGCGGTTTAAAAAGTTTCAAGCTTCAAAGTTTTACCCGACACACACGCTCCGACTCGAGTCTTGCGGCAAGTGCGCACCCACATGCGCACTTTGAACGACTGTGGCACCGCTAACCGGTTACACAATTGTTCGCTCTGTCAGCGACTCGACAAAGACAAAAAAGGTTGCGAGTCCGACGAGAGAAACCGTCCTGACCAGACGACTTGGTTGCTGTGCCCTTACCGACTGGGCGAGAAGCTGAACGGAAATCGCCACACAGATTCGTTGGCAAATGGAGACCAGCAAGTGGGCAAAGTCGAGCATCGATCGTCGATCGGAGAGTTTGTCCAGTGCAGCACGTCCAGCTTCGCTCACAAAGGTTTGTTCAAACTCGTCAGTGAGTTGGCCCAGAAGAGTGACCGACGAACGTGCTTCGTCCGTGCTTGACCCCGTCAAGAGCGGGTGGTGCAGCTCGGCCCTCAGCGACGCAAGCCTCGCGCGGGCAGCATCCTTGGCGGCCGAAACCACGCGTGCTCGCCTCTTGACGAGCTCTGTAGACAATCGCGCTTGCAGAGCCGCAAACACAATCGTGAATCCCAGCACGAGACCAATCAACTCGTCCTCGCTCAACTGTTCGTCTCCCGCCGCAGAGAGCAATTCGCGCGCAATGTTGAAGGAGACGGAGACGCTGAGATCCGAGCCGATTGAGGAGAGAGCTCCGAATGTGGTCCCTCCCACGCCACCCGTCACGGCGGTGGCGCCATCCATTGTAGGGACTCCGCTTTTGGACGAACGCTTTGTCCAGAGCCTGCCGGTTCAAATGACAAAAAGTCAATGCGAAGCGGCCGGAAACGAGGGAGCCTTGCTACTCAAGGGATTCTTTGCCTACCACAAGCAACCCGAACTAGGACTTCGCCGTCTACTATTAGCGCCACCGCCTCCACTGAGTGGTGTTGGTGCTGGTGCTGGGGAACCACGCAAGCGCAAGGTGGCGGGTGCTTCTGGAACGTCGCTACCACGCGCACGCAGCGATACTCACCCAACGGTTGGTGCTACCTTTGGTTGTCTGCTCGGGAATATCACCGCCTATCTTGAGGGTCGCGGCTTGCCGAGGGAACGGGCCTATGTGCTGCGCAGCATTCGCACGCTGCTGCTGCCGGCGGCCGAGGCGCTGCGGTACATGCGCGGAGCCGATGTGCCGCACCTGGCTCGGGGCATGGCCTCGTGCCGCGTCGTTCAAGCAGAGCGTTCGTCCCTTCCCGAGATTTCGGCTCCGAATTTTCCCACAATCGACTACAAGTATGGCAACAGCTGCACCACCGTCGGCGCCACAGCCACATTGCTCGTTGTGTTTGGCGTCATGAGCACCGTGCCGGACCACAGCGTCCACTTTTGGAAGGAGGGGTCTCTATGGAAGGCGCTTCGCTGTGCCGAGGAGGCGCTCAACAGTTGGCGTCCCTCGACCGCGTGCATGGACGAGACGCACTGGCAGGCACTCGGTGCTGAGCGGCGTGCGATGCACCGCGCCTGTCTTGCGGCCTATGTGACTTGGAAGCGCCTGACCGAGCCAACACCCGCAGAAGCGGCGACGACAACGGTGGGTGCGACCGAGGGCATGCAACTGATGCTCCAGGCGGCACAACGTGCCGCGTACCCGAGTGGTGCCATTGTCAACGAGTACACACAGGCCGAGCTGTGCAGCCGCATCCAAAACGCACAAGAAATCTGGGAAGTGCCCACCATGACGAGCGCACAGACGGTCGTTCCCATGGTTGTGTTGCCATTGTCTGAGATACCCGATGCCATGGCGCTCGTGACCGGCGGGTGTCCGAATCGACGACGCATTAGCAGGACAAACACCGACGACGACAGCCAATCGTGTGCCAGCTCGTCGTGGAAGACGTTGAGCTCCAATCAGTCGGTCTTTTCGCACGTTTCTCAAGATTCTCTCTGCGAACTTGGCCCTGTGGGAGAGCTTGCGCTGTGTGGTGTCGGCGAAAAGCACAGTCTAGCAAAGGGGGACTTGGTGATAACCTCCCACGTCTAGTGCAGAGAGTGTATTGGGTGGTGTTGGTGTGCGGTTGTAAAAAAATGCAGCGCCTTCCCAAGCTGGAGAGCGTCGTCAAAGGGTTGTGTTTGGACAAGTTTCCCACAGAAGACACCGAGGTCAAGCGCAAACGCTTCGAACGCGTCTACGACGACTATTCCGACGACGAGGATGACATGCCGCCCGCGCAGCAGCAGGCGGTTGCGGCTCCCGACTTGGAGCCGTTGCCCGATGACAGTGCGACTGCGCTCTTTGTGGGTGATCTTCCCGATCCAATGACATACCCACAACAAGTGAAACAAGGGATTGTTGAGGAGAGCATCCTTCCCAGACCGGACCTTGTTGCAGCGGCCCATTTCCAGAGCGCGCTTCGCAAGCTCAAAGAGACAAAGGCAAAGCTGGATGAAAAGTGGACGGCCGATAAGCAAACTGCCTACGATCAAGAGCTCGCGGCCCTCCCTGGGATTCGTGATGCGGCACGGGATGCCGATTTGCAATTCCAAACCCAAGATGTCGCAGACCAATCCACGGAAGCGGTTCAAGAAACCATTCGTAAGAAGTGGCTGCCCAACATGCAGAAACTCATCGAGAATCTTGGCAGTGATCCCGGAGGCGTCAACAGCTACGAGGCCTTTATGAGCCAGATCAAGCGTGACCTGCCGTGGAACAACTTGATCAGCCAGACGCGGCTGAGGAGGCAGGCCCAACCCGGGTACCAGCTTCGTCCGCATCAGCTCCCGCCACTCAGCGACCCGCGCAATCTGGGGGTTGCCGTGTACAAGGTGATCGAACGGGAGGACCTCGAGCAGTGGCGCAAGTCGATGCGCCACGCGGTCGAGGAGGGAATGCCCGAATTCAAAAAGCAGGTGTGGTGGACCCCCGAGCCGGAACATTGGGAAGTGCGCAGACGTGACGATGGGTCAGAGTACGTTGTCGACATTCCCGCACAAGACGGTCCAACTGGAGGCGTTCCGGGGGAGCCGCGATCGATTTGGGATTGGGACTCTTCGCAGAGCGACCCCAGAGGGACCTTTTACCAACCGGAAAAGTCGTTCCGCTTTGTGGGCGGCGGCTTTGGGGCGCTCAACAACCCTTCGAGCTTTCACAACCAGTTTGTGCGCTCCTTGAGGATGCACGTGCACGGCATGGCGGTGTTTCGCGACTTGTTTGGAATGGGACCCGGAGGCGCCAACGAGGGCGCCACGCACCTCGAGCAGGTGATTGACCGCATGCTGATTCGCCAAACCGACCAGGCTCCAAACAAGGACGCATGGCATCGCGACATTGCGGTCGGCACGAATGCAAACGACCGCGTTTTTGGTGGATGGGTCAATCTGAACGATACCGATCAAGCATTTTCGTGCGTTCCCGGGTCGTCAGCAGAGGAGCGGGTGCATACGCCCAATGACCCGTTTGGATTTGCGAAAATCGCCGAGGAAGACCACTACAAGTGCGTTGCGCGCTCGTACAAGGTGATGATCCCGCCAGGGTACATGATCGTCTTCAACGAGGACACCATCCACGAGGTCATGCCGTCGCAGGCCAATGAGCGCATGCTGCGCCTGTTCACGGGCTGGCGCCTCTCGCAGTGGCAACCCAATGGACCAAGCCCCACGCCGCTCATCCCAGACCTGCGTCGCCGTCTCGAACAGCAAGAGGGGATGCCACTAAAGAGTGGCCAACACAAGCACTACAATTCGGATCCCCCGACCAATGGTGGCAAGGACTACTTTCGCCAAAACATGCCCCAGGCTCGCAAGCACAACCAGGTAAACAACCCAAATGGCTTCAAAAACTATCCAGGACCGCCACCCTTTTACCCGTCCAACTACTGGGGCAGTCTGGACCCCAACCAGCACGTAGCGCCGCTGTGCGACAATCTCGAGACGGCGCTCGTGCACGTTCGATTTTATCCTCCGAATGGAACCATGGGCCGGCGACACAAATTCGGAGTCATGTGCAACTTGGACTACCACAACATCACCTATGCGTCGCAATACAGTCCCGACCTTCCAAAGCCCAACCATCCCGAAATCTTGCGCGGCCTTGTGGAAACGTACGAGTGGCTGCAAGACTTTGATGACAAGAATGTCAACATTCCCAATGGAAAGGTCTATGCCAAGGACAAGCTGTGGGTGCAGGAGCCGTACACGGACGAGGAAATCGACATTCTCGAACCCCACACGCTCGCGTGGCTGCGCAAACGGCTGCTTTCCACCAACTGCGCCAACCGAGCATTGCCCTACAATTATGTCGACATCAAGACGCCCCAGGGCGGCAACGGAGTCATCAACGGCATGCTCGATGACAGCGCCTACGATGCGACGAGGGCGTGACGACGCACAGCACCCGCACAACCCTTGTGGAGTACGCACTCGTTTTTTGATCGCGTCGCTAGACTCAGTGTCATAATTTAACTCTTACAATCGTATAAAGAAAAAGGCCCGTTTGTGTGTGTGTGTGTGTGCGGTGCATGCGTTGCGTCGTATGAAGACTACACCTCTCGCAGCGGCCGAGGCCTACGAAACTGACAATGACGACGCGGACGAGGAGCTGCCACCCGAGCCAGAGGTGGTGCGCGCAGTCGACTACTTTTACGAGGCCACCACAAACGAGTCGGTGTGGCCGGTGTTGTTGTCGCTCCTCGTCGCCGGCTTTGGGGCATTGATCGCGTGGCAAAACGTGTGCAAAGAACGTCAGGTTTGCGTTGACCACGGCACATGCTACTCGGTGCGCAACGAGTCGTACTCGTGCAGCTTCAGGACCTCGATCACGCCATCGGCGTACCGCATGCTGAATTTCACGTCCCAGGACGAGGCCCTCCAAGCCCTTCAACGCGGCGTCTGTGCACCCGGCCTTCGGCAGTCGATCGACCAGTATGGCGA
>Ga0181577_10004014_pt1 | contig 11412 bp, 5 predicted proteins | sample 101ome_21_FD_132468 | JGI IMG/M metagenome (GOLD analysis project Ga0181577, IMG submission 132468) | Coastal salt marsh microbial communities from the Groves Creek Marsh, Skidaway Island, Georgia - 101413BT metaG (megahit assembly) | ecosystem: Environmental > Aquatic > Marine > Intertidal zone...
CATCATCTTGGTGTAGTCTGCAAAATGCACACGGCGCACGGTCAGTAGCAATCGTTGCGATGGGGTCAAAAGGCAAGGCATACGGTTGCCGCTGTCGAGGATTGTCGAAATACAGAGAAGAACTGATTGTTGAATACTGCGTGCGGACAGACACAAATGTAAGTGCAAGTGTATGTGATGCGAGTCTAATGTTTGCTCTAACTGGGTGCCTTAGCAGTGGCACCACAACCTCAGAGACGAGCCCCTGCGAGCGTGGGAAAGCACATGGGGTGGGTGTATCGCATCCAATCGCCAAGCGAACGCAACGCCAAGATGAGCGCCACAAAGGCTGCCCAATACGAGGCAAAGCTGGCAGCGTTGCCTCCAGAAGAAGCAAATCGCAAGCGAAAGGCTTCTGAAAAAGCCGCACGCATCCGTGCTGAGAAAAGGGCTCGAATGCAAAACGTACCGGATCGCAATACTGCCAAAACAGAAGACGACGAGTCAGATGATGACTATTGGCTGTAGGTTTGAGAGTAACGCACCGCCGCCTCTTCAAGAATGATCTGCGCACACCAGACACGACAGTGCGTAAACGAGTCTGGCAGTGGCGCGATGCGCATGGGCAAAGGCACACCACATCGCCACTCACGCCCTTCAACGACTGTTGGCATCGCGTTTGCACACGGGGACACGGGTGAGCGGGCAGGCCTACTACCCTAACAAAAAATCTCTCTAACGCCGCCGCCGAGGAGGAGGGAGGGACGCCCGTGGTCGTCTTTGCATGCGGAATGTTCAAACTTACCTTTAGCGGCCACCTAGGTCGGTGTGCACAGGCACACGTGATGCCGGTTTTGGTGGCAAAACGTCACGTGTGTGAGCAAGTGTGAGCACGTGGGTGTGTTTTTTTTGTAATCTTGCGGCATGTGGCGCCGTAAAAAGTCACACAAGGGCGACCAACGCGACGAAACTGTCCTTTTGCTATATATATCTAAAGCGACACACACACACACACACTAATCCGTCGACACTTGCCATGAAAAGAGAGTCAAAGCGCGAACAAGAGCCTGTCGACGACGAGGACGAGGATGGAGACGATGACGATGTCGTCGTTGCGTCCTCCCAGCGAGCTAGCCGCGCAGCGCGGTCACCAGCGCCCACGGAAGCCGCACAGACGGCTGCTTGGAAGCAGATTTCCGAGCTTGCGACCCAGTTTGAATCTCGAGGCCTGGAACGGGTGGGGCGTCTCCCTCCCACGACCTTTCTCGCCCGCGGGAGTGGAGCCGGCCGGATTGGCGGTGGCGGCGGCGGTGCTCCGCGTGGCAGCGGTGGTGGCGGCAGCCGACGCGGCGGCGGCGGCAGTTCCACGGCGCTCACAACCACAGACAGCGCACTCGACAAGGAACCCGTGCTCGATGCGGGCAAGCCCGCCAACCCGACGGCTCAGCTCAGCCACGTCTTTTCGCTCCAACGTCCGATTGACGCAAACGCTCGCGAGGCCTCCTTTCTGACCTACCAGTCGGTCCTGCCTCTCGAATCCACGCAACTGGCTGCATCGGGAATGCGCAGCAACTCGGTGCGTTCGAGCTTGGTAAACAAGCCCAAGAAGACGTGCGGCGGTGGTCAACAGACGACGCGCAACAATCTGGGCGACCTATCCGCGGCGGCGTCTTCGCAGGCCGTGTCTGTGACGATTGCGCTCGGCGCAGCCCGTCGCATCGCGCTCGATGTGCACGGCGTAAACCCCGACGATCCGAGGGCCACGATTGCCCTTGACACATCTTTGCTCGTGGACGACACGCGCACTCGTCACATGCTTTTCAACGAAAAGGTGTTCATTGTTGCCACATCCGCAAGGCTGCTTCCACACGCACTGCCCACGCGCTTGGCCCAGCACTCGTTTTTGGAGTCGATGAAGGAGTTTGCCCGAGGCGAGCTCGAGACGGGCATAATCCGGCAACGCGTTCCGCAGCAAGTCGACGCTCTTCGGTCCGTTTGCAATGCGGTTGTCGACAATACCGAGGGAACCAGCGTCTGGGCCGCGTGGGTATTGCTTTGCCACATGCTCTCCGACGCACGGCTTCGTCGTCTCATTCGATCCTCGGCCATCACCGACATGGACGCCGCCACCGCGGCCCTGTTCCAGTCGTATGCTCGGGGCGAGATTACGCATCGCGCACGCATGCCGGCTGAGGCACCGCCCGAGGCATCGCCCGAGGCACCGCCCGAGGCACCGCCCGAGGCACCGCCCGAGGCACCGCCCGAGGCACCGCCCGAGGCACGGCACTCTCCACCACCACCGCCTTCTCCTCCAGTGACCGAAACGGGTCTCCCAGAGTTGGACGACTACGAGGAGCCGGCCATGGATCCCGGCGATGCCGCGAGTCTTGCAAACGCACGCAAACTCTTTTTGCAGTCCTTGGAGGACGCGGGCGTTCGGCCAAAGGCCGAGACCCGTGTGGCAGTGGTTGCCAAAAAGGCACAAGACGAGTCTGCGCAGCGCACCGAAAAGCAGACGCTCTCGCTCAAGCGCAAACGCCCCCCGACTGCGGGAATCGTGCCACACACGAGCACCTCCCATTTTTTAGAGTATTGGCAGGCCGCGCTCGGATCCGAATACGCTTCCATTCTCAAGACGATGATCACGCAATCCAAGTCGGCCGCAAGCGCCGCGGCGCTCGACACACTGTGCGGCCAAACGCCCGAGGGAATGCGTACCAACTTCAATCCGCTACTGCTCGACATTTCGATTAAAAACGCAATCAAGTCGGCGGAGGCCATTTCGAGTCTCGTGGTCACGTCGGAGTCACGGGTGCCCAAAATCATCGTTTGGCGCGCACGGGATGCCGAGAATCACATTCAGCTTCATGCTGGGATTATCCGAAGCCCAAATGATGCTTCCAATAGCACGCTCCATGCGTGTGGCGTCGCACCCAGCCACGTGTTGCCATCCAAGGGCAAGCGCAACCACACCGTGCCGATTTGGAGTCTGGCCGTGCGCAACACGACGCCGCACGATCTCACGACGACGATGCTTCCAGCTGTGGCAGAGGGTGCTGTTCACCTCCAAGCGCTGCAAACGGGCAAGATCATGCTGCCTTCCAAGCACCGGCTTTCCAAGGTGTTTGAGGCGGTCAAGTCGCGTGCGGCGAGGGGTGCGTCCGATGGCTCGCTGGACACGACGCTCACGGGCATTGCGCGCGGCATCATTGTGCTGCGTGCCAAGCTGTGCGTGAGCGCCTCGCAGGTGCACGCCGGTGCCAGCATTGCCAACGAGTTGGCCCAAGCGCACGCAGAGGCCGCACGACGGGCCGGCTTCACGCCCCAGTCCGACTATGAGAGCTGCGCGTTGCTTTCGCACGAGAGCCTCGATGGGCATCGAATCCGCGAGCCCTATGCCACGCCTGCATCCAATTTGGGATTGGCGCTCCAGGCCAATGAGCAGATCCGCATCCTGATGAAGGGCCGTTCCCACCGTGGCGATCCGTGCCGCGTGCTGTGCGGCGTGGCCACGCCGGTGGAGATTGGCGAGGCTTCGGTGGAGCAGTACGATCTGCCACAGTCACTTTTGCCGATTGTGGACTGCAGCGTGGACTTTTTGGAAGACCCACGCGGACCCGAGGGCGCGACATTGCCCAATCGTCGCGATGCGATGCTGCGCAAAGTTGCAATCACGCTGACCGTGTGTGGCGACGCACCTGTGCGCGCAACCGACCTCATCGACGGCTACATTGACGACAATGTGCACCGGCCGTTTGAAGGCATGGACGCCCAAGGCTTTTTCGAGGTGATGGCCCTGACGCATGCGGCGGCGGCCCGTGCCTCCGAGGTCAACGACCTCGCGTGCTCGGTGTGCGCCGGGCACGTCAACACGAGCATTGCGAGTGCCAAGCGGATTCTTGTGGGGGACTTGAACATGCGACTTTACCTCACCCTGTTCAATGTTTGGCGCGTGGGCACGTCCAACGTGCCACGAACGTACGAGACGACGCCATGGTCGGGCACGTACGGTAACCCCATGCTTTAGAACAACACGCCACAAATACTACACACACACATCGATCTGTATACACAGGTGCCGGCTTTGACATCGGAACCTCGGGCGGCATCGGCATTCGTGCGTCGTCGGTGACCGCGGACAAACGGTATGTGCTCGGGTTTTGCGTCGCGCGAAAGGGTCCGGCCGCCCCGGGCCGCCCCAGGGGCCGGCCCAGGGCAGGGAGGGGCCGGCCCAGGGCAGGGAGGGGCGCAGGGAGGTTTTTTTTGACACATTCGCGCGACGCAAAACCCGAGCATTTTGTGCGCAGAAACCACGGCAAGATCCTCATGGGCCAGGAGCAGGTCGACGACTGGTGCTCCGACCTGTCCAAGGTACACTACGTCCAAATCGACAAGTATCGCTACGCCGCCATCCCGCGCGAGTGCCGCGGCGTGCCGCACCAGACGATTCCCGGCTTGCACGCCTACCTCGACGACTACGAAACGGCCTTGGAACGCTCGCGCGAGCTCTTGGGTGTGACGGAACACGCGACCGTCGACTCGCTCCAGTGCCTCAGCTTTGGCCCCTATGCCGAACGCCTCGCTCCGTATGTCAACGAGCAGGCCGATCCAACCACGTGCAAAAATTTCCGTAATGCCGACGACAAGACGCATGCCGATGGACGTGCGTTCCAGACGGATGCCACCTGCCCCGACCTGAGCATCTTTCGCGAGCCGCTCGTGCCCTCGGTGGCCATCACCGCGCCACAGGACAACATCTTTGCGCAGGCGCAGCCCTTTTTGGCCACCGTCTTTGGTGCCGTCGCCACGATTGCACGTCACGCGCGGACGGCCTACCGTTTGGGCACAAATGACGACACGCCGAATCCACGTGCAGAGGTCACCTTTTTGCATCGCCAGCTTTCGAGCTTCCATTCGGGTGAGGCCATGGACCACGTCAACCACTACCTGTCAGCAAGCGTCATGGTGTTGCTCAACGTCCTCTTTCCGGCGTCGCACGCCATGGCCGGTCCCGTCGTGCGCGACGCCTACGCGCGAGCGCCGGCGCTCTGTGCCGCCGCCATCCGCGCCAAGGACGACCGGGGTTTTGCGGTGCACGGACGCACGGGGCCCACGCTGCCCGAGCTCTTTGCCAACGACGCTCCCGAGGCGCTTGCCGAGGCGCAAGCGTTTTGGGCGCCCTTTGCGCGTGTCAACGCGCACACAAATGCGTGGACCAGGGGCGTGGAGCCGCTACTGATTGCGTTGCTCGAGGCTGATGGCACCTACGACAATGACCTCGAAAGCCTGGATGGACTTTGGCGTGCCAACGACGCACTGCTTCGCATCGCAACGTGGTATGTTGCCTCGCCCGATGGCCAACACGCTCCGGCGCATCCTTCGCCGCTCGCTGGAATTCGCTCATGGACCCAAGTTCGCGCGGATCACATGGAGCCCGTCTTTGTCGGGTACGTGCACCCCGTCACAGGCAAGCACGTGGACGCGCGGTCCTCGCTCGTGGGCTGCATGCCGATGGGCTACCAGCAACTGTTGCACCTGTTGATGGGCGCCGCGAATGACCCGACAATCCTCGTCCAACACGTGCACAACTTTGGAGGCCTGATCTACCGGCCCAGTGCGGCACCCGACATTATGACTTCCAAGAATCGCGAGCGCAGCTCCAAGGCCATCTCCGTGGTCAACGTCGAGGGAGACGATGCCGCCTTTGGCACCCGGCAGGAAAAATTAGCAATGTGTCGCTTGCATCGCACCGCATGGGCGGCGAATCTCAACCTGGTCAAGCCGCTGTGCACGCGAATCGCGCCGCCCATGCCGGACGCTCGGCGTGCGCGTGGCGATCGCGCAGCCGTGGATTTTATCAAGTCGCAAAAGCGCGATCTGGACGCCGTGGGTGTGCACACAAAGCAGGAAACCGAGGCGGCCGCGCTCTTTCACCAAGCCGTCCGCGATTCAACGCGACCCCCGGCGCAAAACTGATGCGACCGCGCTAACGTGCACGCACGCAGGGATTTGGGGTATATAAGCAACGCGCTCGTACACGCACGCGCACACACACACATACAAGCGCAGCATGGCCGAGGTGGAGGAGGCACCCGCAAAAAAAGAAGTCATTTCCAAGAGCACCCGCGCTGGACTCTTGTTTCCGACCGGACGGATCGAAAAGAAGCTGCGCAAGGCGTCAATTGCTGACCGCTGCGGCACGGCACCGTCCATTTACCTGACCGGCGTGGTCGAGTCGGTCATTGAGAATGTTCTGAAGCTCGCGAATGAGCAGGCGGCCAGCGCCAAGCCCGCCGCCAAGCGATTGACGAATGCGCACGTGGTGGCCGCCGCTCGCTCCGATCCCGATCTCGCACGAGTCTTTTCAGGCTTTTGCTTCAGTACGTCCAATGATGCGCCAAAAGCCGTCGAGCACATCCTCGATGCCGAGGATCAAAAGAAGCGCAAGGACGACAAGGTGCAAAAGGCGGCGGAAAAGGAGGCGGAGAATGCGAATCAGGCTCCACTTAATGATTAAAAAAACGACATTTGAAACACTCTCTGTACGTACACGTGTCACCGTCTTTTCTAGCTGTGTGTGTTGGTGTGTGTTGGTGTGCGGTTGCGTTTGCAACAAGATTAGTGATTGGATGCAACCGCCACATTTGGCTGCGCTGTCACGTTGAGGTCGGGATTGGCGTTAAAGTGACGCACAATGTCGGGCACGGACCGGAGTCGCGGCTGCGAGCGGGTGGCGTGGGTGACGCGACTGGCGGCCTCGCCGTCTAAAAGGACGTAGCCGTCCGTCTTGAGGGCGCTCCGGCCCATCTGGCGCTGCGTGATCAAGATGGCGTAGCCGCCCGTGTACACACAACCACGGTACTCGTGCTTGTCGTCAAAGACGAGCTCGCCGCGTGCGGCATGCGCCTTGCACGAGTTGTACTCTTTGATGATACGGTAGCCAAGGCAGTCCTTGTCCCAGTGCTCGGTGCCCGCAATGGTGGGCGTGTCCTGTTCGTCGTCGCGCTTGCGCTTCTTTTTGGACTTTGATGCGATCTTGGGTGCCGATTCGACGGGCTCTGGCGCAGCCGGTTTCGGCGCATCCGGTTCCGATTTGGGCGGTTCCGGTTTGGATGGTTCCGGTTCGACAATCGGTTCCGGTGCTGGCTTCACGACCGGCGTGGGAGGCGGTGGCGCGGGCGGTGCCGGTGCAGACGGTGCTGCTGGCAGTGCCGCGGACTCGTTGAGGGTTGCACGCGCAGCCTTCATCCACTCTTCGCGTGCGTCGGCGCGCATCCGCTGCCACCTTGGTTCGATCCACTCGTCGATTGTGTAAAACTCGACGGCTCCCGAATTGGAAGCGGTCCACTCTCTGGACTCGCGATGGTAGGCATTCCGCATGCCATCCTTGAACAGTTTGCGCGCGATACGAGTGACGGGGTCGAGTGGCAGTGGTGGTGGCGTGTACTTCGGAGTCGTCGTCTCCTCGTCGGAGGAGTCCATGTCCACCACTGGGTTTGGGTTCCTCTTGGGGACTGACTTGGGCGCTGGCGAAGGCGGTGGTGGCGGTGGTGGCGGTGGTGGCGGTGGCTCCGACGCGGGCTCGACGGGAACGCCGACAACCACTTTGGGATTGGTTTCGGGAATGGGTTCGGGAGCCTCGATGGCATTTTTGCGCCACTTTTTGAGCATCTTGTTGAAGCGCGGCGAGTGCAGCGCGCTCGCAAAGCCTGGAAACGTGCAGTAGCTCCCGTCGGCCATGTTGCGCGCCGTTCCCACGAGCTCGTAGTCGTCGACTTGAACCTCGTTGAGCTTGCTGAGCTCGACGCACAGGGCGAAGAATTCGGAGCAAACGCTGCGAATAAAGTTTTCGCGCTCCCCGCCACCCGCACCGGCCCGCGAGCAGTCCACGCCGAGCAGTGCTTGTCCCTGACTGGATTGAAGAAACCGAACAAACCGACGCTGGGTTAGGTATCCCAACGCATAGGGTCGCTCCGAGGACCGATTCTTGTTCCACTCGGTGTGAAAGGTCGTGGTCGCATTCTCGGACCCCTCGCCCGTTGCCGCCGCCCAGAGCGACTTGGCACGCGGATAGTCGATGGGACTTGCCTCCATCCAGGCGGGTGTGGGCGTGTGCGTCGGCAGTGGCGAGTGCGTGAGCCTCGCAGTTTGCCACTCGTGCGCAGCACTTGCCGCAAGGAGACGGGTTCGAATCGAGCCGCGGCGAGTGTGCGCAGCTCGTCGGGGCACTGGGGGGGGAGGGGGGGAGCGAGTTTGCACGGACACTTTGACGAGGAAAAACGCAGCGGAAAACACGCTCTGGACACGAGGTCTACTTACACGTCCACACGCTACAACCCGTCTTCTTCCTTCCGAAGCCGCTTTTCGGCCCTTTGCTGCTTTGCCTCGTCCCACGCCTTGAGTTTTTCGGGGTTGCCAAACTTGGAGCACGGAAGCCGGGTGCCGAGTTCGCGCGCAATGGGGGCCCCGCGCGGCGGCCTGCACCCGGCCCAGACGGCATCCAAGTTGATCAAAACGTCGCGGTGCCCACCCCTTCCCTCGATTATTTTCGTCGCCGCGCTCACAAAGGTTGGCGGGCAGTGGTCGGGAAACTTGACCTTGAACGAATGGATGATCGAACGGGTGTGGCAAGCGCCCCTTTCGTAATCGTCAATCGTGCACCCTGGGCATGCGAGGTACCGGCCCGACAAACGGAAAAGATCGTCGTCGGTCCACGTCCCGGGAACGCCCAAGTACCACTCGTGGCCCGGTCGCACCCTGGGCTTGGGCTTGGGAGCGTTGGGAGCGTCGACCATTGTGTTTGAACCCATCTCTTTTGAGCCGCACACTCCGCAAGCGTGCGACTCGTCGAGCAGTGACGAGCCACTCGGCCTAGCTCGTCGGGCCACTGGGGGGGAGGAGGAGGAGGAGGAGGAGGAGCGGTGGCAGGGGGGGTGTTAACTAGCGGACATTTTAACCCCCACTGGACACGAGACACGGTACACACACGCACAAGTGGTCCAAAACGCCAACTGTCGGATCTAATTTGGTGCATAGTCCTCGTCCTCGCTGTCGTCGTCAATCTCTTCGAGATCGGACGGTGTCACGTCTTCTTCCATGGCATCGTCGTCGCTCGAGGAATTGACCACCACGTGCGAGCGCATGGCCAGGGCCTGGCGCACGCGACGTTCGATGGCAGTCTGCTCGTCCTCGCTCGGGAAGACGATGAACGGACGCTTCTTGCCCTTCTTGTTGCCCTTGGCCTCACCATTGTCCTTTTCGTCATCCTCCTCATCCTCCGAGTCGTCGCTGCTGGACGATCCGACCGGAGCATTCAGCGGCGGCTCCACAAAGCCCTCCACTGGGAACGAGCAAGCAGGAAGCTCGTAATCATCGGCCAACACCGCCTCGGGAATCACCAGCGACTCGGGCATCGGCGGCGGCTCGATGCCCTGCTGGCGGGCGGTCTCGCACTCGCGCTCGTGATTCTCGCGCTCCTGCGCCTGTTTGGCGGTCTCACGGTAGTTGCCCCGCTCGTCCACGGTTGCAATGTTGAGCGTGGCCGCACACGCCGTGCGCCAAAAGTCCTCGCCGTTTTCCTCAAAGTTGGAAAAGTCGGCATCGCGCATGGCGGGCTCAAGGCGGTCACGCTTGTCAATGTGCGACTCGAGCTTGGCCGAGGTGAGCGAGCGGCGGGGCTCAAACTGCACAATCTCGACCGGCTTGTCCTGGTTGATGCGATGGACACGTCCATGGGCCTGCTGCAGATCGGAGTGGTTCCAGGGAATGTCGCCAACGACAAACATCGTGTCGCAGCCAGGGCAGAGCGTGGTGCCCAACGCGCCAGCGGCGCTGACGAGGAGCACCGAGCGCGGCGACTCGGGCCCGAGAAACTCGCGAATCATGCGATCGCGACGGTTGATGTCCACAGAGCCCGTGTACAAAAGCAGTTTGCCGCAGGAGCCCCACACCGCGAGTTGGTTGCGCAGGAGCGTCAGCATCACGACCGACTCGCTGTAGACGACGATGCGACCGTGGCCCTTTTGCTGGCGATCGCGAAGCATTCGCCAGATGAGACGCATCTGCTCCGATGGCTGCTTCAGCGCCTTGCGGTAGAGACGCTTGTTGGTCTCAAACTCCTTGGCCGACTCGACCATGCCCAGCACGCCGTTAAAGCACATCTGAGTCATGGTCGTGAAGCTGGTCCACAGGTACTTGTCGTCCTCACGGCTGCGATGCACACCCTGAGGAATCAGCTCGATGTCCGCCGCCACGTTTTTGGCGCTGAGCAGGTAGGAGTTGTGCTGCACCTGCTGCTCTCGATCATACGTCCCATCCGGCTTGCGACCGATAAAGGGATCAAACTGCAACAACACGTGCTTCACGTCCGTCATGGAAACGGTCTCGCGGCCCGCGCGGTCGACGAGCTCATCGTGGAAGCGAACGATCGTGTCCCGGCGCAGCGTGTGCGAACCGTGACCACGGACCTTCCAGTTTTTGGCCTCCTGCATCCACGCGAGTTCGCCGCCCACGCCCAGCACGTTGAGCGCCCTGCAGATGTTGGCCACCTGCTCGGGCTTGGACCGCACCGGCGTCGCGGTGAGCCCGACGGTATAGACCATCTGGTCGAATAGCAGATTCAAAACCTTGCCGTGCTGCGTCTTTGGGTTGGAGTTGGTGTGAATCTCGTCGCGAAAGCCGGCGCACCACGCAGGAAGCATCGCACCCTCGTACTTGGCGAATGGATTGGCCTCGTTGAACCCGAGGTCCGGGATGGGAGTGGTCTTGCACTTGTCGAGGTATTCAAAGAGGGGATGCTTCGGAGGCCGACCATCAGGGAACTTGGCCCTCATCCTCAAGTTGCGGGGATCGATGCCGTACGACCACCCCGCCCTGTACTTGGTTTTCCCGCCCTGTGTCGTATACTCCTCATGCTTCTTGTCCCACCACATAAAGGTCTTGTACGCCGCGACGATGGCGTCCTTGGTTGTTACCAGCACGTGCTCAGTCTCGAGAATCTTGGAGGTGATCTCGTTTTGCTTGGTTGCCTTGTGGATCTTGTTACCAAGCGTGGTCCACTCCTTCAGACTTCGATGCCACACGTCAACCACGCCGAGGGGGACCACGATGAGAATCTTGAAGTCCTCCGGACGTTTCACAAACTTGTGCAACGCGCCTATCGCCAAAATCGAGGAAATGGTCTTGCCCATGCCGACGTCGTGCACCCACAGCTGTGCCGCTTTGCGGACAAAGTAGGGCTGCTTGAGGTTTTTCAGCATGAGATTCTGCACCGCGATCGCCTGATGCATGTAAAAGTTGCGAGGACGCTCGGGGTCCGCCGCGTTGGCCAAGTCGATGATGCCGCGCTTGCCCTGTGGGCAAACGTTGCGCGAATCGACGCGATTGGTGATGGTCGACCGAATCTTGTTGGCGGCGTCGAGGGTCTCGGGGGTC
>Ga0181577_10004016_pt1 | contig 11409 bp, 6 predicted proteins | sample 101ome_21_FD_132468 | JGI IMG/M metagenome (GOLD analysis project Ga0181577, IMG submission 132468) | Coastal salt marsh microbial communities from the Groves Creek Marsh, Skidaway Island, Georgia - 101413BT metaG (megahit assembly) | ecosystem: Environmental > Aquatic > Marine > Intertidal zone...
TGACCAAGACAAACAGGATATTTGGTACATGAAGTATGGATACGCTCACAAACGCTCGGCGCAGTTTGAAGAAAAGTGGGCAAAGATCGGTTTCAATCCCTGAGGCCGATAGCCTGAGTTCCTTGCAACCAAGCCGGTGATGAGGGCTGCTAACCTGTGCTCCTGGGCGCATCTCCAAGTTGCATCATGCCAAGATCAGCTTTAGGAGTGGCTTTTAACTTAGATAACAAGAACCAGGCGAGCAGCCGGCATTGTCTTGCTAGGATGGATCAATAGGCATCCGCCCCTGCAGTCTGCACGCAATGCTGCGACTCAACTTTGGCTCAATGAGCCTACATTGGCCTTACTCAATCAACTTGGCTGTTTTCAAGCTGCTGGGGAGGCCTATTCAACAGCGATATAATCGACGGTGCTAATCGGGTTCTGCTTCCACCGATTGATTCCATAACAGGCCCTTAAACAATCGATCATGGCCCGGACGATAAAAAACTATTTCGCGACTGAAGCTCGTGATCTAGGTAAGGATGAACGTGTTTTTAGGGATGCAGCCTTCCCTGTCCTTAGGGTAATGCGACGACCCTCAATTCCTGATTACAAGGAGCCGTCACATTACCGCCCAATTGGCTTCCAGCGCTGATGTTTGTAATGGTTGTAGACCCAGACAAAATCAGGATTGGAAGCGTTGCCTCCTCCCCAGTTGAAAACAGAAGTGACCCCGCTGGATGCGTCGGTCGCAGCCTTGATCACGTTATCGGTGGTCCATCGATGCGCCTCGGCATGCCCATCTGCAAAGGCAATGGTGCTGTTGTTGCCATGGAAAATGGCGAAAGGATCAATCCATCCCATGCCAGGGTCCACACTGATGACCCAGGTGCCTAGGTTACGACCTCGAGGATCAGCCTCTTCCAGAAACACCATACCTTCTGAAGGACCATTCACATTGGTGATCTTGACGTAAGCTGGTTGAGGGCCTTTGTTGCTACCTGGATTGCCCGATCCCTGCCAAGCGAGCCCATTCATGCCATTGGCCTTGGAATAACTGTCATAGGCCCAGCCCTTGCCTGGCTTGAGCCGCTTGGTGCGAAGGTCTCCAGGGCAATGATAGGCCCCCGTGCCGTCAACATATTGAAATAGAGCCCCCTTACGAAGGCCGTTCTCCACATGACGCTGCGCCACATCCTTCCCCATGTTGGATGCCACTTCCCTGAAACGCCCATTATCGTCGTGTGGCCCAGGCCAGAAACCCCCTGCCGGATTATCGATCTGACCTTGGGCCGGCACGGTGTAAAGCATCCGATCTTCATTGTCATCAGCATACATCACAAACCCCAGGATGAGTTGCTTTTGGTTACTCAGGCAGGCAGCTCCGGTCGCTTTCAGTTTGGCCTTGGAAAGGGCCGGAAGCAGCATGCCCGCCAGAATGGCAATGATGGCAATGACCACCAGTAATTCGATGAGGGTGAATGCTGATCGTTTTCCTCGAAGATGAACGGGATTTAGCATTGGAGGAAGATACCTGAGAGGCTCCTTTCCCTGTCAAGACCTTCCTTGAAGGCCCAGGATCCTCCGCCCAAGCCTTGCTTGCCCGTTTACAGGTCCTTGACATTGTCCCATACTCATTCACCACTGAGCGGTCGTGAAACACACCCTATCAGACCACTGGAAATGAGCTCCTTGATCTTCAGTAACCTGTTGATGCAAACCATCCGGGGTAGCCTACCGTGCGGGTTCCTGGTCTTTGGCTGGATCATCCTTTTTCAGGGAGAGCTTCTCAGCCAGCCACAACCTAGGCCGGAGAAACGATCAGCGATTCATCCACTCCCTTTGGCTTCAGTTGATGCCAAGGGCTCAGCCTGGCTTGAGGCAGGAGGACTTACCCAGGCTCACTGGATGTATCAGGCCCAATTGTCGCATCCGGATGGTCACACCTATTTTCTTGCCCAACCTAAATCGGAAGCGCCCGCGCCTCCAGGCAAGGAGACCGGGTTCAACTTGTATCGCACCCTTGAGGCCCCATCAGAGATCGAAACTTTTGCGACCGGATTCCGGCAGCCCTTTGCTTTGGTCATGGACGACTGGGGCAACTTATTCGTCATGGATGCCCTCGGCCCCCAAGCTTATGGGGCTCGGTGGCTACAAATCTTCCAGGGAGCCCACTATGGATGGAATACCATCGATGAACCGGTCGCTGGCTATTTCCAGCAGATAATTTGGGAACAGGAAGTCATCGCGGCCCACCAGCGAGAGGACAAGGATCCCCTCCCCTTTTATGCGGTAGGATCCTTCCAAGGGATAGCCTCCAACATCACGCACCCTCCCCACACGTCAGATCCCAATGAAGCTGAAAACGCAAACTTCCTGTTCATTGGAGAATACAACGGGCAAGCGCATACCTTGATCCATTGGCAGCAATCAGTCCATGGAATCATCCGCAACCATGGAAAGGGGCATCCTCTGGGTTTGATGCAGGGCCCTGCGTGGATCACCTGGGACCCGAGAGGAGGGTTGCTGGCCCAGCCTTGGCCTCTGAAAAACGAAAACAAACAAAATCTGGATAGATACCTCCACAATAGCTCCAAGAAAGCACTTCAATCCTCCAGAGCATGGCCACTATGGCCCAGTGATGACTGGTTCAACGCCTTACGAAGCCACGAGGACCTAATCCCTCTATTGGAGTCACCGCATACCTATGTAAGACGACGAGCACAAGATCTTCTCGAGGAGATTGGCCAGGAGGCCTTAATCCCCTTGATGCAGCGAGCCAGAAATCCGCGTCACTCGAAGGCTCGCTTGCATGCGCTGTGGGCCATCGGAAATCTTGACGCCTCATCACCGGTGAACACCCTTCAGGCCATCCCTCATGAATGGTGGACTCAAATGCTCATGGATCCTGATAGTCGCGTGGGTTACTGGACAAGTGTCCTGGCCTCCAGGCTCCAAGGAACGTTACTGAGCAAGACCCTCACAGACGCGCTCCAATCGGCTCAACCACTCACCCAAATCGGCATACTGCAGACCCTTCATAAATTGAAAATCAGCCTTGAGCAGGAGCAAATCCAGCCACTGCTTTCCATCTTGCCCCTCGGTGATCCGGTGATGGCTCATGCTATGGCAATGGCCACCCATCCTGATGTTTTCATGGATTGGCCGCCTGAATTCACCCCGATGAACAGGCAAGTATCAGAGCTCAGGGCAAGGTCCATGCTTTGGCATGCGGCCCCGGATGCAACCCATTACCTGGAGGATACTGATCAGCGGATACGGCTACTTGCACTCGACACGCTTTACCCACAACTACCATGGGATGAAGCATCCCTTCGAAGTAAATGGCGTGACTGGCTGACCCCATACTCCGAACCTGCCCCATCTACACCCATCGAAAGACCCAGGAGTGTTGTGCAGGCCAGTCTACGCAGATACTTTGGCTCTTGGATGGGATCCCATGAGTTTGAGGCTCTTTCGGAAGCAGTCGCATGCCTGGAGCATCCCCATACCCCTGAATTATCCAGAAAAGAATTGGCCCAGGGCATGCAAGTCTTGTTACAGCACTGGGTGAGTCATGAGGCATCCCGGCCCGATAGGATGGAAGAAAAGCTAATGCAGCTGTTTTCAAGCCGCGTGAACACATGGATGAGGCAGGGCAATGAAGCTCAACGAGGATTCATCCTGGAATGGGCTGCAGTCCTGAATCGAACCGATCTGCAGGGTGTCATTGAGAAAGTGTTTTACGATTTCCACGAAAGCGACAAAAACCGACAAAAGGCTTTTCAGCTTCTGGCAGCTTGGGATACCAAGCATCATGCCAAATGGGTCGAAGAGGGTTTGATGGCCAACCGAGCCTGCATTCGATTTGAAGCGATCATCCTGCAATCCAGGCTCAACCCAGGCGATCAGGTTGCCGGACTGGTAGCACAGGCCACAAAAGGTTCGATCAATCAACAGATGACAGCTCTGAATCACCTCGCCCAAATATTGGATCCAAGGGTGGACTTTGCCATGCTTCACTGGCTGGAGATCGCCACCCTAGGTCGCCTTGATCCAAGGATTAAAGGTTCATTGCAGCAGGCTGCTTCCAGGCGCTCTGCGAAGGCTGTGAAAGAAGCCATGGCAAGATGGCAGCAAAAAGTCATTCAAGCTCAGCCCTGGCCATGAGCAAGATACCCATAAGGACTCAGGAATGTCGGGCCGAATTAGCCTGGTTCAGTGCTTTATGCTCGGATGACTATGCCTTGCTGGGTGTTCCGGATGAGCGACTCAAAAGCACCTACGAGCACTGCAAGGCTATCACGCAAAAGGCTGATCACCTAGGCTTCCAAAACATCCTGCTCCCCTCTTCCTATCAAGTCGGACAGGATACATTGAGTTTTGCCGCTGCGATGGCTGAACAAACGAAGCAAATCCAGTTACTCGCAGCTGTGCGCTGTGGCGAGATGCATCCGCCCATGCTTGCCAGGGCCATCGCTACACTGGATCACATGCTCAAGGGACGACTGGCCCTGAATATCATTTCGTCGGATCTACCTGGCTCTCAGATGCCTTCTCCTGATCGTTATCGTCGCTCCGCAGAGGTGATTGAAATCTTACGTCAGGCATGGACGCAAAAGCATATCCACTTTCAAGGCGAGTTTTATCAAATTGATTTGGATGCTCTACCAGCCAAGCCCTATCAGCAAGAAGGGGGCCCGCTGCTTTATTTTGGGGGCTATTCAAAGGAAGCACGCGCGTTGTGTGCGCGCTACTGCGACGTCTACCTGCTCTGGCCTGATACCCTAAATGGTCTGCAATCAAGTATGATGGATGTATCTCAACAGGCCAGAGCTCAAGGCAGAGTTCTTGATTTCGGGCTACGCATTCACATCATCTTGAGAGAAACTGAAGCTCAAGCTAGGGAGGCCGCAAGGCACCTTATCTCCAAATTGGAAATATCGACCGGAGAGAAGATCAAACGGCGAGCGCAAGATCATCGCTCTCTTGGAGTATATCAGCAGGATGCACTTCGGGCCTCCTCAGACTCAGAGGGCTATGCCGAGGAATATTTATGGACTGGTATCGGACTGGCTCGTTCAGGCTGTGGTGCTGCAATTGTCGGTAATCCAGATCAAGTCATTGGCAAACTCAAGGCATACATGCAGCTTGGATTCCGAGCTTTCATCCTTTCAGGATACCCCCATCTAGGGGCCTGCGACCTGTTTGCACGGTATGTATTACCCGCCCTACCCACCATTCGACTGGCAGTAGCCCAAAAACGCCTCCCCGAAGCATCTCTGAACAGCAATGAACGATCCTCGGGCAGGATTGACTGATTCAGTCTGCCTGGCGAATTTCATGCTGCGCATCCACAGCAAGTCCTTGGCATTGCTGAGTTTGCCCGCCCGGCCAAATAACTTCGAGTTCTTGATAACTCTCAGCCTTACCCATACCGAAGGTAATGATTTTTTCGGATTGGGACAAATAACTGCGCGTGGGCATAACCTGTCGCCAATAATCCTGATCACCTAGACGAAGCCTCACCCATGCACCAATGGCATCTCGGTTGGAGGAGGCACCCACTAACTTCAACCGAATCCAATGATGCCCAAGATCCTGATCGTTTCGCAGTAACACTGGTTTCTGGTTTGTCTGCGTCATCACAACATCCAGATCCCCATCGCCATCAAAATCAGCAAAAGCCGATCCGCGTCCGACAATGGGTTTGAAAAGGTCTTGACCAGCCTGTTCAGGAGAAACCTCAATGAAGCGGCAACCGGTAGCAGGACCCGCATTCCAGAAAAGATGAGCGGCCTGCTCGTATTGCTGGCTCTCCTGGATCTGATGAATTTCCTCCTCCAGGTGACCATTGGCAGTGAGTAGGTCCTGCCAACCATCCAAATCATAATCGAAAAAAAACAGCCCAAATTTAAGAGCCAGTCGACTGGCTGGTCCGATACCCGCAGGGATCGCCTCATCGGTAAAAATGGTCTGATCGGCTTTCCCTACATACAAGGCAGTCATTTCATTGGCAAAGTTGGCTACTCCCACCCCCAAAGCATCATCTTCACGAAAACGAGCGGTATCGATTCCCATGGCGCCACGCGCCTTGCCAAAACTGTCGAATCCCATACCACTGCGAGCCCCGATCTCTTTGAACGTGCCATCCCCCTGATTGTGCATGACAAAATTCTGTACCGTGTCGTTGGCAATGACTAAGTCCATGAATCCATCGTCATCCAGATCCACCGGGGCCACGCCCAGCGACTTGGCAACCGGAACCCCCGTAGCAGGATTCTTGATTCTCAAGCCAGCAAGCTCAGAGACATCCTTGAAACGCCCGGATCCCAAGTTTTCATATAGGGCTGGGTAGGTGCCTTGAAAATTCATGGGCTGCCCATAAGCCCTACCCAGGCCTGTCAGCGTGGTCCCCTGTTCCAGATCAATACTGGGTGACCACTGCACATAATGGCCCACAAAAAGATCCAGATCGCCATCGTTGTCATGATCCAAGAAGGCAGCACAGGTACTCCAGTCCTGCGCCCCCTCACCCACTCCAGCCTCACGGGTCACTTCCTCAAAATATCCCTCTCCCGTATTATGCATCAGATGGTTACCGCCTACCCCCGTTATAAAAAGGTCTGGCCATCCATCATTGTCATAGTCTCCCACAGCCACCCCCATGCCATAATGGGTCTTATCGAGGCCAGATTGAGCGGTGACATCTTGAAAACGGCCGCCTCCAAGATTCCGATAAAGGGCATGGGTAGGCTGAGTGGCTCCATCTGGCAGGTGCTCAGGCCAATAGCAGGCGTTGACAAAAAAGAGGTCGGGAGCTCGGTCCTGATCATAGTCGATCACGGCTACCCCACTGCCCATGGTTTCAGGGAGCCATTTTTCCCCGAAAGAGCCATTCACATGTTTGAAATCAATTCCGCTGGATTCGGTGACATCGGTAAAGCCAACCCCTGGTACTTTAACCTCAGCTTGCATGCTGGCCGAGGGCACGGAAATTTCCGTCACCACTTCTGGCCCTTTATCCTCAGGCATGCGACCGACAAGCCAAAAACAAAGCCCGACTGCGATCAAAGCCAAGAGCACCCAAGCTGACTTACGGAACGCCTGACCGATGATGGCATCGTCCTGATCATCCGACACCTCGGGTGAGCCTTCTTGATCCTTATTCATAATTATTCCTTGGAAAACAAAGGACGAGGGCACGAGATCCCACGTTATTCTTCAGCGTAGTTGACATATCCGATAAACATTTCCTCCCACGACTGCTCACCAAATCTCACGGTATCATCAGGGTTGGGATTGAATCGGTTTTGGATGGTATTATCAAACCAACCCTCGCAAACAAGTTGCGTACCAGCCGGCACATGAATGGGTTCCTCCAAACGGTAGAGCGCCTGCCAATCGAAGAAGTAGGCTGGCACATGAAGAATGGTCTCTGAACGTCCATCAGGGAAATTCAAGGTAAAGCGAGAGCGCGCTCCTCGGTAATGCATGTGGGGGCTGAACTCATAAAGAATCGAGGCCCGATTAAGCACTTTGGTGGCCCTGACATGCACATCACGCTCATGAGGAGGTATAGTGAAATCCACATCGTAGGCGGCACTAGTCACTAGCTCTCGTTCGGGTGGCTCAGGGCTGAGGTAAAGTCCGAGCTGGGTTTGGTCGCTTGCTGCTTGCCCACTGGTTGTGTAATGCATCTGGAATACAAGGATATCACCTCGCCGTAGTCGCTTGCCCGTCCCAGCAGGGAACTCAACCTGCTCCATACCGGGAACATAACCAGCAAAGAAACCGCCTAAGCCGCCCCTGAGAGCCAGAAGCTCGAGAAAATTCCCCTTGAAAACCAAGCCGTGATGAACCACTGAACGGTTACCGGGCTTGACCGAAGCCGCTCGAAGCCAAACATCCTTGGCAAAGGGGCTCTCCAGGAAAAAGTAGCGATAATCAACCGAACCCTGCGCTGGGATACGTTGGGTTGGGATTGAAACGACATGGTCGGGTTTCCCCAGCGGCCAATCCTCAACCACAATCTTTGAAGCGGCTGGTAGAGGGTCCTGACCTTCCCCAAGAGGACTTCCGGCATCAATCCAGGCAATCAGCTGATTGATCTCATCTGAACTCATCGACTTGTCGTTGCTGAATCGGCTAAAGCGCGGTTCGGCATGCCAGGGCGGCATCTCGCCGGCAAGGACAGATGATTTAATGAGGCCGCTAAATTCAGCAACTCGGGCATGAGAGTCCATACTCCAAGGCGCAATATTCCCCTCTGAGTGACATGGGATACAATGAGTGATTAAGAGGGGAGCCACCACCCCGGTGTAGGAGGGAACCTCTAAAGCCTTGACGCCGTGAGGGGTTCCAAAGGGCTTGAGGTTTTGAATGATCGGCTGTTTGCCAGACATCAAGGACTCAACGGCATCCTCCAATGGAGCCATCACATACTCCTGGTCCCCAAGATCGGTCCGTAGTTCGATCGGACCTCGGTAGGCAATCGACCATTGCCGCGGATCCACTAGGACGGCCTCAGGTACCTCCACCGATGCCATCGCTCGGGTCACAATCCCGTCAAGATCTAACAGAATGGGTGAGTCGATTTGATGTATCGGTTTCGACTCAGTTAATGTCGCCGATTGCTCCGTGCGGGCCAACACATGCCAGACAAGCAAGCCATCATTCTGATAACGTTCACTTAAGGGCGACAGCAGTTGATTTGTTTCCTCCAAAGACTCTTCCCGATCACCGTGCAAAACGATGACGATGGCGCGCTTTGGCCAAAAATAATAGAGTTCGTGAGCCTCTCCCTTGACATCGAGCAACCTAAAATTGCTAACCTCGCGAGCACCTTGATCCAGCAATTTTCGCAAACGGAAAAAGCGCTGATCGCTGGTTCCGCACACAGGATCCACAAAGCGGGTGGGCTGATCAGCCTGTCCCTGTTTAAACTGCATCAGCGGCTCCCATTGAGCACCTTCCATGAGGGATGCCTGAGTTTCGAGGACATAGTCACCTTGAGATTCGGTCACCAGATTCAGTTCCACCGAGGACCCAAGGGGTGAGATGAACACTTTCCCTGTTTGGGCAAAGCCTAGTAAAGAGGTGATAAAGAACATCCCCATACCGAGCCAATACCGCCTAGGACCTTCACAGCAACCAAACCATTGGCTCCATCCATGCTCATCGCTTTTGTATGCCTTACCGCACATGAAGATCAACCTAGCCTGACTGAAGGTCGGAGGCAAGCTCACCAGGTTTGGGCTCCAATACCTCAGGAAATCATGATCAAGCCGATTCTGCACAAAGATTATAAGCGTGGCCTATGTAACACTGCAAAACAACCGTCGTGGGACAAAATACGGTCACAGCAGATGAATATCCAATCAAGGGGTTGCTGGAGGGTATCTAGGTAAAGTTCTTACTGGAGGCAAAAGTGCACAGATAAATACTTTTAAATCATCATGAGACTTTATGCCTGCTAAGCCACTTCACATTTTCGGCGCAAAAACAATCGAAGTTTCAAGCCAGGAGCCACAGCTACAGCCGCCGCCACCTTCTGGTGAAAGCAGCAATCCAGCCGCAGGGATAGTACTGAGCCAGCAATCAGGACGCAGACGGTTCCAGGCTGAAGAAGAACCTTGCTGCTGATCCCATACCGTGACATTGCCGGACCGGAAAAATAGGGCTTTTTCACTGGCAGCATACGTGCCACAGCCTCCCCCGGGCATTTCAATCGCAAGACGGCTCCCATCAACCAATGATAAGGCAGCCGGACGCACATAGAGCACGTCCCCAACGATTGCCGGCCGAGCCATGTGCCCACCATGATGATCCTGTGGCCAATTCACTTTCTGTGACCAATTGGGCAGGCCATCTAAAACGTTCCTAGCATAAACATGGTAAGCTCCCTGTCCGGAGGCCACCAGGACCACCTTGTCACCACCCTGAGCCAAATACAGGGCCACGGTACCTGGTTCGATGGCAAGAGGATGCACATACAGTGGCTGTCCTTGATGACGATTCAGGCACACCAGTGCCAGGTCTTGCCACAAGGCCTCCCCTTCAAGTCGCCGAGGCTCTCCTTGCCGAAGCGAGGGATCACGAGCCTCAACGAACCAAATACGATCCTCAGCCAAGGTAATGGTGCTATTAATGATGAGGCCTCCCTGATAGTTCCAATGGAGGTCTCCTGAGTTAGCCTCTAAGGCAAATAGGTTTTCACTGCTGACCTTGTGGGTGACTTCCCCTGACTTCGCATCATACCAGCCGGCATTGCCTCCTCCCCAAAAATTACTGTAGGCGGCGTCCTTGGTCACAGCACTTCCGATGAGTTGATCGGCCTGAGGTGATACGTAGGACCAGTCGAGTTTTGTGGAAGCGTCGGCGGCACCAGGAATCTGGAAAACGCGCTCAAGTTCTCCAGTCTCTGCATCCCATTGCCAGCAATGGCCTTCCATAGCCGTGTAGAGATGCTTGGCGTCAGCTGCCCAATTGCTGCTATCTCGGGGCATGTTGAAGCGCTGCAAACGAGGGACCTCCCGAGACCAGAGCACGCTGCCGTTGTAGGCATCCAGAGCGAGGATGCGGTGCAATCCCTGCACGAAGAGGCGTCCTCCAGTGGATAGTGGCGATGGCTTCCGCCCATTACGGTCGGGTTGAGCCCTTGGCCCTGGTCGACCAAGCCATTGCACCTCGAGGTCTTGCGTGCCTCGGGCTCCCTGGAGGGATTCCCCACCAAAAGCCCCGTTGGCGGCATCTCCATACTGATGGGACCACTCCCCTGCTCCACTCAACGGACCTCGAGAGAGTTTGAGATAAGGCCCCGACCACTGGGCGGTGAGTCCAAGTCTGGCCGCCTGAGCCATCCAGACATTCGCAGCGGTCCGCTGAGCAGCGTCCACCCGAATCAAACCAACACCCCCATCGGGTCTCAACCAGTGAGACATGATTTGAAGGAGCCAATCCATGGAAAGACCCGAGTTGTTGAGATCTGAAACCATAAGGTTGGCAAACCAATCCACCAGCGGCGGGGGGCTGACGGGGTCGAGGGCTTGGAGGTGGACACGCACCCCATAGCTACCCGCATCGGTCAGGAGTCGACGCGTCATGCCCAAATCCAACTTGGGGTCATTACTGAATGCCATGACCCTCATCGGAGTCTGGGCAGCCACGGTATGCCAAAGGGCAGGCCTTGCTGCGCCAAGGAAAACAGCGACACCTTGCTGCACCCCTGCATGATGGAGAAGCTCTTGACTGGCCTCAATCGCTTGGCTGTTTTCGCTCATGTCGGGCCAGGATGACAGCTGAGGGGGAGTGAAATTAAAAAGGGTATCACAGTCAAAGAGATCGGTGCTCACCCAATTCCCCTGATCATCACGCTGCTCAATCCGATAAGTCATGGCGCGTCGGTAAGGCAGTTCCATGAGCTCA
>Ga0181577_10004019_pt1 | contig 11403 bp, 14 predicted proteins | sample 101ome_21_FD_132468 | JGI IMG/M metagenome (GOLD analysis project Ga0181577, IMG submission 132468) | Coastal salt marsh microbial communities from the Groves Creek Marsh, Skidaway Island, Georgia - 101413BT metaG (megahit assembly) | ecosystem: Environmental > Aquatic > Marine > Intertidal...
ACCCACTACACCCGCATCCTGAAGTACATCAAGCCAGATTTCGTGCACGTTTTCGTTGCCGGCAAGGTGGCCGAGCAGGGTGGTGCCGAACTTGCGGAGCGCCTTGAGAACGAGGGTTACGACCGCTACACAAAGAGTGCGGTATGAACGAAGTAAAACAACTTCCTGCCGATCAGTTTGATCGCGTAATTGAGGCGATGAAGGACATCATTGACCCCGAAATCGGAGTCAACATTGTCGACCTGGGCCTCGTCTACGACCTACTCGAATCAGAGGACGGAGCACTGCTGATTAACATGACCCTCACCAGCGCTGGCTGCCCACTTACCGATGTAATCGAGGAGCAAACAGCCCAGGCTCTGGAAGGGGTCGTGGATGCATTTCGCATCAACTGGGTCTGGATGCCACCCTGGGGACCAGAGCGGATCACGGAAGACGGGCGCGAAATGATGCGCGCCATTGGTTTTTCGATTTAGCGAATAAACTTCCATGCCAGGGGCAGCAAAGCTGCCGCTGCGATGGCCTTTACGGCGTCACCAATCAGGAACGGAAGCACTCCGGCGGCGATTGCAGCCGACGGACTCATTCCAAGACCGATTACCAGCCATCCGGCGCCAAGAGCGTAAATCACTATCGAACCCAGAGCGAAACTAAACGCGACTTTGGTCGGTGTAGAGCTGAAGCCTCGCGTTGCCAAGGCTCCCACCACCAAGCCGGCCACGATAAATCCAATTAGGTAGCCAATAGTTGGCAGAACTGCACCCAAGGACTTGGCGGCTGCAAACACCGGAAGGCCAGCTGCCCCCATTGCCAGATAGAGCCCCATCGAGCTGACAGCCCGGACCGGGCCGAGTGCGGCGGCGATCAAGAGAACAGCGAAAGTCTGCAGGGTCATCGGCACTGGCTGCATAGGAATAACGACCTGCGCGGCCAATGCGGTCAATACGGCACCAGAGATTACTAGGGTGATGTCATTGGCCAGGCTCTTTGGAAAAACGCGGTCGATGATTGGAGAGATTGCAGTCATGGTCAGTCCTTTCCTATTTGGACAGCTTACAGGCTGGCATCCTCAAACTCGGCGTCTAGGTCTGCTCTGGTTTTGCGTTTTACTTTTGGTTTGACCAAGCCGGCAGCTTCCAGTGCAAGCCTTCGGTCATTTCGGTATGCCCAAAAGAAGGCAATAAAGGCCATGATGCCGAAAATGATCCACTGAATCGCGTAGGAGAGGTGGTTTCCCTCGTTCAAAGATGGTTTCGGCATCGGCAACGGCATCTGAGAAGAATCGGGGTTCTCAGAAGCCATCCGGCCGTAGCGGTCGGTAATCACCTCACCCACATCGGAAAGCCTAGACGCTGCTTCAACGAGGTCGATCGAGGCCAGCGTGTCCGCCTGCTCACGCCCAAGGTCTGGTTCGCCAACACGCAGGCGCACGACTAGTTCATGAGTTCCGGAGGATGGCAGAGGATTGGTTTGCGGAAAGGTCAATTCGCTGCTTGCCATCAGCCAGCCACGCTCAACAATGAGTATCTGACCATTTTCAAGCCTCAGCGGCACCAGCTGCAGAAATCCAGCCTGGCCATTTAGAGGTCGATTTCTAACCAAAATCGCTTCCTCAGGAATGTATTCTCCAGAGACCCGAACCGGAATCCATTCTTGATCTGAATTACCGTCGGAATTGACTATCCAGTCGACGCTCTCGAAAGCAACAGGTGGCCGATCGTAATTTTCAACCACCTGATTGATCCGATCGACTTTCTGGTTTCGCCTGTCAAAGTGCCACCAACTGAGCGCTGAGGTTGCCAGAGCAAACACGACGACCAGTGCGAGCCAGGGAGCCCAGCGCCTAATCGTTGTTTTGTTCAAAATCTTGCACTCCAAGGTAAAAGTCTCTTGCCTGCAAATAGTCAACCAGAAAGCTCTTGTGCTCGTCGCAAGCAGCCCAAAGCTTCACGCGTTTTGGATCGTGAATTTTGGGGTTCCGCCACTGAATCAACTTGCTGGCCCGCCTCTCACAGCCAGCGCGCGAGCACTTTTGGTCACTCATCAATGCGGATGTCGCTCGCTTTAATGCTCAGCTTGGGGGCAACAGCAGTGCTTTGCTTTTTGGTGCTGGGACCCTGGGCATTGGCAATTACAACCGCAAAGTAAGGCAGAAATATCGCTGCCGCAAAGAAAAGCCACATCCAGAATCCGGTGGTAAAAACACCTAGAACTATGCATAGCGTTCGGATGCCCATGGCCACTGAATAGCGAATCATTCGCTGCTTGCGCTCTTCCTCGGGGGAGAGGTCAAGCGAAGTGACGCTCTGTCGCTCTGCCAATCGTGGTTCCCACCTAACTTGATTACTAGACTTTGGTAACCATAAACGTCGCAGAGTCAATGCTATTCCCACAAAGGAGAGACGAATGTCAGAATCCCGTACCGTGCTAGTGACCGGAGGAAATCGTGGCATTGGCCACTCAATTGCGAGCGAATTCGTGGCTGCTGGCTACAAGGTAGCGGTAACGGCGCGAAGTGGGTCAGGCCCAGAAGGCACTATAAGCGTGCAGGCGGATGTAACAGATGCTGCCAGCTTGGATGTCGCCATTGCTCAGGTGGAGCAAGAGCTCGGTCCAATCGAAATCTTGGTAGCGAATGCGGGCATCACGAGGGACACGCTGCTGCTTCGAATGACCGATGAAGACTTCGAAACGGTCGTAAACACCAATCTTTCGGGTGTATTCCGTGTCATCAAGCGAGTCACGAAATCTATGTTGAAGGCCAAGTACGGCCGCATCATCATGATTGGGTCGGTAGTGGGGCTACTCGGCAGTGCGGGTCAGGTCAACTATTCCGCGACTAAGAGCGCGCTGGTCGGTATGGCTCGAAGCATCACGCGTGAACTCGGGAGCCGGAACATCACGGCAAACGTCGTCGCGCCTGGGTTTATCAACACCGATATGACTGCCGAGCTGGGTGAGGAGCTCGCCGCAAAATACCGCTCCCAGATACCAGCGGGTCGTTTTGCTGAACCAGAAGAGGTCGCAAAAGTTGTGCGCTGGTTGGCCTCGGAAGAGGCGGGATACATATCGGGTGCTGTCATTCCCGTCGACGGTGGCCTCGGAATGGGCCACTAGGTAGTAGTTTTAGAGTCAAAGCAAGGAGATAAATTGGGCATTCTAGAGGGCAAAAAGATTCTGGTTACAGGCGTTCTAACTGAGGCGTCCATCGCGTACTCGGCGGCACGACTAGCTCAGGAGCAGGGCGCTGAAGTAATTCTTAGCTCTTTCGGACGCATGCTGCCGATTACGCAAAAGATCGCTCAGCGTTTGCCTAAGCCTGTTGAAGTTATTGAGCTCGATGCGACTAACCAGGCTGACCTGGATAACCTACCGGGTGCAATTCGAGACAAGATTGGCTCCCTTGACGGCATCGTGCACGCAATCGCCTTTGCGCCTCAGACCGCCTTGGGTGGCAACTTCATGTCAACCGAGTGGGAGGACGTCTCGACAGCTGTTCACGTATCCGCTTACTCGCTGAAGTCAATCACTGCAGCCTGCCTGCCAGTGCTGAACAACCCGTCCTCTGTAGTTGGACTCACTTTCGACGCAACGGTTTCCTGGCCGGTTTATGACTGGATGGGCGTTGCCAAAGCGGCATTCGAATCGACTTCGCGTTATCTAGCCCGCTACCTTGGGGAGCACGGAGTGCGGGTCAACCTTGTATCCGCCGGACCACTCCGCACCACCGCAGCCAAGGGCATCCCCGGCTTTGCAACCATGGAAGAGCTATGGACTGACCGAGCGCCACTTGGTTGGGACCTGACCGACACCGAAGCTGCCGCAAAGGGTCTGGTTGCATTGTTGAGTGACTGGTTCCCAGCAACTACCGGTGAAATGATCCACGTCGACGGTGGTCTGCACTCAACCGGCGCCTAAGGCAAGATCGAAATCAAGTAGCTAAGGTCGCGGTCGTCGATTGCGACCTTAGCTTCTGCTCGAACTCTTTCTCGAGCGCAGAATGCCACAGACAAACCGGCCACCCGCATCATGTCGAGATCGTTTGCACCATCGCCAACCGCGATCGTGTCTCGCAGATCAACACCTAATTCCCCGGCCCAGCGCTGAAGATAGCTGGCCTTGGCAGCCCGATCCACGACCTCCCCGACAACGCGTCCGGTTAGCCTTCCGGCATCGACCTCCAGAGTGTTGGCCCGGGCAAAATCTAGGCCAAGGTCATGGCGCAGACCCTCAAGCAGCTGATTGAAGCCACCGGATACCGCTGCAGCTTTCCCACCACGAGCATGTATCTCCGCTATTAGCTCCTTGGCTCCTCTGGTGGGCCGCAGCCTTGCTGCAGTCTTCTCCAAGATTGATTCATCTAAGCCGGCGAGCGTGGCAACTCTCTCATGCAGCGATTGAGCAAAATCTAGCTCTCCTCGCATGGCTCGTTCAGTTATCTGAGCAACCATTTCTCGGGTTCCAGAGGCGTCTGCTAATAGTTCGATTGCCTCGTCTTCGATAAGGGTTGAATCCACATCGAAAACGACTAAGAATTTCGTCACGGTGTTACTAACTGCCCCTTTGAAACAATGGTTAGCCCGCTGTCGGTTACCGTGAACCCGCGCTCCAGGTCTCGCTCGCGATTCACTCCAACGCTTGCGCCATCAGTTATCCGCACGTCCTTATCCAGAATTGCCCTACGAATAGTGCTATCGCGACCAACCTGAACATTGTCGAGCAGAATGGAGTCTGTGATCAAGGAGCGGGACCCCACGCGAACGTTGGGTGAGAGCACGCTTCTTTCTACAATTCCACCCGTTATAACAACACCGAGCGAGACGATTGAGTCATGGGTTCGGCCCTGATTGCCCTCGGAGTCGTGGGTGAACTTGGCTGGAGGCATGTTGATCTGCTGCGAATAGACCGGCCACTCTGAGTTGTAGAGGTTGAAAATTGGCATCGTGGAAATTAGGTCCATGTGTGCGTCGTAATAGCTGTCCAGGGTTCCTACGTCGCGCCAGTAGGACTTATCGCGAGGAGTTGCACCAGGAATCTCGTTAAAGGTGAAGTCATATGCGCCGCACCGTCCTGCTTCAACAAGGGCAGGAATTATGTCACCGCCCATATCGTGGGTGGATTGCTCGTTATCACCATCCTGGGTGATTGCTTCAATCAGGGCGTCGGCCGTAAAGATGTAGTTGCCCATGGAGACCAAGGCCATTGATTCATCTCCCGGAACCGGCTTCGGGTCGCTTGGCTTTTCCCGAAAGGCAGAGATGGCGGCAGGGTTCTTGTCATCTACTTCGATAACACCAAACTGGCTCGCCAGGCTGATGGGTTGCCGGATGGCAGCTACCGTGGCATCCATGCCAGAGGCAATGTGGGCCTCGAGCATCTGATCAAAATCCATACGGTATACGTGGTCGGCACCAACAACTACAACGTAATCGGGACGCTCATCAGACAAGGCGTTCATGGACTGCAAAATTGCATCTGCGCTGCCGGTATACCAACGTTTTCCTAGCCGCTGCTGAGCTGGAACCGAGGCTACATATGCACCCAAAAGTGGCGACATGCGCCAGGTCTGGGAGATGTGGCGGTCCAGAGAGTGTGACTTGTACTGCGTAAGCACGACGATTCTGCGCAGACCTGAATTGATCAAGTTGCTAAGAGCGAAGTCAACCAGGCGGTATGTGCCACCGAATGGAACTGCCGGCTTGGCCCGTTCCGCAGTCAATAGCATCAGCCTTTTTCCCTCGCCCCCAGCGAGGACCATTACGAAAACTCTTGGACGTCCCATAGCGAAATGTTAGTTGTTTCCCGTCTGCCCAGCACTAGCATTTGGATATGCGTGTTGATTTTGTTACCAAAGAGTACCCGCCAAACATTTATGGGGGAGCGGGCGTCCATGTTGCTGAATTGGTCAAAGTTCTGCGCGAACGCATTGACGTTCGAGTGCACGCATTTGGCACTCCCGTGGCAGAGAACGGGACCTCAGGCTATGAGACCCCGGCATCGCTAGTGGGGGCAAACGGCAGTCTGCAAACGCTTGGAACAGATCTCGAAATTGTAGAGAGCTTAGCCGGCAGCGACCTGGTCCACTCGCACACCTGGTATGCCAACTTTGCTGGCCAACTGGGATCTATGTTGCATGGCATGCCTCATGTCATAACCGCGCACTCTTTGGAGCCACTACGCCCTTGGAAGCGGGAGCAGCTAGGCGGTGGCTACGAAATATCTTCATTCATAGAGCGAAGCGCTTATGAACATGCAAAGCGCATCATCGCCGTCTCTGCTGGCATGCGAAGCGATATCCTGCGGGCCTATCCAAATCTTGACCCGGCAAAGGTCGAGGTAGTTCACAACGGCATTGACTCGAACAAGTGGCAGCCAATTGAGAACCCCATGCTGGTTCAACGTTACGGGCTAGATCCAGCCAGACGAACAGTCATATTTGTCGGCCGCATAACTCGCCAGAAGGGATTGCCCTACTTCTTGCGAGCTGCCAGCATGCTTCCGGATGACGTGCAGCTGGTTTTGGCAGCAGGAGCGCCAGACACACCTGAAATTAAGTCTGAGGTCGAGCTACTTGTGCAGCAGCTACAGGCAACGCGAAGCGGCGTGATTTGGATTCCAGAACACCTGCCGCAGCAGGAGCTGGCAGCTTTGCTTACCGCCAGTGATGTTTTTGTGTGCCCGTCTATCTATGAGCCACTCGGAATCGTGAATTTGGAAGCAATGGCTTGTGGCGCGCCAGTAGTTGCCACTGCGACCGGTGGCATACCAGAGGTCGTGGAGCATGGAAAAACCGGCTGGCTCGTTCCAATCGAGCAGCGCATGGATGGGAGCGGCACTCCGCTGGATCCGGAAAAATTCGTTTCTGACTTTGCAGCAACGCTAACCGCTGCACTGGACTCTTCCGATCTAAAGCGATTTGGTGAGGCTGGCCGAATTAGGGCCAGGGACGAATTTAGCTGGGACACAATTGCGACTCGCACGCTTGAGGTCTATAACCGCGCAATTACTGGTTAGGCTAACTGCGTGTCAAAGGTCGTCAGTCTCCAAAATGTAACGGTAAAGCGCTCCGGGCGCGAGATTCTGCAGTCCATTTCCCTAGATCTCGACTCCTCCGAGCGTTGGGTTATCTTGGGGGCGAATGGGGCCGGCAAGACAACTTTGCTCCGAGTTTGTGCTGCGCAGATCCAACCTTCGAGCGGGACTGCCCAGATTTTGGATCAAACTCTGGGAAAGACGAACATCTTCGAGCTGAGAACTCGAATTGGATTTGCTTCGTCTGCGCTCGCCAGTCAGATTCCTAATAGCGAGACCGTGATGAATGCGGTTATGACCGCCAGCTATGGGATTACCGGACGCTGGAAAGAGGAGTATGACGCGATTGACGAGCGCCGCGCCCGCAGGGTGCTCCGCGAGTGGGAACTCTCCGATTTTGAGGATCGAGCATTTGGGACCCTGTCCGATGGCGAGCGCAAACGGGTTCAGATTGCCCGCTCGGTGATGACCGATCCTGAACTACTGCTTCTGGATGAGCCAGTGGCATCGCTTGACCTTGCAGCGCGAGAGCAGACGATTCGGCTGCTCTCGGGCTACGCATCATCATCAGATGCTCCCGCGCTGGCCATGGTGACTCACCACCTGGAAGAAATCCCGGCTGGCTTCACGCATGCGCTGCTGCTGCAAGACGGCAAGGTTTTGGCTCGGGGTGAAATTGGCAGCACCATTACCTCAGCCGCAATTTCCGAGGCGTTCCGATTCCCGCTCACCGTTAGCTATGAAAACGGCAGATTCCGCGCGGTGGCTGCCTAGTTTTTTCCCCGAAACTCTGCTAGGCTTTCGGGCTGTTGCGCGTTTTGCGCAGAAATACTTTTTAGAAGGAAACAATGAAGGCTGACATTCACCCAAACTACGGCCCAGTAGTCTTTCGCGACCTGGCATCCGGAGTTGCCTTTCTAACCCGTTCAACTATCACCAGCGACAAGACCATTGAGTGGGAAGATGGCAACTCTTACCCTGTCTATGACGTTGAAATCAGCTCTGCTAGCCACCCGTTCTACACCGGAAAGCAGCGCATCATGGACGCAGCAGGTCGCGTCGAGCGCTTCAACGAGCGTTACAAGAACTTCAGCTAATCTCTGATTGGCCAACCCAATTCCGCCCGGAAATCCGGGCGGTTTTGCTTTTTAAGGAACTCTTGCATGCTCAGGCTCCATTCGTCTGCCCAGGCCCTTTGAAGCTCGTGAAGTTCGTTGACGTCCGTATCGAGTTCAGGATGCTTAGCTGCCAAGCGCTGGGCCAGCCGCCCTGCGGCCAGGGCATCGGCGGTGGAGTTGTGGGCATCAGATAGCTCTACGCCGAATATTCCGCACAACGCACTGAGGGTGCGCTTGCCTTTCCGCCACTTATCTAGCTTTCGATCAATAACCAGCGGGTCCACCACCGGCTTGGGCGCAAGAGGTACCCAGCCATACCTAACCGCCTCATGCTTGAGCAAGCTGAAATCGTAAGCCGCATTGAAGGCAACCAGAGGCATCTGCTCATTCAGCGAACGCAATCTGTCGGTTATTTCACCCGCGGCCGTGTCTGGAGCCATACCCTTTTCGATTGCAATCTCGGTTGTGATTCCGTGAACATTGCTGGCCGCCTCTGGAATGTCGATGCCGGGGTTCACAAGCCATTCATGCACCTGCGTGGGTTCGCCATTTTGATCAATTACAGCTATGCATGCAGTCACAATTCTTGCGGTCTTGACGTCGAGCCCAGTGGTTTCCAGATCAAAGACGGCTAGCTGCTTGGACCAGCTAGCGGCTTCTGGTTCAAAATCAAAATCCAACATGTATATCTCCTGTCATCACCCTAGTAAAGGAGCCCACAACTTAGACTGGAGCCGTGCAGGTGTTGAAAAACTCGCCACAGGACCTTTTCAGTATTGCCCAAGGGCTAGCGGAACGAAGAGACCTGGGGGATACGGCTACCTGGCACATCGGAGATCGCGGCCCAAAGATCTTGATGATTCACGGTTTCCGCGGTGATCACCACGGGCTGATAGGCCTGGCGGGCGCATTGCCCGAGGCCCAATTCATAATTCCCGATCTCCCTGGTTTCGGAAAAACCAAACCGCTGGCCGGCAGACATGACCTAGCCGGATACAGCCAGTGGCTAAGGGCTCTTGTTTCCCAAATTGGACCGATTGACGCTCTGCTTGGCCACAGCTTTGGGTCCCTGGTTGTCTCACGGGCCATTGATGATGGATTAGATGTACCCAGGCTCATCTTGCAAAACCCAATCACCACGCGTGCCGCCGACGTTTCTTCACTCGCCAATCGCGTAGCAGACTTCTACTACCGTGCGGGGGCGAAGGATGGATCGAACCTACTCAGATCACAAGCAGCCGTTCGACTGATGTCTATCGGCCTCACCAAGACCAAGAGCCCGGTGGTCCGAGGTTTTATCCACCGTCAACACTCAAACTACTTTTCCACATTCGCGGAGAACCGAGTAGTGCTTGAGGCCTATCAAGCCGCTAGGACTGGGTCCGTTCTGGACCACTGCCAGTCTTTGCCACAGCGGCTCTTGATAATTGCTGGCCAGAATGACCTCGTTGCCCCGCTGGCGGGGCAACAGAAACTCGCCGAACTGACAGCCGGAGACCTTAGGGTTATCAAGTCAGTCGGGCATCTAACTCACTACGAGCGGGTGTGGGAAGTCGCGGAGCTGGTTACAGAATTTATGGAGCAATAGTTGCAGGGTCTTTGGTTTGACGGTCGCTACATAGACCCGGTACACCCAGATGGAATCTCTCGCTATAGCTTGGGGCTCATCACTGCAACGCTGGAGCTTAGCGAGCTTACGGTGATAATCGATCGCGATGAGCAGGCTGATGTGCTGCCTAGTCACCCAAACCTAAGAATCTACCGAGCAAATAAACTGACATCTCCGCGCGAGCTCACCTTGGGCCTTCGGCTAAATAGCGAGGGCGTTCGGGTGCTCTTCTCGCCAATGCAAACCACGCTCATGCTCGGGCGACGGTTCAAGCTGGTTTCCACCTTGCACGATCTGATCTACTATCGCCACCGGCAACCACCAGGGGGGTTTAATCCGCTCATTCGAGCAATTTGGTATTTGTATCACCTTGTTTACTGGCCACAACGGCTCATGCTCAATGCGGCCGATGCCATCTCGACCGTTTCTGAAACCAGTGCTGATCAAATTCGTATGGCCAGGCTGACTCGCCGACCCCTGCACGTGATTCACAACGCCTCTTTTGCCCCGATTAAGTTGTCGCGGAAAAATCGCAGCTCTAGCAAGCAGCTTATTTACATGGGTAGCTTCATCGACTACAAGAATGTTGAGACCCTGATCCGTGGCATGGGCCTACTTCCAGAACACCAATTGCTGCTGCTCAGTCGCATTAGCTCGGAGCGCAAAGCTGAATTAGAGCAGCTTGCAGACCGAGTGCAGGCAAACGTGAAGTTCCTTGGGGGAGTGGACGATGAGACCTACCAGGCGTTACTAGATCAGTCGCAGGCGCTGGTGAGCGCTTCCTTGGACGAGGGTTTCGGAATCCCGGTGGTAGAGGCGATGAGCCATGGCTGTCCGGTTGTATTGAGCAATATCGCAATTTTTGAGGAAGTGGCAGGCGTGGCGGGGCTGAGATTTGAGCCGCTCGATCCAGAGGGCTTCGCTAGCCAGGTTCGACAACTTGATGATCCAGAGGTTTGGAAATTACAGTCAAGACTTGGCATCGATCAGGCAAAATTCTTCACTTGGGAAGATTCGGCAGAGTTGCTCTTTGAGCTTTGCGAGGAGCTACTCTCCTAGAGGATTAGGTGCCCAAGCATCTAGGGTCCACGCCGCCGAGTGCCTGAGAATGTGAAGCGATGCATTTTGCAGCCGCTCCCCGACTGGAGGAACTGTGCCCTCCGATACGACATCCAGAACATAGCGAATCAACGCCCCGTGGCTCACGGCGAGCACCTTTTGCCCCTCATACTCACGGGAGACAAATTTCAGGAGCTGGGAGGCTCGAGAGGTGATTTGTGCGGTTGACTCTGCGCCGGGTATTTCGTCTAGGTGGGCAAATTTCTCATGCCATTCCTGGTAGAGCATGCCCTCGCCGATGCCAAAGGCCCGCTCCAACAGGTGATCAGTTTCCAAGATGTCAGCATGCCCGGTGTGCGCGGCGATTATCTCCGCCGAGTGCCTTGCTCTTCCAAGTGGCGAGGAAAGGATAATGTCCCAGCTCTCTCCCGCTACCACTTGGGCGGCTCGGGTTACCTGGGCAAGGCCAAATTCATTCATCGGAATATCAGCCGTGCCTTGTAGGCGCAGATCAATGTGCCAATCGGGTTGTCCGTGTCGAAACAAACCCAGCACGGTTTCAGGCAAACAATGCTCCGAGAAGGG
>Ga0181577_10004023_pt1 | contig 11399 bp, 7 predicted proteins | sample 101ome_21_FD_132468 | JGI IMG/M metagenome (GOLD analysis project Ga0181577, IMG submission 132468) | Coastal salt marsh microbial communities from the Groves Creek Marsh, Skidaway Island, Georgia - 101413BT metaG (megahit assembly) | ecosystem: Environmental > Aquatic > Marine > Intertidal zone...
GTTTGGCTACCCGTAGTGGTGAATTGATTGGGCACGTCGTTCGCACGACCAATGTTCGAAATCTGCATCTTGAAGTTCGAGCCGTTCACGTCGATGATGCGGCCAACATTCTGAACTTGGGCCGACGTTCCGGTAGGACGAGTGACGGTCAATTTGCCCGCAGTTGTGGACACATAGAGGGTCTTACCAATGTCGCCGGTAGTGATGTCAGCGTCAGCAACAGGACCAGCCGCCGTGGTTCGGTCCAGACCATTCAGTTGACCGTTGATAGCAACATACCCACTCGCACCGTTCCCGATTTGATTCGTGACGATACCGATAGAAGGCATCTTGGCGGCGTCATCAGCATCAGCAAGAGCGACCCGTGGCTTCCCTGTCCCGATAGCCGACACATAGACCGCAGAACCCGCAGCGATAGCAGAACCGGTCGCGTTCTCAACCTCAATGATGTTCTGAGCCTTGACCTTCTCGCTGGTTAAGAGGAAGTTCGTGTTGTCCCATGTCAGGCTTGCACTACCGGCAATCGTGTTCGCACCGGAGGCGAAAGCAACCTGCGGCGCTGAAATCGCACCTCCGATGGTGCCAGTTCCGTAAGCGGTGGAGTCAAGTGAGCCGTCAGCCTTGACGAATTGTCCGGAAGTTCCGGAAATGCCGCTGAGGGTAGCTCCGTCCGACTTGAGAATGCCAGTGATGCCGCTGGCAACTGGGTCGGTCTCGGAGCTGACCCCGCCTGGGGGCGTGTAGTCGGGCATGTGCTCACCTGTGGGCTTCCGGGCTTAAGGTGAACGGAGCAAGGCCGGGACCAGGGCCGGCCGAGCTCACGCTCTACCCTATAGCGCGAATCCGTCTCGGGAAGGCGTCAGCGAGCTGGGCTCACTTCAGCTTCTTCAGGAGGATGTACGCACCAACCACCAGGGCGATGTGTCCCACGTCGAAGCCCGCCAACACCGGAGTGTTGAGGGTGTTCATGACGCGGTTGTCACCGTCCCAGTAGCCGGACGTGCCAGCCTCAGCTGCGTACGGGTCGTAAGCAGCCCCGAAGGAGCTCGTGTACGGGTTCAGAGGACTCACCTCAGAAGACGTTCACGACGCGGCCCATGTCGTGCATGCCGGTCATCGGCACCATGTCCATGTTGCCGAGGCCACCGAAGGCGATGACGCTGTCCGTGTCACGGAGCGTGTCGCCAGCGAGGAAGCCGAAGCCCGACGAGGAGCCGAGGGTGGCGAAGCCGGGGATGGGCAGGCCGAAGTAGCCGTTCGCGAGGTTCAGCATGCCGACGGTCGCACCAGCCAGAGCGATGGTGTTCGCCGTGGTCATGTTGACGACACCGAAGCTGTAGAGGGCGTAGCCGAGAGCACCGGTCAGGACGGCACCAGCGAGGGGAGCCTTCCAGGTCTTGTCCGTGAGGGAGAGGTTGAGGCCAGCTCGGGAGAGGAGGTTCTCAGCCATCGCGGGCAGCTTGACGGAGGCGATGAGACCGATACCGAGGGCGGCGATGGACTCAAACGCGGTCATGTTGCTCTTGATGTGCTTCCACATGTTGCCCAGGCTCATCTTGCGGGAGCGGGTCGTGGAGCGGCGAGCGACGCGGCGGCGGCGGGAGGTGCCACGGCGAGCCGTCGAGCGGCGGCGCGTGGTGCGGCGGCGCGAGGGCGACTTGCGGCGGCGCGTGGTGCGGCGGCGCGAGGGCGACTTGCGGCGGCGGGTCGTGGACTTGCGGCGCGTGGTGCGGCGGCGCGAGGGCGACTTGCGGCGGCGGGTCGTCGTCTTGCGGCGGGTGGAGCGGCGGCGGCGGGTGGCCGCAGCCTTCTTGGCCGCGAGGGAGCGGCGGCGCTTGTTGGCCGCACGGGTCTTGGCCGCCTTGCGGGCAGCCGTGGAGCGGCGCGCAGCGGTGCTGCGGCGCTTCGTTGTGGTACGGCGCGCCGACTTGCGGCGCGTCGTGCGGCGTCGCGCAGGTGCGCGACGGGCGGTCGTCTTGCGGCGCGTGGACGCCTTTCGCTTCGTCGTGGTACGTCGGCGGGTTGCCATTTTGTTCACTTTCCTGGTCTTGGAGGTGGAGCGTCGTGACTTCTTGCCAGGGTTGACGATGACCAACTCCGACACCATTCCGGTACCACCTGTAGTCCGTGGAGGGACGCTCCCGGTATAAAGGGGCTTGAGATGGAATGTGATGTTATCACATACTACCCCCTAACCCAACCCTGATAACCACGGTGAACGTGGGAGAACCGTGGGTCGAAAGCAGGCGGTGTCCATCACCCTTGATGCTGAAGACCTTACCTTCATTGACCTGGGGATTAAACACCGAATCTTCCAGAACAGAAGCCACGCGGTTTCGTGGGCTATTCAGCTCCTACGGCAACATGTAGCCGCAATTATGCGTCAGCAGCAGGAGGAAGCTCGTCGTCTTGAGGAGATGGCGCGTAGAAATTCAGGAAGTCAAGGATTCCCGTCGCAATCGCACCAGCAAGGGCCGGGTAATCCTGGGTTTCCCCCTCGTTCACCTCAATGACAATGGAAGGAACGTCCATCAGGACGTTACTCATGCATGAAAGGTAGTTCTCGTACCCCGCTACCTCCTCTACCACGTCCATCCCTACTTGTCCTACTGCAACCTGCACGTGCTCAAGGAAGTCTACGTTGGTTACGTCGGGTGTGTTGAAGAAAACAACCGGACTTTGGCTCCACACCCTAAGGTCGTAGCCGGTAGAAGTCAGAAAATCCTCTTCTTCGTCTTGTTCGACGTAGGGAAAAGAATGCAGGTCTACGTGGACAATCGCTTCCAACAACTCTTTCCTGACTTTCTGTACGTAAGGGTGTGAGTAGGCACGAAGGCGGTTAAGGTCAATGATGTCCCTATTGGTAGTGCCTACGAGAGAAACGAAACCAACTTCGAGCTCGTCCAGAGCTTCCTCAAGGTAAGGGAGAATCTTGAGAGCTCCCTCGTCCGAGTTCCTTTCCCCATCTCCTGTAGGAGAGGAGCCGTGTGGAAGGGTAATCACGAGCTCCATCGATTCATCCGGAGACGTCGCATGTTCTTTGAGGTGCCGGTAGGAGTGGGTTTCTCTTCCCTGGTCCCCGCAGGGGGATGCTTCTTCCATGTTCCATCCCCTATAGTGGCGTAGAACCAGTACCTGTTTTCGGGGGCTTGGAAGAAAGGAAGCAAGTCGGTGAAGTGGTCGAGGTTCCTACTTCTCAGGTACTCAGGACGGTCTTCTACCTTGAACAAGATTTTGTTCTCTGACTGGCTCCAGATGGTTTCGTTCAAGAGCTGAATCCTCTGGGTGATTGCAAGACCAAGGATTCCTTGTCCAGCCCCTACTGTCCAGAGCTTTTCGATTCCATCGTTCCCACCTTTCTTCACCATCAACTGTACTTCGTCAATGGCGACCACCCTACGGATGTTCTTGTAGCCGCGAGTCTTGGAAACCTCGAAGGTCAAGTCAATGATTCGCGTGAGTTCTTGTTGGCGTTTTGCTTTCTCTGGGTTAGGGCGGTAGATAATGTGGGGGGTGCGGGAGAGGAGCTTGGCGTAGAATTGCATGGGAGTGTAGCAAATCGTACCAAGGTCAGCGTAGTCATCATCGTGCTTGGGGTCGAAGAAAATCGTGTGGATGCCGCGCTCTTGCAGTTCTTTCAAGATGAGACGTGTCGCGTAGGTCTTCCCCGAGCGGGTCTGTCCTACAATGGACGTGTGCCGCTTGGCGATGTTCTCGATGAGACGCTTCGCTACCACAGTAGTCTCTCAGTAGAGGCCGAGGAAAAGGTTAGCGGGTGAAATAGACCAAAATCGCCAGCGCGCCAACCCATGTAGGAACCTGAAGTGGGCGAACTTGGACGATTTGTGCACTGAGTTCAGGGAAGTTCTGCTCGAACTTCTGAAGGAGTTGCTCATTGTCCATGAGGCGGAGCCAGGAAACTGCGTTCATTGTGGTAGGGACGCCAGTGTGACCGTAGCCGAGAACGTGGCCGTACTCATGGGCAATCAGCTTCTTGTCGTGCATGTGCGACTGGTCGATGATGATTGTAGGCGAACCAGAAAGGGGAATCGTCACCCCTCTGGGAAAGTAGCCAAATCCTGTCAGATTGTAGACCTTCTTCATTGGGGCCGTTGAGTACCACTCGGAGTAGCCCGGCTTGCCGATGATTTCGTTGACGAACTTCTGCCAGTCTTCGTGGGAAAGAATGGCAACGACTGTCCCATCTACACCCTTGGTAATGGGGCGAAAAGAGGGGTAGACAGTCGGGTCCATCAGTCCACCTCTTTCAGGCCCACGAGCTTGTGAGCTATGATGCCTGCGGAGAACAGACCTACCATTGAGTAGCTAATTGGGATGTAGCGCTTGGTCTTGGAAGAGAGGTAGGTAATGCCGATAGCGGCGAGAACGGTAAGGCCAGTGTCAACAAGAGCAATATCCCCTGGAAGGCGGTAGGAGTGAAGACCTTCACCTGGCTTTCCGAACGCGTGCTTGAATTTCGTCAGGTCCATGGTAATCACCTAAACACTCGGTCGTAACTGTCCCATCCCCACTCCATCAAGACTCCATCATCTGCCTTTTCAAGCTCCTCAAAGCCCCAGGATTTGAGTGCTTTGACAAGGTTAGCTTGCGACATTCCTTCTTGGACACGAGCGAGAGTGCGGATGGGCTTAGTGGGGGTAGAAGAGTCGTATTGCGAAAGCTTGTCGCCCAAGTATAAAATGACGTTTTGGAAAGCCTCCTTCATGTAACCGAAGTTACGGAAAGGTTCTGCCACACGTATCTCGTGCAAGAAGTAATGGTCACCTTCATCGCTCAAAGTAGCAAAGTTGACTTCTTCTACCTCACCCTTTGTACGGTTCACCCAATGGGCGGAAAAGCGTACCTTGTCACCCTCTGGGGTGGCTGATGTTATCCATTGGACTAAGTCTCGCTGTTTAATCGACCCTTCTTTGTAGACCATCTGACTCCCGCCCTTGCTGCGGCCCTTCCAGTCTGTCACGTCAGTACGCTGTTCTGGTTCACCTTCTTTCCTCAGAAGACCTTGGACGAAAATGATGGCCGAAGGCTCAGTGGTCATCATTGGGAAGAAAATGGGGTAGGCAATTGCGTCAGTAGAGAATTTTTCGTAGTAGGTCCTGTTACGTACGCGGAAGTTCATTTCCTGTCCAGACTGAATCCATTCGACAGGTGCGACTTCGACAATCGGTTTCCTGTCCTTGTAGGCGGAGATGTTGATTCGGTACCAGCTGCCACCACGAGGTTTTCGGGCTTCTTCAATGCTGACCCTTTCACCGAACTCTACTGTGTTTTTTCCATCCCAGGACATTGAAGCGTGGGGGATGCCTGCCAGGTCTTCGCCTGTGTCAACATCCTCGAATACGAACTTGTGCTCCTTTTTCTTCAGAGCGACTGTTGGGTTCTTTCGCACCCCAGCCTCAACTGCAAGACTGTGGTCTGGTTTTCCTTTACCCGTAGAAGAGTCGGCTCCGACTGCAAACGCGTAGACGCGAGCTGCTGCCCACTGATGTTGTTGAACCCCAGGGCGGTGTCCAATGCGCCATGCGGCCAATCCCTTGTCGTAGACCTTGGTGATGATGGACTTCTTGATTTTCGTTTCCTTGACGATGCGGTTGATGAAGCGTGCTTTGGGCGAATCGCCGCTTGGCTTGTAGTCAGGGTCGATGTTCTTCCTGTACCTACGGTAGTACTCTTCCTTGTGCTTGGAGGGACCAATCTTCAACCCACGGGCTTTAGCCTTGATGTCAGACTTCCAGAACTTGTACGCTTCGGGGTCGTCAGGGTCGTACTCGTGGCCCTTGTCAATTTCATCTTCAGCAATCATCTTCTCCAAAGGAGTCAGTCCTTTGAGGTAGCGAGCGGGAAACTTGTGACCAGCGGGGGAGCGGGGGTTGGAGAGTTGCGTAATGGAAACCGTCTGTTGATAGAGCGCAGCTGGGCCTTGTGGCATTTCACCAGGAAACATAGCAATTCCAGGAGGAGGAGTGTAGTGGGGGTTTTGGATTGCTCCCTCGACAATAGACGCGATGTGGTCGTTGCCTACTACCCGTACTTTGCGGCCTTTGTACTGGAAGCGGACTGTGTCCAAAGCATTGGGGGCAGGGCCGCCACGCAACTTGTTCTTGTCCTTCTCCAGTTTCTCGCGGTTGCTGTTCTTGAGGTAGGCGATGGTTTTGTCTGTGTTCTCGTCCATGTAAATCTGCCAGAAGGGTCCGTAGTAGTGCGCCAGCGCATCTGAAGTGGACATGATGTTCGCCAAGACAGATGTTGGCTCTGTTTCCGGGTTCCAATCCTTGGCTTTCACGCGCTCCATCATCTTAAGTTGACCAACGAGGTAATCGGCGTAGTCTTGTCCCTCATGCTTCGCCACCAAGTCCCTGACCAGCTCAAGGTTGTCGCTTTCGCCCATCATCTTCGGGTAGTCGTGCATCCAGACCATGTTAATGAGGTCATCCTGGGAAGCTTTCTCATCAAGGCCTGCACCGAAGTGCTTGACCAGCGCCATGACGTAATCGAGGTGGTGCTCGATGTACCACTCATGGTGCTTGAAAGAAGGGTCTGAAGCAGCCCGTCGCGCTTCTTTTTCGATTTCCTCGCTACCGGTTCCAAGCCACGAAGGGGGATTTGGCTGCTCGTAGACCCAGTCTTCTGCGAAGGAGTCGTGGGTTGGGTTTCTCCTAATTGAGCTCGTCAGGTGCCAGTGTGGGGGTCCGTCAACAGGGCAGCGGTAGACGCGGAGCATGTGGAAATTTGGGTTACGACTACGTGCGTACTCAGCATCTGCTGGGCTTGCGTACTTCTGCTTCTGCGGGCTTGGGCAAACTGTGTTGGAGTACTGACGCCTACCTCTCCCGTTCATCTTCACGGTTACCTTCCCGTACTTGCGCTTCTCTGTCATCCCAATCCAGGGAACATCAGGGCACGGGGGCATTCGAGTGATGTCGTGCTTGCGCGCCCAGCGCCACGGGTCGTGTCCCCAGACCCACAGGCCAAGCAGACGGCGAGACACTTGGTTCTGGGTCTTTTGTTTCCGCACAAGCGGGCCTTTCTGGTCAGCGTTGTAGGGGAACGCGCCGTGGCGCTTCACGAAGCGCACCTGACGCTTGCACCAATCCCAATCGGTTTCTCCCTTGATGGGGTCGTCAGACGGACCAGTCCATTCTTTCAGAGCCTTCTCGTAGTAGTCCTCGATGATGCGTGGACCCAATTTGATGTAGTCCTTGGGACCGGTCAGACCGAGCTTCGCGCGCATCTTGAGAATCCTACGCCCGCTGACGCGTCCACTCTTGATGCCCTGCTCTTGTGCTTCTTCCTTCGACAGTCCAGCCTTCTTTCCGAGAGGAGAGTCAAGGAACGCCTCCAGTTCCTTGTTCTTCATGTTGATGAGATGCACCCACTCGGTGAACCACTCGAAGAGTTCCTTGCCTGGGTTAGTACGACTTCCTTGCGCTTGTAGGGAGCCGGGAATAGGTGGGGTAGGGCGTGAGGTATAGGAAGGGGGGAGGAGGGCGTATTTTCCTCGCACTGCACCGTGCTCGTCCAAGAAGCAGTTGATAGCGTACCCCGCGCTTCGCTCAATTCCGCTGAGTTTGTAGCGGTTAAGGAGCTGCGGGACAGTAAGTGCAAGGTCAGTTAGGGCATCTTTGTCGGGGTAAATCTCTCTGATTGCAAGACCGGCGTAGTACATGGTCCGATGGCCAAATCGTTTCGAGAATTTTCTTTCCCAGGTAATTCGAGGTGCAGGAAATAGTGGAATAGTTGGTCCTTCATCAAAGTAGGTGTAACTGCTCGGTTTGATGTACCAGGTAGAATGCATACTGTAGCCTCTACCGACGTTGGACCCAATCATGTTTGCCCACATCAAAGAGTCCCAGTTTCCGTCTCCAAGCCCGTAGCGAGCGAAGCTGGGGGACTCAGCAATCAAGTCGTAGTTGGTTGTTTTAGGGTCGTCGAGAATCTCCTGGGCATCTTCTTCAGGAGTTCCTTCACCAGTGCGCGTGTAGAAGAGAAGCCTGGTGGTCCCGATGTCAGCGACTTTGCCGTCATCGCGCTTTACCACTACCGGGACCTCAAAGACACCCATGATTCTTCCATCGTTGTCCATGTAAAACGGAGAAACCAGCTTGACCATTTCTTTGACCTGGTCTACGTAGTAGCGGTCGGCCTCGCTCATCAGCTCTGAAATTGGTGGGTTTGCAAGGGGTTCGTCATCGACTGTTGGGGCGTTTTCTTCATCGCCGCCTAAGACAGGTGGGACTTCTACGATTGGGTTTGAGCCCTCATAGTCAAACAGCGTCGTCGCATGCTTCTTCATCACTACTCCGTATTTTCGGTCGTTACCCTGTGCGGCGTTGTACCATCCTGGAGCTTTCTTTGTTTGGGGATATGCATCGAGCTCGGGGGTTGTTCCTTCGATAGCCATCCAGTTAGGTGAGTCGATGAGCTTTGCAGTCTCATCATTCCAAGCGTTCGCCTCTCTGATGTACTTGGCTTGCCGGATTGCTGCTACACGTGCAGCGTCTTCTTCTGTAATCCTACGCCAAGGTACTACTCGTTCCGGGTTTTTTCTTGGGATTGAGTCGAGAATCTGCTGTGCTCCTTCCCTGTACTTTCCGTCGTACATCGTGACCTTCAGGTCAAAGTTGTACTTGGCTGAATCTTTGACCAGCTGTGCTCCAATCTTCGCACGCTTCATGGCTTCCGCTTTGCTGATTCCCCCACGCTTGTAGAGCTTCTTTGCACGTTCTTCAACCGTAACCTTGGGGTCTGGGGCAAGGAAGACTGAGTAAGTGTTAGGGAAGTGCTTGCGGTAGGACTCCATTCCCCTGAGGGTAACGTCAACAATCGCATAGGAGCCGATGAAGTCGCTCAGCTTGCGACCGTAGAAGTGGCCGCTTCCTGCTTGGTACCACTCGACAAACTCACCTTTCTTGATTCCCTCGCGGAAGGCTTCCTTGGTCATGTAGCGCTTGGTGATTCCATCGTCTGGGCGGCGAGGGCGTGTCGTGTAAGTCGGGGGCATAGCCGCGTCTGGGATGTTCTTGAGCAGGAACTTCTGCACAGTGCTCTTACCAACGCCAGACGGTCCACAGATGGTAATGACCTGAATCCGGGCAGCTTTGCGCGGGTTGACGGTTGGCTCTGGCTCGACCTCTTCGACTTCGATGTCGGGGTAAGAGGCCTGAAGCTCACTGCCAACGAGCTCGTAAATGCCTTGGGCGATTTCACGTCCTACGTCTTCAGGTGGGCGAGCGATGTCGATTTGCAGCTTGCCAGTACGAAGGGCAAGGCTCGCTGCGATGACTCGGTTCTCAGGAATCGAACTGACATGTGTCTGGTTGAACCTCATGTAGTACAAGTGCCCACCACTACCGCCTTGGTAGCGAGATTCGGGTGGCTTGGTCTTACCGTCCTCGTCAGGAACTACGCGCTGGTCAAACTCTCCGAGGTTCTCTTGGACAATGTCCATGTCGAAGTTACCACGGTTGTATTGGCCGCCCCACTTGATGTAGACAGGAACAGGGGGAGGGTTCGGGCGTGCGTACGAGTCCAGGAACTCCTTGAGGTCGTCAGTGAGCTCGGTCATCGCGTAGTCCTTGTAGAGCTGCCCGTCGCTGTACTCAATCGCTCCCTCTTCTTTGGCCTTCTTTGCCCGGCCACTGTACATGAATGGGTGATGCGTGTAGACATCAGCCATCTGCATGAGCTTGGAAACCCCGTAGTAGTCGCCAACTTGCATGCGGAACTCTTCGTCGCTGATTCCCTTTCGCCCTACATCAGTCGAAAGAACGTGAGCGATGTCTTCAGCCATTTGCGAGGGGAGGTTCAACTCTGCCTGTACCTCTTGAATGAACATCTCAGACGCGATGGTGTGAGGAGGCTTTGCTCCTGGTTCCTTTTCGCGGAGCTTGGAGATGTCGTGGTAAAGACCGATGATGAACATCGCATCGAGGTAGGTCCAGTTTCCGTGGATTGTAGTAGAAAGGTACCCACGCAGCTGAGAGCGGGCTTCAGAGTCAAGGCCGTGTTGCTGGAGCTTGAAGAGACGACCAGAGGGGAATTGGGGGGTGGGCATGAAGTGATGCTGCATCCACCAGTAGACGTACATGGTGTGTGCGTACTCATCCCCGCCGTAGTGCTCAAACGCATAGTCCAACCCTTTCAGCTCGTTCAGAGCCGACGCCATGTACTTCTGTTCTGGCTTGATGGGTGGATTGGGGCCTGGGTTGGAGCGCGCACCCCAGAGGTAGCGGGGTTTTTCCTTAGCGGCAGCCGCGGCAGCATTCGTTTTTTTGACACTGGGACGAAAGGAAATCTTGGCGATGGAGGAGTACTTCTTGTTGAACAACCGGACCATCTCTGCGGTCACGGCGTTCTGGTAGTCCGTTTCGGGGGCATCCTTTCCCACCTCCTTTTCTGCCCTCTTTTCTCCCTCACCAATCAGTCCATCGACTGCACTGACAAAGGCTTCTTCCTCCATGCGGAGGTACTTTTCTTTCCCGCCAGGCTTGGCGGTAATGGTGAACTTGTCCATCTTGTGCTTCATGACAGTGTAGAAGGTCTTGATGCCCCAGGCGAAGTGAAGGTCAAGGTAGAACTGAATGTCATCGGCTGAAGTAAGCGATGGCTCATCCTTTGCAGGGTGAGTGTGGTAGAACATCGTGGCACCTTCCAATGCCTTGTTGATTTTGATTTTGGGCATGATGATGGAAGCCCGACGGTGATAGATGCTCTTCCCTTTGTACCACCCGTAGGATTCTCCGGTCATGGTGACGAAGCTCCAGAGCTTCTTCTTCAGCTCCGCATCGGTAGGTGCGTTGTGCTTAGTGAAGTGCTTCTCAGGGTGGTCAATGAGCATCTCATCCATTTCAGCGTGAAATTCTGAAGGAGAGATGGGGTTCGGGCGGGCGTAGTACATGTGCCCGCGAACAACGGTGGCGTTGCCAGGTGGGTTGGTGCGGACGTGGGACATTCCCTTCGCGCGGAACTCGACAATGGAGAACTCATCTTCCACCGGCAGGGCAAATGGGCTAAGCGTCAGGTCTGAAACAGCTTCCTTGACCTGCTTCTTGCTGAGGTTGCCCTTGAAGTGAATCTCCCAGTTGCGACCTGCTACGTCCATTACGGACTCGATAACCTTGTGGCCGCCAAGCTCTTCCCCTGCACCGGGGAAGGGGGTGTGGTCAAGGAGAATCTTGACCCGGCTCGTCATCGTAGTCATCCTCCTCTTCACCGATTACGATGCTGCTGAACAGGTGCGCTTCGCCGCCTGCAGGTGATGGCAGACGACTCCCGATTATGGCTTCTTCTGCTTCGCTGTACTTGTAGGCTTCTTCAGCTTCGAGGAAAAGACGCCCCTTCTCAAGCAAAGGAAGCTCCCATGAGGAAAAGGTCCCAGA